>Ga0181612_117178_pt1 | contig 13966 bp, 6 predicted proteins | sample HoacroProtozoa21_FD_119630 | JGI IMG/M metagenome (GOLD analysis project Ga0181612, IMG submission 119630) | Hoatzin crop microbial communities from Cojedes, Venezuel. Combined Assembly of Gp0051906, Gp0051904, Gp0051908
ATTGTAGACGTTAAAACCATTGTAGACGTTAAAACCATTATGAGAAAAATATTTCTGAACAGTCTAAGGCTCGTCTGGACAATCAGATCAGAGATTTGTAAAAATAAAGAGGATACAAAGAAAGAGTGAATGGCAATGAATTATGGACCGTATCTGAAATTTAAGACTTTCTCCACTGGTTTGACTTTATGCAGAAAATGCAGCCAGGCAGAACTAAAGCAAATTGGTTTAATTCCCTTGAGGAAATAGGAACAAATTTTCCCAGCAACTTTCAGCTACAAGCATGCGTGACTGCAAATTTGGATGGAAGGTACAATCTGTAATCTACAAACCAGTAATAAAATGAAACATTAGCCTTTCCCTACTGCCTCAGCAGTACATGGGCACTGCCAATTAAAACACTTGGAGCAGGTGGAAAGGAAATGCTAAAATAAAACCAAATGAAGTAGAAGATTATTTGATACTTAAGTCTATAAAATCCTTTGGACTGCGTCTCGGGTTTCTATTTATACGTGCATAATAAGGCCCTAGTCTATAGTCACTGCTGGAGTACAGAGGTTTTTCAGACTTTCAAAACCTGAAACAAGTGGTCAGCTCTTCAAGGAAAAACACTTCAGAAAAGGAAGCAGGACTTACTCTATAGTGCTTTCCCCTGAAATCTGCCAAAAGCCCTCAGCCTGCATTTAATTTTAAGCAGGAGGGCTAGTTCCAAAGAAATTAAAGTGATTGCTCAAGAAGTTAAGCATGTGCTCCACCCTTTGAAGTAGAGCTGCAGAAATAATTAGAAGTCTTCTAAAAAAGGCCAACATCAAGAGGAGAAAAGTGTTCACTTCAGAGAAAACAATTAACTGTCATGATGAAAAAGCAGCTGCCTTACAGTTCGGGAAAAGTACAAATATTTAAAAGGAGAATGGGAAGCTCATAAAAGCACTATCATAGTTCTGCCAAAGAGAAAACTGTAACTTCACAATCTTATTCTCAGTCTTTGCTAAGATACAGGATTTAGACACATCTCAGTGTTTTATAGAATTACTAATTTACTTTGTAAATATGCTGCCTGAGAACAGTTAATCAAATCAACTTTCAGGAAGAACGCACCATATGAAACAAATGAATAGCAAAACAAAGCAAAAAACTTTTCCAAAAAGCATTTTCTGCAAGCTTTTCTGAGTCCTACCAATCCCCCATTCCTCCAAGCAATTGTCTACGCACCTCAAAGCACCATCCCCTGAAAGGTCTGGCATTAGCAGCTGCAGTTAGTCTGCAGCAAACTCAGAGAAAACCCCCAGGGATCAGACTACCAGGCATGGCTCAGAGTGTTATATCCTTAGTAAAACTAGTCCATACATCCTCCTCTGTACCTTTACCACCACAAAAACCGCAGTAGCATCTCCAAAAGAGAATTCTGAATTGAAAGAGAACAGTGGCGAAAAACTGTTGTGTTCAAAAGCAGAGAGCTTTAGACCAACAGAACTGATCCACTGAGGAATTTTAATGAATATTTCCCCAACCAGTAATCAATATTACACTGCACGACCTAGTTCCTCTGTTCACTCCTTCCTTTACTCTAGGGTGAACATTAACACCTATGTCAACAGCAGATCCCTCAAGAGAGAGTATATCTAATAGCTTGGGCAGAGCTTTTGTCTGCTGTTTCGCGGGTTTTTTTTTTGCTTTGAGTTACCTGTGCAGAGAAGCTGATCCTGAAAGTATCCCTTCCCACACGAAGTCACACACTGCCCGTTCTTCATAAGCAGGGATGTCTGGCACGAGGAGCACTCAAATCCATTGGTACAGGCTGAGCATGTTTCATTGCAGGCTTCCAAGAGAAAGAATAAAGATGTATTAATCCCAAATGTCCTGATGTAGCAAGACTCCCCTGCTCTGATAAAAGGAGACAATTTTGCTTCATTTTTGCTACAGAGTTTTAGAACTTGTGTTTTTCAGGGGCTTCCATCTGAAATCTCCTGAAGTCTTAAGCCCACAGTTACTACTCAATATGTGCCTGAATGCTTTTCCAAACAAAGGCTGGCAATCACTTTATAGTAAGCCTGTAGGATCCCACAAACAGAAGCACGGCATGCAGCAAAGAAATCAGTCATCTGACAGGGTATAACCCCTTGCAGAAATTACCTAAGCAAGTACGCCCATCCTGGTAGAAGCCCAACTCACACATCTCCACACAGCGCCCATTCTGCAGCAGCTTCCTTGTGTCTCGGCAGGCGTTACAGTGATCAAAGGACTGAGAGCAGGTCAGACAGTCTGGGTGGCACTTTACTGGCACAAAGAAAAGATACAAAGGTAAAAACCACCAGCAGCGTTTTCAATCAGGAAGGCACAAAATAATGCATACTCCAAAATCAAAATGAAATTCATCACTTATTTCTGTGATGGTTCAAGGGGTGTTAGTTTTGGAGTGTTGTTTTTTTTTTTTTCCAAGATTCCATGAAAAGGGCTAAATAATATATTGCTGTATTCTAGTATGTTAGAAGTTATTGCAGACTCAGATTTTTCTAGACTATTGATAGAAAGGATATTCATTGTCCACATGGTTTCTCAGCAGTAAAAATCGTAAGTTATCAGGAATTTATGGTCTGAAACAATCAGAATATGAGTTTCCTTCAGTTGAACCCTGCAATAAATCAAAACTGTGTCCATGCCAGGTCAGAGTACAGCTGGCAGACCACTCGCCCTCCAGTCAAAAGCTTTCTGTCACAGCACTGTAGCAAGCATTTCCTGACTACAGGTATTTTCTCAAATGGCATGGCTGCTCTCTCCACAGAGCCCAAGAGAAGGACTACTTCCACTTTACTTCCGAGCTACTTTTGCTTGCTGGAAGAAAAGCTGTCTGTTCATTTCTGACAAGTCAGCGAAAGGGTCCCAGTGCTGAAAACTCTCCTTCATTTACACTAAACAATCTGTAAGTTTCCAGGGAGATGTACCTACGGGAAGAGGCAGGAGCCAAGAACTACAGAAGACATACAGTTGAAGATAACAATGAGTCCACAATGATAAACAGGAGGAATAAACAGGAGGCTCTTTCTCTATCCATTTCTTTCCAATAACTTTCCAAAGGTATATGTAGCCCCATCCTTCCAGTCTGACAATGAACTGACTATTTGGAGAGGTACAGAATGGACAATTTTTCTCTAGGTACGAAAAAATTCCCTCTGCTCCAACCCAAATGCTGCCAGTGAAAGGGCATATTTGCTGGTTTTAACATAAATACAGCTATGCTTAGGGCCATATGCTTTACACTGGCTGAGAATGAATGGGTTCTCTCTGCCTGCTTTCCCCAGCACATCTGTGAGAAGCAGCCATAAATTTTCACTGGCTTTAATGAAGCAGATGCATTAGGGACTGATGCTCTGGGTGCACAGATTGAACTGCTGCAGGCTGTATTTTGCATTTGTTTCTCATCCCCTCCAATGCAAAACAGAAAAAGGCTGAGTGAAAACAGCAGGCTTTGGCAAAGGAAACTTCCATTTACCTTTTAGGATACAAAAATTCAAGCTTGGCTCTGTATGTCCAACACCATGACTTCAAAGCGTTTGTTTTCCAAAATGCTACCATTACAGAAGCTAAAAGAAGAGGCTGGATTTTCAAGGGTAGCCAGTACACAGTGGCATTTCTTGATAAGAAGAAGAATAGATGGGTGCTGAGAGCACTTTATAATCTGTCCCCTCCTTAGGAGCCTATGCAGATGCTGTTCCCTTTCAAAAATCCAAGACAATTTTATCTGAACTGTCCAAAACCCATTTTCCTCACTTTTCAATTTGTAGTGCTTTGCATTTTTATTAGTATGTCGTAAATAATATGCTTTAAAACATTAATATGGCAAATGTGCCAAGGCACTCCCGCAAATGACAGCATAATTAAACTGTGAAACTGTTTTCTTTTTACTGAGATAAAACATTAACTGGAGCACTCTGATAAAACCAAAGTTATATGAATGCAACAAGAAGAGCCACCAACACGAAAAATTAGCAAATCACAGATAAAGCCTACCAACTATGAAATGTAAATAAAGAATAATGCCAATATCCTTGAGAAAAAATGAATTTATATGCAAAATTAACATACAAGCTAAGGCTATCTTTGTCTTTCCAAACAATTATTAATTGGCAGCCATTCAGCCCCAGGTGAGCTTGCAGCATAACAGTGTAAGCAGGTTCTTTCCTCTTTCCACTCCCAAGAAATAATCAGGAGCCCGTAAGCTCCAAAACCCATGTTAAAATTCAGAAAGGAGTGGTCCTCTGCCTTATAAAGCTTCTTGTGTTAAAAAAAAAAAAGAAAAAACACAAAACATTTTCAAAACACAAACCCCAAAAAGACACTCTTTGTCAAAGGGCAAGCTATGATTTAAACCAACAGAAGTCAGTGGGAGCCTCTGAATGGAGCCCTAAACTTCTCCAGAAACCCTAATTAAATTACATGGAAACTGGTTAATTAGCAACTGCAAACTGAAGACAAGTTAAATTCAACGCAGGTATTGGAGCAGCACTGGGAAAGCGAGGGCCGCAGGGATGCCAGAACAACCCCTGTGCTAGAGGTGTACGTGATGCACAAGCTCTCACCCAACAGGAGTGATGGTAAGAAACGACTGACCCTGGGTCTGTACCTGGCTCGCAGTGCGGGCAGCAGTTGCCCTTCACCTCTACAGCCAGGCTGCCCAGCGGGCAGGGCGGGCAGGAGCGCTGGAAGCAGGTCACCTCCATGTCCTGGCATTCGCATTGTCCGCACGGCCCTTCTTCCCATTTCTCTCCGTTCTGCAGAAGGAACACCGAGTGGCCAGCATCAGCAGTGAAGGAGAGCCTTTGCACAAAGTGATTTTGCCATGCACAGAAATCTCTGGGTAAACTGCAAGGCTACATCAGTGTTAGTAGTAAATTAAACATTTCTGGGACTGTTTCAGCACTGAGGCCTGCCAACATGGGACTGCATGCCTCCATACCATTAACCCTCACACCTTCTTTGCCTTTCCAGAATAGGGCAGACTGCAAAGAGCCGACCGAGAAGAGTGCTTGGCCCATGAACACCTGAACACATTCCCTTTCAGCACCCCCTCCAAAGTGGTGTGTTTGCCAGTTAGCAATAATCCTTTCTACTTCTTCATCTCCCTTTGTTTTCTCCGACTCAAAGCATTTTCTCCTGTCTCCGAATTTTGCTGCCTCACTTGTTACCAGGCTGTCAAAAAGAAGTGGACAAGTACTCGAATCTACTCTGTATCTGAACAGATACCTGTGATGTGTCTTCTGTCTGAATCCATGTCTTTGCACAATGACCTTTTTATCACACTTGGAATCTCTTTCTATCCTTCACAGCATTTTATTTCCTCTCCTCTCTTCTATTGCCTTGTTTTCCACCACCAAGGACTGGCCGAAACACCACAGAGATGAAGAGGTATCACCGGCTTTCTTCAAAACTACCCATCGCACCTGACACCTGTCTACCTTTACTAGTCGCTGGAGGGGAGAGATCTTGCACCCGCTGCTCACTCCCCTCCTGTGATCTGCATCCCTGGGTCTGCTCAGAAGGCCACTGCAGCTGCCCGCAGCAGCTGAGGCTCTGCTGGCACCACGTGAGGAAGTCAAAGGGTAGAAAAGAGACAGCAAGCGTTTTAAATGCCTGTGCAGCTTTTGTGCCAGTTCGTCTCTTAAAGGGATAAAGCAGAAACCGGACACAACCCGACACCTTAGTATGTTTTACCTCACTTGGGTGAGAGAGAGATCTGAGGAAGGAAGGGGAAGTATTAGCATTAAAAAAAACCCCAAACAGTATTAAACTTCCCATTTCTCACATCTGCTGGCAAACAGCAGTGATTAACTCTTAGTCCTCATCTGTCAGAGCAATGAAAAGTCCATCACTGGTATATTTAAACCAAGATACTTAATACCTCCTTTCTACTGAACTTCAAAAGGAAAGTTGCTTGAAAATGTTAATAATAACAATTGGCTCCTGTTGCAGTAAAGATTATAATCAGTAGGAAGCATAGGCAGAAAGCTATACATTGCCCCAGCTATGTAGCCTCTATTTTGTAGAATTAAATCAGGCATCTTTAACTCCATGAGATCTGCGGGAAACCTATGAGTATGTATATTAAATATTAAAGGGAAATGATTGATTATACAGCACAAAGGAAAGCAAGGCAAACTTAAACGCTGCAGCAGATGCACACATTATAAAGAACTGCGTTCTGTAAATTACGAAAGCAATCCACAGACAATATTAATGGATTATTTTTCTGCTACAATTGCAAAAAATATCTTTCTGAGAACTGGAGAGGGAAAGCCAGTTCCTCCAAACCTTTATGAGCAGAACTCACTATTACGTGCTCCAAAGTACCAGGATACTCACAGCTTTGGTATGTTCTTTGTAAACACAGTAACTATTACTTGAAATACATTCAGGACAGCACTTCCCATCTAAGTGAATTAATTCTTCACCCTGTGAAGAGAAGGGTTGCAGCAACTGAAACAGAATCACCACCACCAAAAATACTGTGGAATGCAGAGGCAGAACAGCTCTTGCCCTGGAATGCAATCCTCAATATCTAATTTCACCTTATCTTCTCTCTATCCTACTTCATCTCTGTAGGTACAGTTTGAAAAATGTGCTTCATGAATACTGCAGCTGCAGAACAAACCTCAGAAAAGGCGAGGGAATTCAGCACTAAGGCCATTACTTCATCCCTAAATCCTGAAGAGAAAGAATCCCCCAATATAATCCACTGCAAGTACAGAGAATAGGAATGCTGTATTTTATTGTGAATCCCTAGGATTTTACTGGACCACTGTCAAGATTTCAATGTATAGAAGCTTACCTTCTTTTTGAATGTTCAGCTTTTTTTCCCCAAGAGAATTTCAAAGCACCTCTATTTATTTCCCTATTTATCCCAGATGGAAAAAGCCTGCTCTTTGTTACAACTGTACAACTCCACAGCATCCACTTAAATAACTGCCATTTGAAGATAAGAATTTAGCAGCAGGAGCAGGGAATAAAGTGCCCTGATTCATCACAAGTTTTTGTGCCCAAGTGGAAGCTGAATAATTAGAAAAGAAGGAGAGACTGTCCTAGGGAAACAGCTCAAAAGAAACAGCTTTAATTTCCTGCCCTGAGTAGCTTTTCTGGACCAGATTCTCACGCACTGTAAACATAGGCAAGGTAATACATACTAGTCAGAAAACAGACATATGTATACAAGTGTCAGTGTTAATACCCATCTCATAATCTTCCTAACTTTGCAATCAGGCCAATTACTTACCTGCAACACACAGAGAAGTCATGATTATTCATTAAATGTCTGCCAGGGGCCCACATACCTAACGAAATCCCACAGCTCACATCGGTTTCCATTTCAGCATGTTGCTGCTTTCTTCTAATGGCTCACAAATTTCAGCTGAGCACCAAGTTTACCAAATAGCTTTGCTGATTTACATCAACCAGGCATCTGTTCCAGCAGTCACTCCAGGATATTTTTCACTGTGCCACATTGACACACTCACCAGTTTGTGTATGGGAATTACTTTAGACATAGATAGGGCAATAACTGCACCGGTCCCTGTTAGTTTCACCTAGGTAGAACAATTAAGCCAGGCCACACACTGGCAACCCTCGTGTATTTCTGAGAACGGGTAAGAGAGGAGAAACCATATGGTTCTTAGTCATCAAGGACCACACACAGCCTAAATCTCTCTCTGCTGGTTCTATACATTTTTTGCTCTTAAATCATTACCTTAAAATGCCATTGGCAGTGGCTGGATCTCATATCATTACTATGTACTGTAAACTCTCCCATCCCCATCCCTACCCACATCCCCATCCACATACATAAACAGAAAACTGAGCACTACCAGTCATGGAACACGACCCGCCTAGCCAAAAAAAATGCGACCATGCTGCTCTGCCCAGACTCAGAAAAGGGAGAGGCTATGTGAGTTAACTTGTGGCTTTGCTGAAGAGAGATTCATCATATTCTAGGTTGAGAACATTGAAAGGCAGCGATGGGCTGGGAGGCACAAAAGAGAAAAAAATCTTTTATGCAATCTCTCTCAAACACGTACACACCTACATCCACATGCACCATCCGTAACTCTCATCCCCTAGCTCCATTTCTTCTAAGTATCAGAAAGGCTTCTGGACCTTACTGGCTGTATGGTAGTCATGCAGTACCCTGCAAGCTGTATCTTACTGATCCTGTAGCTTCCAGGGCTGGCAGGGCTGCTAGCAGAAATATTTCATCACCAGCCTGCTCAGGTAGGCTGCAGCATCCCCTGCTAGCACCCATGACTCATCCTCCTCTGAACATTGTCACAAGTGTGATTACTTAGCTGGGGTGCTGGCAAGTGCTCCAGCAGGATTATTTGATGCTCTGACAGTTTGAGTGGTTTCGGTTGAGCGCAACCACTTCAACAGCCATAGCTAATCCAGCCTGCCACATGACTTGTATTCCTAGCTCATCATTAACCTGCTGAAAATGGCTTTTTGAAGATCAGGTTGGAATCACCACAGACACTTTCATTTGGCAGCTGCTGGACAGGTTTGTTTGAAAGGTTTTACAAGCTAAACCTGTACCCTACCCCTCATGTAATGCTGCTATACTATGTCGAGCTGTCTAGGATTTGTAGTTCATATCTGTGGCCTCATTACACTTTCAATAGGACGATGTGACCAGAAAATTAATAGCGCCTTAATGAAGAGATGAATCCAAATGCTCCTAGCTTCACATCAGCTCTGATTTATTGATGCAGGTGCCTAAAAAGAAGACCTGAAACCCAAAAAGGAAAAAACAAAGGAAAACCGAAATATTTCTATTGCTTTTTGAGTAAATATTTTATTGTAACTAATTAATGTGCACTTTGTACTATGAGGTGCACTTTGTCTGAACATGACTTGAGGAAGACAGTTTATCTTTAGGGAAGCCATGCAGAATAATAAATCCTTGGGAAATTATCCTGTATCAAGTGGGACCATAGCTCTTGTCTACAAGAAAGGACACTGTCTTCCTCCTCCTGTCCTCCTAGCAATCATATTTCATTCAATTCAAAATTGCAGCAGTTCATACTCTGACATATAATCTCACTTTTCTAGGTGCTCAGGCTTTTAGATGGGTGGTTACCTTTGAGAGCCTAAGTTTGAAAAATTGCTGTGTGAGTGATAATGCTGCACACTTCTGAACCCCTCAGTTTTGAACCCTACACATTAACATCTCCAGCTCTTGTTCTGTAAAATATCCTTGGCTTTTCTGAATAATGAATCCTCTGTCAGTACCCAGGATATGAGTATGAATATTAAATAATTCTCCCTACTGAGCCATGACAGCATGCCATCATCATTAGTGTAAATGATGCAATTTACAGCCATAAGCACGCAGGAAGCTGACTGAAGCAGATGGAAGTGCACAAGATTTTATGACAACCACGACCTTCTACCCAGCAAAATTTCTCCATGCAGTTTAAGGCCAGACGATCAGCAGCAGCGCTACAGCAGTGACAAGAGTTTGGGTCCCACACGCAATACATTTTTGCTACTTAAAAGGCCCAATCTCAGATGAACAAGCATACACTTCTGTTCCTAGATATAGTCTCTCTGCATGATCATCATTTGGGATCCCATGCGGGGATTCTCACTCTTTTGGACACTCACTAAAACAATCTAATCCAGTGAATCCATTATGTCCAGATTTTGGCTGGATTTCAGGCACAACACAAGGGTGCTGCTACTGAAGATCTAGCACACAGGCAGAGTCACCAGAAAAGCACTGCCACTGAGAGAGAAAACTCAGAAGGCTACAATTCCTTCCTTTCTCTTCACTGACACTGTGGAGTAGTAGGTATAAAGCAGGTATTAGCCCACCAATTAAAACAGATGCAATGACAAACAACGCAGAAGTCTTATCCTGCTCAAAAAAGGCAATTCAAAACATATTGGGGGGGTGGGGGGTGCTGTGTATGTCTGTGTGTTAATCATTCAATCCTATCTAAAGCATTTTGCACATTCACTGTAAAGCAAATATAACATACTGCAGTGGAGGGGGGCCGTTTAGTTTTGGACTAAACAGCATGGGAATAAATTACCTTACCAGTTTCACTTCCATGCCAAGAATGGCATGGAAAAAATGGAGAAAAGTGGTACACCAACTTCCATATCCAGCTACCTTACTGAAGCTCACTGTAGCATACAGAATGAAGATAAAAGGAACATTTCTTAAGCTTCTAACTATCTCTGACCTGTACATCTCCCCACATTGAGCTCCTAGTAAAGGCAGTGGTCACTGAAACATCTGGGTATCTGACCCTCCATTATAGAAGGCAGACAACCGTGAAGGAGGGAATCCAAGTTAAACTAGTCACCGAGTCACACCGGCTTGCTTCACAATGCAAGCCCACTGATCGGTCAAACTTGCACAGAAAATCCAAAGTTCATTCTCCTTTCCTGTGAAGTGTTTTCAATGTAATGGCACAAAACAAGCCTCAAGAGAAGGGCAGGCTCTTTTGAGTGTCTCAATATGTCAGTCGAGAAAAAAGACAAAGGGAGGGAAAAAACCCACAAGACTTGACACATATCTTGAAAGAAGAAAACCTTTCTTACCTTGGCACACTCCACTTTGGCACACTCTGCTTCCTGGCAAGTGACTTGCCCTTCATCACACACGCAGAAGTCACAGCGAGTACTATTCCACATCTCACTGTGGTACCTGATAGTGCCATCATACAAGCAGTTTCCCTTGGAAGATACACACTCCTCACAGCACTTCCCAGGACGATGCACTTTGTTCTCCCCCTACAAAACATCAGCAATCATTGAGCAGGACTGTCTGAACCCACTAGCAGGGGCACAACGATACCTGCAGCCAGAGTTTCAGAGGTGAATGATTTTTTACTACCTTCTCACAGGTAATAGAGTCACAGGTCTCCCTCACACATCTGACTTCCCCTCTGTGACAAGCACATGCAGTGCAGGCATTTTTTTTCCACTGTTCGCCATGCTGTTCAAAAAGAACATGTATACAATTGTTAATACTCTTCATAAATAACCGAATTCTTTCCAGAAATCTGTGTGGCTTATGGAATATGGCATGTATGGCTGTATGGTAGTCATGCAGTACCCTTCATGTCTGTATCCTACAATAAACTTTCCTTAAAAAATGCTTATCTCTACATGATCCGCAAACAGGAAGAAGAGGTATGAGGCCTAGACAGCACTGTGGTGTGTATTTCTTATTAATTGCAAGCTAGTGACATTGGTGAGGCCTTAACTATTATTATTAGCAAAAAGTAATTAACAGAAAATCCCACATACATACATACATTAAATGAATTCCAGATAATACAATGAAAACTATAAATATTTTGAACTTCACCAGTGCTTTCTGCTTGTATCCTTCAACAAAGTGTGAAAAGCAAGTGCCTAATCTGCTTCAACTTGCAAACTTCCTTTCTGCTTGCCAGCAAATTCTTATCTAGTCCTAATTTCTTTCAACTCTTCTGGCTTTCCAGGAAGAAAAAAAGCAACTGTTGTACTAAGCTATCAGTGCTGGCAGAAAGTCAAATGTCATGGAGAAGGGAAAAAGAGATGTGCCAGAACTTGTGAACAACTGCCTTTTGGTGTGGCTTGTCAAAGGTTACCTGGTATACTCTTCCTGACACCGAGCAGGGCTTTGGAGCACATTCTGGGCAGCATTTTCCAGGAGACATAACCATAACTTCATCCTAAACAGAAAGCAGGAGAGATAAGTAAAATAAGAGCATGAACAGTTAACAAGGGGCTCAGCATCACCGCCTGGAATTCCAGGCATTTCGTCTTTGTGTGATAATCCACAGTCACTCCAGGCTTCGTTTTGGCTCCAACATCTGGGGGCAGTCTTCACAGCATGAGATCAGTGTAGAAAGCTAGAAAGAAAGATATTTCCTTCACCCCATTTTCTGGGCTTCTTTGGATGGCAACTGAAGTCCAAATACATAGATAGGTATATAGATGCAGATAAAGACACAAACACATGAGGAAAAGTACATATATTCAGGTACACAGATACACAGAGAAAGAAAAAGTATATATAAATCTATGTAGAGAAGCACACTAAAGCACGAGATAGAGGAGACAAGTTTTTTTTCCTGGTACAGCCACATCTTGAGGTTTTGAATGTGTGATTTACACTCACCATCTCTCAGGCATTTGTCCTGTTTTAGTCAAATTCATACAGCATAACTGTCTGTACAGGTGTTAAACTATGCTTAAAACTAGATTATCCTAATTTAAACTTTTTCGTGACTGCTTTAAATCACGTTGGAATAGACTGGTACTTCACATCAACATAACATTTCCTGCACGCCTCAACTCCATCCATCCAAAATGTGTCTGTAATTCCCCTGCTACAATTTCACCTACACTCAATGATTTGCAATAGGATTGTCCACCAGCACCTCCCACCAACCACATCAGGATGATCAGAAGACTGACTTGCCGACATTAGTGTAGAAATGCCAAGCACTACTGTCTCATCTCCTTTGTTAGTCAAATCACTAGCTTTCAAAGAAAGAATGGAAGACTTTGTAAAACAGTTATCAATGACAGATTTCGCAGCTGACTTAAAAGAAATCTTTCATGGATTTTGGTTGCATACGTGGTGGGACATTCAAGTGCACTCCTGCACGCAACAAGCATTTTTGAAGTTCCTCTCCCCCAGCACCCAGGGAAGGGCACAGTTATCTGAAAGATGGAAGATGAGAGTTTAATAATGGGAGAATTTATGTGTTTACTTTTGACAGGGACTGGAGAGTGAAGAAAGTGACAAAGGCACATGCAAGAAAATGTGAGGTATGATTGAGAGCAGAACAGGATTCTTGCACATTCTGCTAATGTCCCTTCCACCAGGCACCTTGGTAGGAAGTATGTGGAACACCGTCAGAATTGGCTTTCTGCTGCATTAACTTGGATGCTCTCAGCCGATTATTCTCAGATACATCACAGCAACAACATAGTCATTTCTGTTTCCACAAATTAAACCCTAATGATTAGCCAATCAAACATTAGTGCAATCAGTCAGCATGTAACATCAGTCCACTTGGAGTGGGAAAGAAGGAATCTAAAGCAGGCATAAATTTGTTTTAATGCACAGTACTTAGTCAATGAATACTAATTGAGTATCTCAAGACAAACCAAAACACAATTAGCATGCACAGAAACAGATGAGCTTTCCTTCTATCAAAAAAACAAAAGTGTTAATTGCACAAACATCTGGTCCAGTAATAGAAAGCTGGGTAAGCACCAACAGGGAAAAAAGTTTATGACTACTGCTTTTGTTTCTCTCAGTGCTACAGGGAAGTGTGCTCGGCCACAGCACACATTTCAAGGGAGTTTTTGGATTCATCACTGGAGCATGGTAACAGATTAAACAACATTTGGGAAACAGCAGCTCCTAAAACATAAAGTCAAAGTCAGAAAGAGGGATTTCCAGGGAGCCAGTTCCTGCATTTTCTTAGCGTGGCATGCTGTTGTAAAGGAGTACACCAAGGTGCCCAAGAAAACTGGTACCAGGGGCCCCATGAAAAGCAATCCAAAAAGCATAGTCACACCCTTAAGCACTTCCAATATAACAACAAGGATTCAAAAAATTCAGTCACTTGTATAGAGTGTGGAGTACTGTGTATAGTTTGCTGCCTTTACTAAACCCTGTGTTAACATTGTATATAATCTTATAGTGTTTTGGTTGGGTTGATCACGGCATAAGTGCTTAGAGACAGAAATGTCCCAGTTCTCTCAACTGTACTAAGACAGTGAGTCACTACTTGAGCTTGCCTAACTTATGTTATTGGTTTTGTTCATTTCTGAACACAAGCACATGTAAGGAATGGTGCTCTGTAACTCTTCCATCAGCTGAAGTTGTCCTGTATTTCTAAACTTCTTAAGTGAAAAGGGGAATTTCATCTGCATTTGACTACTTTCCACTGTATTTTTAGAGTTCTTG
>Ga0181612_106662_pt1 | contig 13965 bp, 4 predicted proteins | sample HoacroProtozoa21_FD_119630 | JGI IMG/M metagenome (GOLD analysis project Ga0181612, IMG submission 119630) | Hoatzin crop microbial communities from Cojedes, Venezuel. Combined Assembly of Gp0051906, Gp0051904, Gp0051908
TGCAAAGCTCCCTCCAGCCCCCTTTTTTAGCAATTTTCTCCCCAGAAAGGTCCCCTTAATGATGAGCTGGTTGTAGCTCTAATAATTGATTTTTTATGTCTTTATCACCCACCCTCCCCACCTCTTCCCTGCCTTTGGGGAGAGGAAGTTTGCGCAATTTGCTTTTCCAAACCTTTGAAATCCCACATTTTCAGGTGAAAAGCTCAGAGCAGTCACTGCATTGAGTGATTTTAATTTTGCATGAGAAGCCCTGTCAAGATGAACAGAGCAATCGCAAGTCTCCAGCGCGCACACACTTCCGTACGTCAGCAGCCACGTGCGTGCACACGTGGGCAAACGTGGGGCAGCCCACCATCTTTACAAAGTCTCATCTTTTTCTTCAAAGTTTTGGCTCAGGTTATGTACTTCTAGGGTGCCACACATCAAATTCTCTAAAGGAACTTTTAATACGTGATTTAGAAGGAGGATGAAGGGAACGGGCAAGATGCTTTTGGAGATTTTACAAACCATGCAGGTGGTGGGGGAGAAAAGTCCCAAACTCCACAAATCCCCAGTCTGTCTCATGTTGTGTGCTTCAGAGAATCACAGAAGACAACTAATACTTTCACAGCCACACATGAGAAACTCTACTCATAAGATTTCAACTTTAGATTACTAGCAGTTGTTTGCAGAGGGCCAGGCTTCAAAAGAAGAGTGACAGAGACAAAAGAACTTAAATAGGAACCAGAGCTCAAAAATCTTCATCTTCCCACCCTGTTGCACGGGTGGCCGTTTAGCATCTGTAATCCTGTTCTCACTGACGAAAATGGAAAGACTTCTGTCTCTGTGCAGCCCCTGGATGACCGTAAAGCCTACCAAAACTCAAAAATCACGGAGCCGTTCTCCCAGTTGTTGCTTGGCTCCATTTCAGGAATGTCCTGCTGGACATTTAAAAGCTGATGCATAGAAATCCTCTCCATTCTGACCTGGATTTTCCTTTTTTAACATTCACTAGCTAATTATCTGCATAAGACCGGGTGATAGCATCCATTTTATATGAAGGGGGATGTAGAGAAGACAGACCATGCAGCAAGAGGACCATGGGCCACAGTTTATAGGGAATCTGCTCCAGAAGGGGGAACTTGGGACCAGGAGCAAAGAGCCCCTCTTCATGTTCACGGTGATGAACAAGACTGCCCTTTGGCTACTTACTAAACAATGGGCAAAATGCTCTGGTTACATAAACTGGTAAGATTTCACTGCTTTTAATAAGGCTAAAATTAATATATTAATATAAAGACCTCTGTTCAGAAACTCACAGTTTTCTAAGTCTCCTTTCTGCCTTGAAATAGAAGCACATTTTTATGCAAGTAGACAGTTCTTCCCTAGTTAAGGAACAAATTTGTGTCGAACCTCAAGAACACATTGTACTTTCATGCTTTCATAGCATCCCTCCCTTCAAATCCAAATTTGGTTTGTAGCTATAAAACGTTGATTAGGACTATATAATTTATTTAATGCTAAAGCTTTTAGTGGTTATGAGCAGCGATCAGACCTTTCCTAAAACAAATCTCTGGTTTCGCTATCGACTGCTTAGCCAAGCCGTTCCGCGCCTGCCAGCTCAACGACGAGCGCTGGCTTGAGCACCGCAGCCAGCAATCCTTCTCCTCAGTCAAGCGACTACTTTTATGCACGTCTAGGGGCCGATAGAAATTCCCAGTCAGAACCTCCAGCCATCACTTCTGGCCACAAGAAGCACATTATTAAATGCTGTTTCAAATAGCGTGTCAGGCTAGCGCAAGAAAGCAACAAATTGTTTAACCAGGAAAGCACAGTAAAGTCAACGCTGAAGCCCTGCTTTGTAGGCGACAGAACATTTGTGTGAGATCTCCTGATCAGGTGAAGCACCAGTTTACAAACATACACACACACGCAATAAAACCAGACAACTCCAGATTGTTACCAACTGCTCAAGCTCCATCATATTTCAAGTGTTTACAGTAAGAAATACGCAAGTTTTCTTTTACACATCTGAAAGCGTTCTTCCAGGATCTTCTTACAGTTTGAGACCTACTGGAGCCCACTACTTTATAAACCACGTGTACCTCTTGAGCAATTTTTTTTCCCCACTTAATTTTTACCTCAGATTAACCATGCTTATATCTAGATCTAAACATCTACTTCACAGAAAGATTTTTTTAATGTACACAAGAAAAATGCATGCTGAAAATCAAAAATAAGTATCAAAACAGCATCTTTTATTGCAGCTTAGTCAGAAGTTTGCCAGAGTTTAACCTAAAAGTTAGACAATGATATAAGATATAGTTTTATTCTGCAACAAATAAATGCATTTTTAGTAAAATAACCTTCTACTCAAGAATGGAAGATATTTCTATGCATCACTACAATACACAGCAAAAGAATCATGCAAGCTGAATTTGCAAGTCAGCTTTCTTTAATTTTAGGATAATTTTTAACAACCTGCCACAGCAGAGATAATGCTTATCCTTGAAAGAAGAAAAATAAATTTCACACTTACATAGATTTATTTAGAAAAAAAGCTCTCCCACTTAACTGTGCTCTTAGTTGCATAATCTCCTATCTTTACCACTTCTTGCTTGAATTGACAGAGAAAACTTGATGCAAGCAATACTTTATGCTGAAACATTGAATTAAGATGTAAAAGTGAGCAACTACAAGGTTCCCATGAGAAATGAAAATGTAAAGTATGTGTTAAACAACCCTGGGGAAAGAAAGGAGGAGGGAGGGGAAGGGAGACCCAGAATGGATGCTTTCTTTTTTTTTTTTAAAGAGAGTTATGTTAGAAGGATTCTAATTAAAGCGTTAAGGTCCAGAAAATGTGTTACTGTTCTTTATATTCCTACTCATCAGCCCAAGGAAAGAAAGGTTTCCACATTTACGGGGGTTTGAGATGTTGGGAGTTTTTTTGGGGGGGAATGGGGGAGATATTTTAGGGGTCGGTTTTGGATTTTTTTTTTAGGTTTTAAGGTACAACAGAATTAGCGTGTTTGAAGTATAAGATACAACTCACTAAACACAGACACCACACAAATGCATATGACACATACATTCTCACCCAGACACACGCATTTAAAGCACACAGCTGGACAGCTGGAGTATCGCTGCGGAGCAGCGTCACTGGCCCATCTGCGGTGACTCTGCTCCCACAGACAAGCCCCGGGTTTTCCTACCGCTTTCTTTTATTCCGAAACACCCACAAATGGGCCAGATGTTTTAAAAGCAGCCTGGCAGGGGGCAACCCATACCGCAGAAATGGACAGACCAGAAACTCAGAGGCTACAGTAATACAGCAAAGAGTTAAAAGGAGTAATTCCCCAAGCAGAACCCCAAAGCACCAACTTTTGCTTTGCTCAGCTCCTTTTCAGGTATTTTATCCGCAGACCCTGAAACAGCAGGATTGTACCACTGCAGATACAGGCCCAGCTAACAACCCTGGCACGCTGACTGTAACATGAGCCATCTTCTCCTGTCCCAGGGTCACGGCACAAGTGCTAGAAACACTTCTTTAGGTATTTTATTAGACCACCTCACAACCTGCGTCCCTGGTATGTCCTCCTGTCTCACTAGTTGCACTGTAAAAGCTGCATTTGCTCAATGTCCTCTGTACATTGTATTATCCCATGGCATTTTATCCGACCACTCTACAGAGAAGACAGTACTGAAACGCATTCATTCTCCACAGGGATAGTCTGATTTTTTCCAGGAATGCAGCCAAATAACGACAGTTCTTCTATAGACTTTTTTTCTTTGTTCATCATGCTGAACTTTCATACAGCTGAGTGCTATGATTTTCATTTTTTAAACAAACTTAACCCATAGTTTATTTAAAGAATATTACCAGTCTGTTTCAAATCATGCTAGCAAGTGGATTTATCAGCCTTCTTCAAGAAATGAGCCATAAATCAATCTTTTTTCGTCAACAACAAATCCAACGACCAACTTTCTCCAGAGGAACCAAGGCGACATTCTGCTCCATTTTCTACAACGCAGATCAGAACCTTTGGTCCACAGTTTGCACCAAGCTTTAAACTCTAAGACGGACACATCTCAGTCACACCCCAAAACATGTGGCGGGTGGGATACCCAACCCACAACCAACCAACCCTATCTTGATTTTCAGTGAAGAAAACATAAGATTTTTTTCATCCAGCATTCCTCCTTCCATCTGCACACTCCACAAGCCCATAGACAAGCAGACTCGGTAACAAGGCGGCCAGACTCTACCACGCTCCTCCTACCCCCTGCTACTCGGGCTGAGTCTACACCATACGTTTCGCTGCAAAGGCACTTGCTGGGTGTCCAATATGTTGGCCACTACATCACAGCAAGAACTATGAGTATCATCTCAGCTTATGGCAGAAAGTGTGTTTTTGACAGTGAAGCTTATTTAGAAAGGGAAGAACATGGTCGCAGGATGAACAAAGAAAGTTTAAACTACACTGCAGTAAGCTGTATCTGCTCCAGGCTAATTTCACTGATAATTTCTTCTGGTGCAGATCTGCTTTAACACACGTTGTCTGCAAGGCTGATCATAATTTCTGAAAAAAATCATCCTGCCTTGAAATAATAGCTTACAAACAAAACTTTTTGTTACGATGAAGTATAAAGCTAATTTCTTGCAGCAATTTGCAATTATTAAGCTAAGTCAGCTGCAGTGGTTTTAGTGAGCAATTGAAAGCCCTCTCCTACAAGTCTTATTAGATGTCATGGATTCAGAAGTAATGATTTCCTGACAAACGCTGCCAAGTTATGCAAGTTATATTTGAGGGGAGATGAGGATTATTTGTTTTCTGGGTTTTTGTTTTTCACTCTGGCCCCTTCCCCAGAAATAACACAGACGTTCCTTTAAAGCCACTCTGCTTCCTTAACAGCAATGCTACTTTGAGCTTCTCAAGCAAGAATGCAGAACGAACAATTTATCAGATTATAACTCTACTGTAAATTAATATGGCCCCTTTGAGTTCCTGTTAATAGTTATTAAAACTTGTCTTAGGATTATTTTAATTTTTAAAAGTGTGTGAACAAACATTTTTTAATTAACATCTAGCTAGTAATGCTTACCAGAAGTCTAAAATCATGCTTTTAAAAATCATTTTCACTCAGAATAAAGCTTCATTCGAAACGTTGTTAGTGAAAACTTGTTTGTTCACAATTTCTTTTTTTAAATACAACAGGTCTCCATAGTCTAGACTTAGATGCTAAGTTATAATTGCAGGGACTGAAAATGCAGATAAACAGAAACATGCCCAAAGACTCATCACCAGAGGTTATTCACACAGCCCAAAAATTACTACCTCAGTTTAAATACTTAATTCTAACTTATTAAACTAACACTGCATGCAAATATCTGAAGTATACATTGGTACCTTACAGCAAGTTACATAAAGTTTACTAACTCTTATCACCCTTGCCACTGCAGCACTGAGGTACGCGTTAGGGACAGGCCAAACCATCCTTTCAGTGTAACTTGGAATTATCAACAGACTATCATTTAATATACCATAATCACATGCCTCACCAGAACAAGCCTGAAACTGAAGACATGGAGTTAAAAAAACGAAAGGAGCTTAGTTTTTCAACAAACTCTACAGTGCTTCAAGATGCTACTAGCTTCTTCACAGGAAAGTTGGCAGAAGGGAAAGCACAGACCTCAACTGATGAAGTCCAGGGTCTTGTTTTCTAGCCCAAGCACTGCATGAAGGAGGTAGGGATGAAAGGCTATTTTCAAACTTCCCTACAGCTAAAAGGATCTACAACTTCAAGATACCTGAGTCTATGTGAAAAAGGTTTGTCCTGCACAAATCAATTCTGTGCACTCTAGTTTGATTTCCAACAAGCCAAATCTCTCCCATCTCCTTCCACAGAGAGAAAACGAGGTAAAAGGCCTGAAACATTAAAAGAATATATTAGTGATATGTTCCTCTGAGTTCCTGGCAACCTCTGGCAGTAAGGTGAGGATAGGCAGTCAATGGCAGTAACATATAAAACCGGCACAGCAAGATTTACAAGAGAGGTCACCTCTCCAAGCCTTCTCTCTGTTTTAAATATGTGGGTTTCTGGTTACTTTTTGGTTACATACCTTCACCTCCTCCTCCAGATGAGGTGAAAAGAGAGAAGGAGGAAGAAAACAACATTTTGAGCAGTGCAATAAAATGACACCTTTACAATTTTAGCATCTAGACATGTGGAAATATCCTAGCATTGGACTGGAAACTAGCATCACATGAACCACACACGAGAAATCTCAAACCTTGAAAAGTTTTCTGAGAGAACCTTTCAGAATGAACAGACTGTCAGTGAGATTAAAATAAAACAAACCCATAAAACCTAGAGTTAATATCCAATGCTATCACAGAAAATTAATAGTGTCTCATCTTGTTCCCAGCAGCCACAAAGATCTTCACAGGACCAAGAGCCAAACCCCAAACACCTCACACTTCAGAAGTTTTGAATCCAGCAGTATAATCCTGGCCTAGGCAATCTTCTCTGATTTGTAGTCTCCCATGCTTAAAGATTCAGGTCACCCAGCAGTCCCTGTGTTAGGATCATCCGGGCTACCAGAGACACCGGTGCTGATTTTTACATCTTGCAAGAGTTACAAGCAGCTCAAGAGCCAAGGCAGCCCACTCCTGACGCAGTGTCATCAGGACAACCTATGCAATACTATGGCAATCTTTCATGTTAGCTTCATTATCTTTAAGTCATAAAAAAACACCTTTTGGCTTGTTTAATATCCTAGCTGTTACCAGAATTTAGTGATGTATCTGAAACCAACAACATCATCTGATCAACAGAGCCTCCTTAGGCGAAGAGAGATTAAATACACCTTATAGATCTATGTGCCAACACCACAGCAGTCTGCAGATTTCCTATCAGCTTAACACTTGCATATTAAGTCACCTACAAAACCTCAAAATTAACTCCTCACTGCACAGGCCAAGCTATACAGCAAATGATTAGCTGAGTGCACTAATCTGCTGCCTATGAAATATGTTAGTATCAGCAGAGGAGAAGCAGAGAGATTTTCGGAAGCAATCTGTTCATGGGAGAGGTGGCATCGTGCAAAAGAAGCTATGAAGCAAAGCCTTCAGTTATTTGCATTATTTTTGGAATTTACATCTAAGGTGCTATTTTATATAATGCTAACTTCCATGCAAACAAAAAACCCTTCACTGAATGGGTGAATTTACAAAGAAATTCTGATTTTTCTCATTTTTTAAAAGTTTTTTCCCCAAATCAAAGACACGGTGACTGTTACTAGAACCATCCATTTTCCTTTCCTTATATTGTTGTATAACATCTACCACTTAGCAACAAATACTACCAGTCCCCATGAATCTCTTGTTATGATGTGCGCATGTAAGGCCTGCACTACCATGGCTTTGGTGCTCAACACGCTCAGGTGCAAGTTTGCAACTTTCAAAGAAACAAAAGAAATGGATCCATAAAGGAAGAAAGTACACATATTCCCTGCAAAGGTTTCGCATGAAAAACGTAAGAGCAAAGTCTGCTGGGGGAGGGGTACGCGTTAAATGTGAAGACCTTCCCCAACACGTGAAGTACTTCATCCAGAAATCAACTTCAGCTGTCATAAAAAGCCTTGTAGCTCTTTGTACTCTAATTCCGTTCATTAACTGAAAACCTTTACGACCCAAAAACTTTACAAGAGTTCAGCAATTAAGGTAACTCTACAGAGTCACTGGATTTAAAACACGTCCTGAAAAGTAAGCAATTAGTCAACACTTCTAGGAGGCACTTAGAATTCCCCTTGTGGTCAACAAGACATCTAGATGTGAGAAAAGCCAGCTCATTTTGATAGTTCTTACGAAGAAAGCTGATGAAGTTGTCTAAACAGTAATTTTTGGGGAACTACAACAATGACAATGATGTGTTTTCCCTGAGGACAAAAGGGCAGTACAAATTAAATAACAATAAAACAGCAGTACAAATATGCAATACTGCATTTTCAAGCAGTAGTTGCTTAAGAATCTGAATAGATATGCTTGCTTTTTTTTTTTTATCTTGAGTGCTGAAGCAGAAAAACCTCTTTTCCACTCACTCAACTTTCACGTGAGCAGTTCCTAAATCTGGTGCTCTCCTGCACTTGGTGGTCTAACACCTGGTCTTCCCCTGGCAAAAAAGAAAATCAACATTAATGTGTCAGAGTATGTGTTATTCCCAGCTGCTGATCTTATTAAGAGGCTCTCATGTTTAACACAGGTCAGGAATAAACAGTTTCAGGAAGCATAACTAGGACCAAGCCGCCTTCCTGAAACTCCTCTGAAACCCCCCAGCCCACTTCAAATGAAGGCTGAACAAGCACCCAACTCCCTTCCTCATCATCTGAGGCCCCTTCTTCTCTCTCCTGGTTCACACACAATATTTTATTGAGTATCAAGACAACTGAAATAGAAAAAAGTAAAGCAAGTCATCATGTATGAACGTGAGAAATGAGAAGCTCACATCTCAAAATGTACGTAGGAGGTGGCAAGTAAGAGGAGTTTAGACATTTTAGATTCTGACGGATTCTTAAACAAAAATACCAGAGCAAAAATTAGATTTGCCTGACGTGTCTCAGTTACCAACTGAGAAATATTTTCCGTGAGTAAATGTATTGCATTTCCCATTATTGGTAACAGGCATGGGAACCGAGTCTAACTTCTACTCCAGTATCTCAGTCACACGTACAACCTCACACACAATTCTCAGATGGTTTTGGCAGTAGCAGCAAAGGCTACCCAAACCAGCTATTCTTTAACCGCCGCTACCGTTGCTGTAACACCCTCCGAAAGAGCCCAATCATATTCCTCTGAACTACCACAACAGCACTGAGCAGCGACCTTCAGAGAGCAAACGTCGAGTATCTGTCCTGGTTTCAGCTGGGATGATTTTTTTCCCCAGTAGCTGCTGTGTCTTGGATTCAGTATGAGGAGAATGTTGATAATACACTGATGTTTTCAGTTGTTCCTGTGAAATCAAGGACTTTTCCCAGTTAATGAGCAGGTGTGCAGGAGCTGGGAGGGAGCACAGCCAGGCAGCCAGCCCAGGCTGGTCAGTGGAAGTACTCCATACCATGGACATGATGCTCAGTTTATAAATGGGGGTTGGCCCCGGGGCAGGAGCTTTTCCCATGAGTCTGAACTTTTCCCAGGAGTTTGGGGAGCTCCGCGATCGCTGCCTGGGGACTGGCTGCGCAATTGGTCATTGGCTGGCAAGAAAAACTGTCTTGTGTATCTCTTGCTTTGCACATTCTTTATTATTATTATTACTTTCTTTTTTGTCTTATTAAATTGTCTTTATATCAACCCATGATTTTTACCTCTTGTACATTCTCCTGATCCCACTGGGGGCAGGAGGAGCGAGTGAGTGGCTCCATGGTACTTGCCAGTGGTCGCGTTCAACCACGACAGTATCCTACAGGAGACAGATTGCTAGAAAGACTCTGGTCTTGTGTTGGTGAAACAGTTAATTTTTTCTGCATGGGACAATGCCAAGAAAATGCATTATTCATGACTACACATTTGTGCTAGCTTATACTGTCCTTAACATTTCATTTCAAAGCACGCGTTCTCATGCTTTCAGTAAGAGAGATACATCTAATAAATATACTTCTACACACAAGCACAGAACAGACAAGTAGTTTGGTACTTAAATCAACTCGATCGTGAAGTACTTGATGTCTCCTACTTCAGATCTACTACATTTGACAGGAACTTTAATGAAATCTTGAATTTGTGGGTACTGATGACCTTGGTGTAAATTTTGCTGCTAAATCATTTCTTCTCACGATTTGCAACAGTTCATGAGACTGTATCTGGAATAACCATCAAGTAAGCATAATAGAAGACGGATTAGACTGTCGGAAAATGAGAGGGGTTTTGCTTTTCCAAGTTTTAGATTTTATTAACTGTTCTTAGATACCTTTATGGCTTATTACTACCACTGTCTGCCAGGCAACAGTGTGAAACCAAAAGACATTCACGTGGCTAAAAAAATGTAAAATATTAGTTAAAGAAGCATGCAAACAAGAGCAGTTTGAGGATTTTTAAATTATTATTTATTTATACCCCTGTGTTCATGCCACCCTTCCATCTATGTTTCAAGCTTTGGAGGAAGTTCTGAAATGTAACCAGATTTATTAAAAGCTGAGAGGTTTTCTGTCACAAAACTGTGTAAGAGAATTGCAATTTTTGCAACTGCAATACGGTAAGACAGAAAGTGGATATCTTATTGTATTACCTTCCTAAAACATGTCCTTCATATAACAACTGAGAAAGTGACCTCTAAAACAAAATATTTTGTTCTTCAATTACAGTTGTTGGAGGTTTTTTGTTTTGGTTGGGGGGGGGGGTTGTTTGTTTTAGGGAAGGAGGGGTTGATGTTTGAGTTGTTTTGAATGTAGGCATATTGAAGTGTTTACTCCTGCTGCTTTAACAGATCATCAGTATGGAAAAAGTTACAAGTTCACTTTATCTTTGATCTATTTCATTTTTCTTCTTGTAGTTTCCTCTTCTTGTGAAGTATTATGAAAGAGTGCAAGAGTATGCAATCGTCAAGTTTTGATCACTGAGCATATTACTGTACATACTCGGAAAATACAAATACTCTTCTAAAAAAGACCAACTGGCTTGACAACCATGTGTTATTCCTAACTAACAAGAATCTGTCTCTCTGGCTACAAGCCAAATAAAAAACGCTTTGACTGTGTTTTTGCCTCCTTTTCTCTCTCAGTTTTGGGATGGTAGGTGGAAGGGGCATGAGCGTTACATCTTTTCCTGCATTCTTAAGTGGTTTTAGAATCCAGTAAAATAAAACTAATGCTATCATTGGCTCCAATTTATAAGTTGTAAAGTGATAGGAAAAGCATAAATCCATCCTTTTGTTATTTCCAAAGCTGGAAACATAATACAAAAGAAACAGCTTTCCTGTTTATATATAGTCAAAGGCATACTGAAACTGTGGAAGAGAATATTCAAGATATGGTATTTCTATGAAGTTCAGGAAAGAAGCCATGTTTTACAAAGAGACTTTCTTCTTTTGGAGGACAAGACCCAAACATGCAAGCTCAACAAATTATAATGTAAAGACGACGCTAGCAGCTAAAACAGCCCTCATCTTTCCAAGGAAAGAATGCATTGATTTCTCCCCCAAAAAAGTGGACAGAAAAAAAAGCAAAATGGCAGTACAACATATTTATATTCTTGCTTGTTCAGGGAAAAAAAAAAGATAGTATAAATAAGATCTATACTACAGATTTAAAAAGCTATCAAAAGATTACAAATTATCAAGGATATTCCATTAGTCTTTCACCTCAGGAGACCAGTCACTTTATCACAGATGACCACTTATGGGATAACCTCAAGCTAGCCATTTACATCCCATCACCAATACACCACTGAATTTAGCATTGCTGGCGACCGCAGCATCGTCCCAAGAACAGCACAAAAAGATTATACTGTAGGTCACATCCAGGGACTGAACTGAGAGCTGAGAAGAATTAGACCTGTTCTAGAACAGGCTAAGCCAAAACACAGGACTTTTTAAAACAAAAATTCCCTGAAGGGTGGGGAGAGGAACACTTCTGTATATTTTCTGTTTAAGTGCCAACATGTGTCTCAAATTGTTGTTAATATAGTGTATTGATTTCTCTCACTTCTGCTGTTTCAATAAAGCATAAATATCATCAATTAACAAAGCTCAAAAAAAATTCCACTGCTTGACACTGCAGAGAGTCACAAGCCTGTCCACAGGCAGCTGACGGCCTTCAAGCAAGTTATACCAGATTTTACATTAGAACTTCTCCATTTCTGTTCATCTTCTGCACTACTGCCAAAGTAAGTTTCTAGTACTTTTTTCAAAGGTCTGCTGATTGCTAGTTGTTCACAAACCAATACAAATGCAATTTCAGAGGTGCAAATTGTTTTCAAATCACACCAATAAAAAGAGAAGCAAATAATGCGAAACGGCTTAGGATAACTTCAATAACAGTACCCACCGCCTATTTAAAATCATTCAACAAACAAGTAGCAGCAGAAATTTAATTTGTAATTATTTTGTTTTAACAAGGACTTACCCTCTTGCAGGATCTAAGGCGATTGCTCTGGGTTGATCCAATTCTTGCCAAAACAAAACTTTTCTCAGTGATCCGTCTAAATTAGAAACTTCAATCCGATTTGTTTCAGAATCTGTCCAGTACAATTTCTCTCCCAGCCAGTCACATGCCAGCCCATCAGGTGACAGAAGTCCAGAAATGACAACATTTTGTACGCTCCCAGATTTATTGAATTCTGTTCGTTTAATGGCTTCTTCACTTACATCACTCCAGTATATCAACCCCTTTACAAACACGAAGTCCACTGCTGCTGCGTCCTCTAAGCCGCCCACAATCACCGTGGCGTTCTCCTTCCCGTTTGCAGCATCCACCAGGCGCAGATCACGTCGGTTCGCGTACAGCAACAGCGGGGCAGCTTTAAATGGGAGAAATAAGGGATGGGAGGACAGACAGATGCATTAACACCACTCATATACATAAGTACAACTTACGCTATGATGGTCCATCAGGCCATAACTACTAATTTAAGAATTTTTTTAAAAAAATTAAAAAAGGTGGGGGGAACATTTTTTTACTAAAAAGCACCGCCTCGAAGCCCTTCAACAGCGCTACAACTCAAGACAATAACTTCGTAATCAGCAGCTCACTATTCTGGGCTGTGCATTATTAAGATAAGACTAAAGAAGGTAGACAACAAAGAAAATGGAGATTTCAAGTGCTCAAATGACACTGTTCTGCAGAGAAGGATGCTTAAATAAGAATCTGAAAGACAAGGGGAAAGCAGTTTTCTAAGCATTCAGTGCTGGCCCACCTGAGCAAAGATTCTTTTTTTTTTTTTTGCTAGAATTTAGTAATATACACCCCACTTCCATAAAAGTATAATTCATGTCAAGCTATCAAAGCCTCCTGTGTGGTGAAACTCTCCAAAATTATGTATCTCAGACATTTTACATGTAATACATACAAATACAAAATTCATTGCACACCATGAGATGATTGTTGGTTTCGAGTGTTGATGTTGGTTTGAGGCGGCAGGGAGAAAAATAAATCCACAGGAATGGACAACACTGAGTTCTTTCAAACTCAGGTCTACCATTCCTGTTTAGCTGTCGAACACAAAGCTTTTATTTTATGTGCTTTATTTGCTTACTCTATCAGTTTGCACGGTCTGTGTATTTTTCACACGCAACACCCAAGATGACTAATGAAAGGTAGTAACCATGAAAACAGATAGTTTCTTAATATAATATGGCTATTTAATTGTCCTTAACCACAAGCTATATATAACATTATAGAAATTCCAGCCTCATTCCTACTTCAACAAAAGGTTAAGAAAAATACTACAGTTGTACAAAGCAGACAAGCACATCCTTTTAAATCCATTGCAGTATGCAAACTCTACCTGTCACCACACAAATATAAGAAAAAACTTGCAGATTTATTCATCAGCAAAGGTGGGAACTTTAAACTTCTAGCAGGATATATGCCCTAACCGAAAGGCTTACATTTATAGAACCAAAGATGTGCGTGGTTGAATAATGCCAAGGGCTACACTGCCAGAAAAGACTCAGTTCCTTGTATAAGCAACTTACACTGAGATCAGAAATACTAGCACACACTTCAAAAAATTCAAAAGGCAGTTTCCAAGATCAGACTGCTCCCCTCACTACCACAAAACTGTGTATCAAAGACACTGCCACGTGCATATCAGGAAAAGCTGAAGGAACTAAGAAGTTCCTTAATCTACCTCCAAATAAATAAGTTCTGCTATGTATGTTTGCAAGCTTTTTACTTTCTTCCTTCCTTTAAAAAAAAAAAAAAACAAACAAACAAAAAAAAAAAAAACAAAAAAAAACAAAAAAAAACAAAAAACCCCACAAAAACCTCACAAA
>Ga0181612_108608_pt1 | contig 13964 bp, 6 predicted proteins | sample HoacroProtozoa21_FD_119630 | JGI IMG/M metagenome (GOLD analysis project Ga0181612, IMG submission 119630) | Hoatzin crop microbial communities from Cojedes, Venezuel. Combined Assembly of Gp0051906, Gp0051904, Gp0051908
GGGTTAATGAATGAATTCTCTAAACCACTGTGTGCTAGAAGAGGGGGGGAGGAGGAAAAAATAATTTTTTTTTTTTTTTTTTTTTTTAGGAGAGGGGGCACTCATTACACTTAATTGAGTGGAGAATAATCTGAGAGTCAAAGGCCCTTAATTATGTTTTCACTTGGTATGAGTTTTGTTTGTCTGACAGATCTCTTTGGCAGCCATGCAAAAATGCTCTGATATATTTAGAGCCGTTTGTATTCAATATATGAACTATTACCCACATCTCTAGGCAAACAGTTCACACACAGAAATGAAAATTCACCTGCACTTCTCTAAGGTGAAGGAGTCAATCCCCAAATGGCTGCAAACTGTATGTACATATGAGAACTTTGGATTGCAGAACAGAGTGGCGAATGCTGAATGTGCAGAATGGCTTAATTTCCTGTGTGCAGGGTTGAGCAACGTTATTAAGAAGCCCTTTCAAGCTGAATATTTTCCCCAGGGAAACTCCAGAAACACAGCTGCTTAAAGGGAGAGAAAGAGAGAGAGGAAAAAGTAAGAATAAAAAGGGTCTGAAATGTGCAGATGCTTGCTATGTGCTGCGTAGAAGCTGGAGGCAATATTTGGTACAAACCCGAGGTGAGGCGAGGTAGTGGCAGCAGGAATGGAAGGGAGGGATTGAGCTTTCATCAGTGCTTGCTCTTGCTCCTGATACCTTACTCAGACATGTTGCAGGCGTAGAGCGTTGCTGACACATGAGAGAATAGAACCTGCTAGTGCTGAGAGAGTGTTGAATCAACAACTATAGCTAAGAAAAGGAAAAGAGAAGGAAGTGTGGTTTTGTTCTGACTAGTGATGGTTTGGGGAATCTGTATATGTGAAACTTTGATTTGGTGACTTTGCTGCATCATTGGAAATAGCAGCAAGAGTGGAATCCACTAGCTGCTGTCTAGTGCGTCTAAAGGCATATTGTTCTGGAGCGAGGGGGGTGTTTGTGGAGAAAGTAACAGCCAAAGTGAAAGAAATGTGTATGATAGCTTGGGATAGACAGGTCCCTTAAAGGGATAAGATTTCTGAGAGGCTTTCTAGAACTCTGCCGAAACAATTAATGAGAAAAACCCTGATGTGATGTAGAAGTTGAGGAGAAAGCAGCATATAGATCAGGATGCGTGTAAATTTTGAGCCACCTAAAGCAAAGCAAATGGATTCAGGAACACTTTGCAGAGTAAACATTTGCTTTCAGTAGTGTCATAGGTGTCCCTAAAGAAGTCCCAAAGAGTTGAGATTAGGGAACAACTGGAGTCATTGCTAGCCTTGGAGTCAAACAGCCATACAGTCCCTCTTTCATAGAGAGGTAACAGAAACGGTCTGCTCAAGAGCAGCGGGAGCCAAAGATAGAAGCTGAGATCTTGAAAATCTGTGGCCATATGGGTCTGGCATGCTGAAATGTGAATTTAACTGTTAGATGATGCAGAGATTGCCAGAAGCTGTGTTACTTCTCTACAGCAGTTGTTGCTCTTCAGGATTATACTCAATCCTTGTACATGTGCAAGAGCTTCTTCTCTTACACTGTGTATCTAGAGCTATTAAATTGGGAAAGGAGATGGGAAGTTAGTTTGTGGCTGAGAACTCTGATCTAATTAAGTATCTTTTCATGTATGTTTTCACTCACAACTGGGGAAAACAGTATATTTGGAGATTAAACCGAGAATGAGGATCTTTCTCTGCTGCTCTTGACATAGAAGAATAGATCGCCCTTTCCCACTGGGCATCCCAGTGCCAGGGTTTCACAAGTACTCTGTGCTTTGTTCCTGTGTTGGCTCTGCCATGTCCCCCTCTAATTCCTGCATCTGGTGTATTGTCACTAAGTGCTAATATTCAAAAAGGCAACTATGAATAAAACAATGCTCAATTCACACAAAATCTAGAAAGACTGTGAAACACTAATGTAGAATCTATTCCCATCCTGGATGTGCTCTCTGAGTGACGATGGTGTGCATGTACCACGCAACTGCGAAGATGTAAGTAAGAGTGATGCTCCTGTGTTTGGATCAGAACCTAAACACAGCACACCTAAAATTCCCCTGAATTTTTTCTATGAATGTGCGATGCCTTCCTACAGTGGGATGCTGTTAGAGGAAGGCTGCAGTATGAAGAATAGTTTTATCTAACTGCATTATGTCAAAGTCTTCGCTGACTTACTTCCTTGACTAACATAATTATTTTTATGAATCATGCCATGTAGTGTCACAAGCAATGAGATGTTTGAATTTTGTCTCTAGAATGAGGTTAAAATGGTTACTGCTATAGTGTCAGTTCAAACACAGACCCAATGTCAGTAAGTACCTGAGAAAACAAAGAAGTGTAAAATGACTAAAAATGTAGGTATACTACAGCATTCCACCTGCAGCTTCCACAGGTGACTGATTTTATTTGAAAAGTGCAGGAATATTTTAGGCCAGCCTTTTTTCCATTCTAGAACTGGAAAGTTTCATAACCCCCACTATATTTTGAAATGTGTATCAAATGATATAATTTTAATATTTTTTTTAATTCCTCTTGTTTTTTCTTATAAAGAGTATGGGGAAAGGGATTATAGAATAGAGTTGCTATGAAAGTGGCCTAATGAATGTCAACAGGAAGAGTACTGTTAAACCAGCTGTTTATCAGCTCACAAAGGTTTGCATAATACATTAGAGTTGGAAAGATGCTAGAGGGGAAAAAAACAGAAGGGGGGGAAGGGTTTCTTGGAAGATGCTACATCTATAGATATGTCCTGGGAAAAAAGTTGTTAGGTTTTTTGTGTGTGTGTGTGGTTTTGATTATTGTTTTGGTTTATTTTTCAGTAGGTCTACTTTTAAAGTGTTTGAAAACCTGAAAAAGTAGAACAGAGATACTAAGAATATGGCAGTGTCTTTGTGCAGATAGTGGGATTAGATAATACTTGTGTTAAGTCCCATTCCTGATGGCTCCATATTTTAATACTAACAGTGGAGGATGACATCTTTAGTATAAATAATTTTTTTTAATCACCTATATGCATTATGAATAATATTGTAGGTAACTGTACTTTAACATGCATTTTACTCAATTTAGGGTGCATGCTGGAGAAATCTTTTTCTTTCATCATTAATATTCAGATTCATATTTATTCTTATTTAAACCTTTTCGTTGACTCCTTTAGCAGCTTTAGGTAGAGTGAAAGGCTAATGCAGGGTTCATCAAATTTCAGATGATACTTAAATCAAAATTTTGAAAAACATGCAATAAATTTTGTGCCTTATTTATTGTATATTCAATAAGAAATGCCATGAAAAGAGAAAATTTTTTAAAAAATTGAATTATTCATAATCAAGTATTTTCATTTTGGGGTTAATTATTTTACAGTTCTTTAGCAGAATGATTATCTGAGAGTCAGTTAAGCCTTGAAATGCCTAGTACTTCTGGAAGCAAATTAATCTTCCTGAAACTTCCAAACTTCAGGATGATGTTTGGAAATAAATATGTTTTCAGCCAGAGCTTTTCTGTACAACTGTGCTGAGATTACAGCCTATATAACCAAGAGAAATCATTCCTTCCTCTATTTAAAATTTGTGCCTCATATTTCTGTGTGTCATGGAAAGGGGTTTTTGACCTGTAGCGAGAGTCTGATGATGGAAAACTAGCTCATCAAAGCGTTAAACAGCATAGGGCATGAGAAATTGCCTCTGCTGGTATTTGAAGATACAAAACTCTTGTGTGAAAAGGGCAAGTTCTATCACAGTGGGCTGCTCCAGTTCTTGTTGCCATACCTCAAGACAGGCGTGGAAGATGACACTTAAAAATTGCCAATCGTTGCAAGCACAGTCATTCTTAACAGCAGAGATGTGTATAAGCGGGAGATGTTGTGGTGTAAGTAGTTACCTGCCGTATGAGTGACCTTCAGTATAATATGCGCTTGTGTGTATTGATTTTATCTTACAGCATGTTATTGAACAGAAAAGTAAGATGAGCCAAATCCCCCTTATTGTTCTCGAATGCTGCAAGACTCCCTATGTGAATAAGGGGACCGGGAGGTGACTCTACAAAAAGAATATTTAGCTGAGTTTTTAGATCATCTGCCAGATTCTAATCTCTGTAGGCATAGAAACAGGGTCTTTTTTTCCTTTGACAGCCACGCATCTGAATTAGAGTTTAACTCCTACAGTTGTCAAAATAGATTTTCTGTGGTGTCAGGGCTTTTTCTAGCATCAAAAGAATATTCAGTTTAAGTTTCATCCCTGTCTTATGAAGACTTCGGTTAGATTGTTACGTAGGCTGACTTCTCATCTTCAGTTAGAAGACTGGGTGCAGCTTTGCATGCCCCCAATTATTATAATTTCTCCTAAAGGAAACAGAGTTTAAAAACAGTTAGGGTGGATGATGTATGCCGTTGGACGGTATGTCTGTATACTTGCCCAGCAGTAATGCATTTGTTGTCAGTCAATGGCTGGTACTCTAGATATCTTTTTACCAAATTACAGCCTAAGGACCACAGAGGCAGCTGAAATCTTCTGGGCTAATGTAGATCCGAATGAAGACTGTTATATCAAGAGGTTATACTCCTTAGCCAGGAGAAATTCCTAGAGGTGGTCTAGTGAATGTATAACCTCAGTACGGATAAGGAATGTTTCAAACTTTCTTCAGTAATTATTGCTACAATCTTTACCTTTTTTTGTGGGGGTGTGGTTTGGTTTTTTTTTTGTTTTGGGTTTTTTTTTGTTTTGGGTTTTTTTTCCTTCACTATTTCCAACTTCCTAGCAAAATACAGCGTGGCAGTATACATGAATGTGACGGGGGGTGGGGGGATAGAGTTAAACCACGACAGTTAAGATGATGCTAAACACTTTACTCTTGGCACAAATTTTATCCCATGAACAGAAAAATCAGCAGCTTCGTAAATTCCCACTTGGGACTGTGCTGTGTATGTATGATATATGTATTTGGTAGCCAGATAGACAATATAGAGAGGAAAGGTCATATGAAAATATTACAAGAAATAAAAAATTTCCCCTCTCTCTGAAATTCAAAATTTTGATATCAATGGGCTTTTAAAAATGTGAAGACAGACACTACACCAAACCTTATGTAACTGCAAGAGTGAAAAAAGTTTAGGCAAAGTAGGAAGACCACTTATTTAATGCCATTAACTGACCTTGGGGAAATTACATCCTTCTATTTGTTTTAAATTTCCTGGATATCTTATCTTTCCTGCAGTAAAAATTGGAGTGTTAGGATTTCTTATTTCCTTCACTGTAGGTAATTGAAATTTATGTATCAAATTAAACTCACCTCCCACATTGGGAGTCTGTCCTTTCGAGATCCTACTCTAGGAAATTAATTTTCTATTTTAGGAGAAGAAGAGCAGTCAGAGATCTTCATCATTTCGTCTGTCATCCTGCTTCAAAGCAGGATCAGCTGTACTTTTTTCATCTCTGGCAGATGAGTACATAACTGGTCTTAAAGATCTCCGGTTATGAAGTCTTTGCAGCATCCTCAGGGAAACCTATCCTGAGCTTAAGTGTTCTTACAATTAGAAAGATTTTTTTAATATCTAACCTAAATCTACTTAGCTGTAAGTTAACCTCATTAACTCTTGTGGTATCCCAAGTAAAAACGGTGAACCGAGTCTTGCCTTCCTTTTAGTACATTAAGGCTATTATCGAATCTGCTCTCAGTCTGCTTTTTCTGTAGGTGAAGTATCATCAGTTTATTTAAGCTTTTCTTGTAGGACAAATTTAAGACCTTTGATTTATTTTTTTTTGTCTTGATTTTTTAAATTATTTTTGCAAATTCTTCAACTTTTGCTTGAACAGCACTGATCAAAGCAGATGCAATATTTCAGGTGATACCTAGATGAATTGTTATTTCTGGAACATAGCATACTTTTATGCCTCCCAGGAAATCGTTCCCTTTCTTGTAAGGGCATGACATTTACCGAGTCATAAACAACTTCTGATCTGCTATAACCTTTTTATCAAGCCTTCAGGACTCCTTGTTAGCTGACTATTCACTATATTTTTCTTTGTGCCTCGAAATTTCTTTGTTCCTTTTGAATTGCCTTCATTTCTCTAGATTACTTCTCCAATTAGTCATATTTTTCTGGGGAAGTTTTGGGAGGAGTTTGTTTTGTTCGGACTGCTTCTGTGTTCTTGTAGAACTTCCTGCGCTCCTGTATATTCTTCACAAGGAAATGTGTATCTTTATAACCCTGTTAGTGACGATGACAAACAGTATGAGAACCAGTGCAGATACTGAAGGAACCTGACTTGATGCTCCCTCTCTAACGGTGGATGCCCAACAAGTGCAGAAAATTGTTTTCCATCTTATATTAGTACGGCACCAGTATTAGATTAATCTAATTCACCGGGCTTTTTGTTTGGTGGTTGTTTGGTTTGGTTTGGTTTTCTCCTGCCCTCCTTCCCCACCCCCTCCCGCCCCAAGCCTGCCCATAAGAATGTGTCAACAAGCTTACAACTATCAGGATGTTTAAGATCAAACTTTTTTTTTCCTTCATTCTCAGTCTTTCTGTTTTTCATATGCCTGTTCCTTGTTAGAGAAAGAAATTAAGTTTATTTCTGGTGACTACTTTTTGCTAAATCTGTTCTGACTGTTTCTCATCATCTAGGAGTTTACAACTAGTTTGATTATTTGCCTCAATATTTTTCCAGGACAGTAATCAGACTTCTCTGTAAGTGTCTGACACTTATTTTCTCCTCTTATTTTTTTTTAAATACAGACAGGCACAATATTTTCCCCTTTCTGTCTGTCCAATACTTCACCATTGTCATGAGTTATAAATGATAATTAATTCTGACATTGCCTCAGTCATGAACTGTAATGAACTAAATACACCCTAGCTGTTTTGAAAATATTTAACTTATCTAAATAGTCCTAGATTGTTCTTTCTGTCTTTTAGAGAGATTCTGTTTTGCCCTGATTCATGGGTATTAACTGTACTGGCAACCTGCTTGTAATTGTCCCCACTGCAAACTGAAGCAAAAAGAAATGAAGTTTTTTGGCCTTCTCCACTTTCCTCTTTCTTGCTTTTCTTCTCCATACTGTAGAAAATCAGTAGCTTCCCCCCCCCCCCCGCCTTGTGTGTATGTGTCCCTCTTATTACTAATACACTTTCAGAATTGTTTCTGTTAACTCTTATGATGCTTGCTAGTTGTATCTGTGTGCTCTTGGGTTTTATACATTGTGTATGCACTTATGCTATCCTTTTCTACTTGTGCTTGGTAATAAAAAACATTTTCTAATTTCTGGCCTTTGAAGTCAATACATACATTTGTGGTTTGGGGAAGTGACATCTTGAGGATCATCTGTTTCACCTGCACACTCAGATAATCTGCCTTTTACTGTCCATTTTAGTAAATGAACTTGTGGTTCTCCTTTATCTTTACATTTTTCTCTCTTTTACTGTATAATTTGTCAGTTGGAAATCTGCCTGTTGGAGGTCTGGTAATTCTTTAAGCTTATTAGAAAGCACATTGAATTCTGCTTTCATGAATTTAGTTTTATTTAGTCATATTCTCTCTTTCCTTTCAACATGCTTGTCAACTAGCATCTCGTGGTGACTCTTATGGGTGAATAGCGGAAGGGTTACTGTGACTGCAGTATGCTGATACTGAGGAACTGATCTCCTCTATCACAGCCATCTGCAGACCTGTTTGGGCTTCAGGGAACTGTGTGAGCTAAGTGATGCCTGAAGAAATGGAACAGGGTTCGGGAGGGATGAACACTGCAGGTGAACTTAGGCAATGCGTGTGATGTGATAGAGCTTAAACACTGTGATCTGTTTGTATCCTCAGAGTAAAAATACATAGAAGTTCTATACTATGTTTCTCTTGGGAGATCTTTTTTTTCCCTTCTTAGCAGCTTCTGATGTTTCAGGAACATTAGTCTTCTGAGGACACTACTGAGCTGGCTTTGTATCATAGAGGAAACCAGCCACAACAGGAAGCATGGAGGGAAAATATTAAAATAATATCCAGTTCTTTGAGGAAAAGATAGTGAGTGTGACTGAGAATTATATTACTGATCTACACATGTTTTAAGGCGGTGGTGGTGTGGTTTTTTTCAAGGTATTTTTGTGTTGATTACTGCTACCTATGACCCAACATCAGATTACCTAATAGAAGCTAATATCCTATGTCACAAAGACACTTTTTCTGAAAAGTCTGGATGCAAAAAGCAGGACTGATGTCTTCACTTTAAGAAGCCTTTCATTTCAGGATCTTGCTAACAAAAAGTTACACACACTGATTTTCCATTTATAAGTGCATAATTTAAATGTTCTTGCCTTGGAACAACTCTATTCCTTTTCCCATTGAAGTTTTTGTAAGACAATGTTAAATTAGATGGGTAAATGAGCTGGCAAAATTACTACTGAAAGGCCACTGAGAACACGCTGATATCAACCATTACTTGTAGTTTTTCAGTTTTGGGAGAACACAGTAGATGTCCATAAAATCTGAAGATTTATGTCACGGGAGTATAGGTTTTTTTCAGGGCTTTATGTGAACTACATATTAAATGTATTTGTTTTATGAAATATAATTCAAAAAGGCCTCTGGTGGAGATTGTCTGTTTGGTCTTCATTCTTTTATTTCTTGCCTGCATCTGCAAAGGAATATTTAGTTATTCCAGTGATGGAGAATTCCAGAAAGGTCTAGTCAGACATTGTTTTCTGACTCATTTGCATATAGTAAATACAATTACCAAACTCAGTGAGTTTGTTAGATATGCCAGGTACTTCACAGATTTTTATTGCTTTGCATAGGGAGATAGGAGAATGGCATGCAATTTCCCCCCTTATCTTCACTGCACTAAAAAGTTGAAAGAAATCTCTTATTTTAATTCCTGATATCTACCATGTAATGTTTTTCTGCACACAATGTACTGTATAATCTTAAGATCAATACATTTTCTGTTTTGTACTAAAGTGTTATGTGCTTCAAAAAACATAGCAAAAATGGATTTTATGCATATTTTAGATTCCTACTATACCTTTTATAGTGAACAAGATTATAAGCTTCTGAAAATTATCAGTGAGCATTACTGGGAAAATCAGATGTAATGGAAGTGCATCATCTAGAGTAGCTTTATAAGCATAAAATATTAAGAAACCATCTGTGTCAAATAATAAGGTAATAACACCTTTTGGTAAATGCTCTGATACTTTTGTCTGCTGCTGCCACATCACTTTGTGCTGTATATAACACAGTTTGAGCGTAGAGTTTAGTGCTTTGAGAAATACATATAGCATTCACAAAAAGAACTTTATTTCTTATACTTGTTTGTGGCAAGGATAGTGTGATCAAGATGCATAAAGATGAACTTGCAATATACTTGGCACACTGCATTGAATCCTTCTATTGACCGTAACTTATTCTAGTTTCAAATAATAAGTAACTTTGTGTGTACTGTACACCAAAAATGTGAATGCCAGAAATATTGTAGTGCCATTTCCTTGAGCTTAGATACCCTAAATAAAATGATGAAATTGACCCCAACCACCTATTTTAAAAGAAAACAAACCAAAAGTACCTGCATTCAAAAAATAATTGGTAAAATGAGTAGAAACTAAATTGCAACATTTTAGGACACTAAAATCACACATATTGTTCTTAAGCAGCGACATATGCTACACCTTAAAATACTGCCATCTGCCAACCACCATAACAACTCTGACGCATTATTCTAGCGCGGCCAGACAAAAGAAGGGAGTTCAGGTTGTAGTAAGGTCCAAGAAGAGCAAAGCTCCAGGGAAAAGCAATTGGTATTGAGAACCCGAAATCCACACTACAATTATTTCTGGAGTTTTACTTCAGGCTGGTTATAGTCTGGTATCATGGACTTCATGCCCGTGAGCAAGTGAGCTACATGCAGTGCTGTCACGGGGCATGTCTTTTACTGGAATCTCACCTGGATGAAGCATAGTCCTGGAAGTCTGAAACTGCTCTTCTGTGTGAGCAGAGGATGTGTGGGCAACTGGGAGACTTGCTTCAAAAGTAAAGTCCTGATGCAAACTGAAATGCTGGTGCTCCCATTGAACATTGTAAGGAGTCTGAAGAAATGTTGTTTTGCTGGAATTGTTATCCCATACTTTGAATATTAGTTGGATTAGATTGTTCTAATACTTTCTGGTTGAACAAGCCTCTGTTAGGTGTTTCTGCTTTTCTGAAAGAGCTCTTTAATCTGACTCTTCTCTATAAGGATCAGTTTGCTCTCAGATAATTCGAGGAGAGTTTTTCTGTGTTGTGATGGTACTCTATAAAGCAATCTCATTGCAGAGCCCAGGCAGCAGCATAAAAAACAGTAGAAAAGGAAAAGTTTACCTACCTTGATATACTTAAGGAACTGAAGGGACTACAGTCTTTTATAAGAATTTATATTCTTGTAGAGGGAAATTTTAAAAGAAAATAGAATGGAAAATATGGATTGAAATTATCTTCTGGAAAAAAATGGAAACTAACTTGTGTATCTAGAACATAGCGTGAACAAAACCTTCCTTTAAGTTCTGAAAAATTCCCATGTTAAAGTGTTCATTTTCACTAGAGGTGGATTTGAGTCAGTCATAAATTCAAATAACCTTTAACTCAATATAAACCTACCAGAGATTCAGACTTAGATGGACACCCCAGGGCACTTTGTGTGGGTTTGGGACTCTGGAACAATGATGACATTGACAAATGTGAGTCCAATTAAGGGCTATCAAGGTTGGCTTGGGATGCATGGTATGAGTAGAGACTGAGTATGCTGCATTTGTTCAGCCTGGAGAAGGGCCAGGAAGGATGTTAGCAGTAATCTACAACTGCCCAATGCAGGGTGCAGAGTCCTGATGGAGTTGGGCTCATGTCAGAGTATACAGTCATAGGTCAAGAGGCAACAGGTTGTAATATCGGAACTTCCAGTTGATGTGAGGAAAAACTTTCACTGTATGAGTGGTGAATTATTGGAATAAGGCCTAGAGAGGATGTCCATTTCTGGAGATGTTCAGGACCTCACTGGACACAGCCCTTGGCGACCTGCTATAACTGCACTTGCTTTGCATGGAGATTTGGACTAGGGTCCTCTGGAGATCCCTTCCCACTTTCTGTGGTTCTGGGCATCACAATCCAACTACAGTTCATTCAGTTTTGTCCCGTCTTTGCCTTTGCAAGTTAAACTGGCATTGGAAAGACTGCTGGATTTCAAAAGACCTTTGGAATTAAATATTCAGGAAGGTTTCTCAGTCAAAAATCTGAAGAATTTCAGGTAGGTAGGCAGACTCTTGGGTATTTCTAAAACCCAAACAAACCTCAACTCGTAGACTTTTGCAGTCTGTCCATGCGCTCTGAACTTACCTTTTAAATTGGCCAACAGTTTATTGAATGAATTTTAAAGGGTATAACTGACTTCTAAGCCAAGAAATACAAAATGAGATAAGACTGTGCTCATAACCATATTAGTAAATGCATAGGTTACATGAAGATGAGTCCCAGAAGGAGATGCATACTGAAAACTGAATTGTCTAACCTTTGTGTATTCACTTCATCCTTTTATGTACTTGATTAATATCCACACAGCTACTCACATAGATGTACCTAATTTTTATGTTTTTCAGTAAAATATTGTAAAATATGACAATAGCATTCTATAATTTCTGCAAGGTTATATACCTTTCTATATAATTTTTCTAATCTATTGTAGACACACAAGACTTTTTTTTTTCTCTCTCCAAAATTAAGTAAACATTTAATTAAATAAAGATTTTCTTTTCAAAATGGAGTCTGCAAATATCTAATCCCAAAGCTTCACTTTCTCAACCTTCTTACTCTTCTGTGAGATGTTGCTATGGTTATTACCCTGCTGGGTAGTGAAATGCAGTAATTTGTTTAGCAGTACCTCTCTTCCACAATACTGTACACATATATAGGAGGCTTACATTTACTAAGTGCATCAGTGTGACAAGTGTGCTGTTTTTTACAAATCCTTCTGAGTCATGGCATGTAAAGCCAATATATTTTGGGTTTGTAGCTGAAATTCTTATCCAGCAAAAATAAATTTTCCTGGTAGCAAAAATAAGTTTATAGAAATTTGTTCGAAGTACTTCCTTCCTTTTCCCCTCTCTGCAGAAAACTTGATGACCCTTTTCCTTGATAGAAGGGGCAGCAGATATCACGTATGATATATTTTTGAACTTGTAGGGCATTATTTGGTATATGGTAAAATAATCAGAAGCTTGAAAGAAGCTTGAGTCATAACTGAGTTTCGATTAAGAGCAGGAGAATTGCACTGAGATTTAAGAAAAATGGTGAGAATAAGCATATTCGTGTTGCACCTGTTATGTTTCAATATGACCTGACACTTCAAATCTTAAAACATAACTGTAACATAAGTGGTAAGCAATGATAAGATTTGCAAGGGTTCCTTTGAATAAAGCGTGCATCTCCAAAATTGCACGAAATTTATAAGCCACTTAGTTTATAGGCTTCTGGAAACAGCTAGGACACACTGACAGTCAAATATTTGAAAATGTAGACGAAGGTTTTTTCATGGCAAACAGGATAAAAAGTTTGGGTTTTGCTTGCTAGATGGCGGGGTTTTAAGAGATTCAGCTGCAGAGGACCCGAATATGATCATTGTGTTCGGTAAAGAAGATGCTGCATTGCAGAAGTGGATTTCAAGGCTTAAACGGGCAAAGTGAAAGGAACAGACACTTAATAAAAAGATGCAAGGCAATAGGATGCAGGTTAAACAAGAGTGGGTTTTATTCAGACAAACAACCCAGCAGCCTGATGTTTGGGAAGTATAGCTGTGCTTTTTTTTTGTTTTTCCTTTATTCAGAAATTCACAGAAAGAGACTGAGCTCTGTGCCACCTTATCAGCACTGTGTACAGAAGCAGATATATTTTGCCACCATTTTTCAAGGCAGGGAATGTATTTGCATCTGATAAAAAGGTATGGGCTAATTAGGCTTTTTGCTGGAGGGAAGTGAGAGAAGATTCCCACCTCCGCTTGGCAGTGAGTTGGAGTGTGTTAGACACTGCTTTTGTGAGTCCCTCCAATGCATTAGAGATTTAGCAAGATACCATGCCCTTGTCCAGTGATGCGTCTTCAGCTCCAATATCTTGTTACTGTTGTCGTTCCTTTTGGTATTGCAGAAATTGTGTATTCTCTTGCCCAACCTCTGGCTGTAGGACCAGGCAGTCCTTTTCTTTCAATATGCAAATTTCATTTTTTGACAACTTAAAGTTGGAATATACCTACTAAATGTCTACTATATCACTTTACCAAATCATGAGTTGATTATTCTGCTGTGGATTCTCCTTAGTTTCATTCTTGTTATAAAGTTTCAAGCGATGGAAATTCCACCTCTTCCTTTGGGAGAGTATTTGTTCTGCAGTCTAATTAATCCCACGGTCGGGTTGGTTCTTCATATTATTCAAACCAAATATTCTTAATTAACCCCCTATCCCTTCTTGCTTTGCACGCTCAGCAGAACACATTAGAATTGATTGTCTATGGTCATTCTTGCCGCTTTTTGTATATTATAGCAGCTACCTCCTCTAATGATGTCACGTGTACTCTGATAGACTTCTATCCTGTTGCTCTTCACTGGTCACCGACATACACAGGATGGAAAAACTCTGGAGTCCGTTTTCTGGAAGGAAAAAGTAAGCAACGGCTGGAAAAACAAAAAAAAGTATGGTATTAAGCTCTACCTGCAGTTTGTGAAAGCCTGTGGCTGATTGTACCAGGAAGTGATCAGCCAGCTAGCTGGATCTCAACTAGTTCCATGTAACTCGGGGGGAAAAGACACAAGCAAACACAACTCTGTGGTTGAGTGAGGTGATGTCCATGTCCTGTCCTGTCCTGCAGTGCCCACACTGGAGTGTAGAGTAGTAACAATACTGTAACAGCCCTTGTACAGTGACTGAAGTAAGGGACATGGAAGGGTTTACACAAATTGA
>Ga0181612_147734_pt1 | contig 13964 bp, 7 predicted proteins | sample HoacroProtozoa21_FD_119630 | JGI IMG/M metagenome (GOLD analysis project Ga0181612, IMG submission 119630) | Hoatzin crop microbial communities from Cojedes, Venezuel. Combined Assembly of Gp0051906, Gp0051904, Gp0051908
TGCTCCATCACCTTTCCCAGGATGGAGGTGAGGCTGACTGGCCTGTAGTTCCCTGGGTTTTCCTTCTTGCCCTTTTTGAAGATTGGAATGACACTGGCCTTTCTCCAGTCCTCGGGCACCTCTCCTGTCCTCCAGGACCTCTCAAAGATGATGGAGAGTGGCTCAGCAATGACATCTGCCAGCTCCCTCAGCACTCGTGGGTGCAATGTTACTCGTTACTGCAATGAGAAACTGCAACATAACTTTCTAAACTGACTTTACAATACAAATAAATTCAGAACTATGGGAAATCAGTTGATACCAGACTTGAAACACTCCGCAAGAGTATAACCCCTCCTGGATGCTCACCTATGTGATGAATTCAACTAGTTCAGCTAAAACAAACAAACCCCCAAAGATATAATAATGAAAAAACTGTATCATAATTTCTACGCACGACAGAGAGAACTTAAAGTTGCATATGCTCATATGAAATCTGCCACCTCCCAACCTCTAATTATACCCAGTGTAATACTGCCATATTGCACGGAATTTTCCAAATTTTTTTCTTAAGGCCTTCTTAAAATAGGAAAAATTATAAAAGCAGCTACTATTTCTAAATAAGCTGTACAGCACACCATCAAAGGGATCCAAACTATGAATAACTTCATGGCAACACAAATGTCTTTCACTTCATACAAGGGCCTCAACCTAGAAATCAGAACATTATTATTCAGTATGAGCTGAGCTAGCAACACGTAACACGCCTATAAAACGTCTGGGATAGTAGTTTAGTACCTTGATCGCTTTGTAGTTAAGGGAAGTCCTACCTTTCATTTTGCCCCATCTAGACAAGAGAAGTCAGATATGTCAAGCCATCCTTCAGCCTTCCTGGTCCAGCCAGGATGCTGCTGTAGAGAAACATACTCCATACACTGAGCATGCGAGCTTCTACAGTGGTAGTGTGACTTTAGGCCTTAAGTAGACACACAAGCACTTATTTTTACCTGCTGCTCAAACTATTTAAATTCTGATGTATCTCAAAGAAATTCAACAGGATAAGGGCAGTCCTATAACCAGCCTCTGTTAGATTTTGAAGGACAGATCCAAACACTGGAAGTGTCACAGGGAACAAGGGTGTCAGGGGTCTAGTACAGAAAAAAAGAGGGGTGCAGGGGGTACGACAACCTAAGTACAGAATTACTACAAGACCATTTACAATACGAGAAGAGCAGTCATGCCCCTTCCGTTTTGAAGGTGCGTTCTGTATATTAGGTCCTCTCCCTCAATTACCAGCTCTGTTTTTTTTCTTCTCCTCATTACAAAACCACAGCCCTGTCTCTGGCACATTTGACAGAAGCTTTCTTTGGTCAATCAATTTCAACAATCCTGGAACTAGTTTAGTCAACATTACCTTAACATGGTGTTAAAAATAAATAAATAAAAACACAGTGCTCATCTCAGCTTTCAGTTGCAAATTCAGACTGTTTATACGTGTCTTTCCTCAGCAAGCATCCCCACAATATAAAGGCATTTTGCTTGAAATAATCAGAGCCTCTCCTCTTTCTAATCTAATGTTATTTCACCTCTTTGGGGTCATTAAATTGGAGTTTCACTGCCAAAGCACTCTGTCCTTAAAACATACAAGAAGCATCTATATCAGATGTGTTACCTGCTAGATCCTACGTATAACAGCCTAACATTTTCTTTCACTTATCATTTTCCCCTCATTTCATCTTTGCCAGTCAGTACAATTTCTGACATAACTAATGCTCAAATAGTCCTGTAACTAGTTATCTTTTTCTGAGATCTTTCACAAACACCTGTGTCTTAATCAGGTAACTTTTTCTCTCACCTCAGCTTTGTACTTTTTTCAAATGTCACAGGAGGAATGTTCTTGTTTTAATTTTTAAAAGTGGCTTTCAGTTTTATGGTCTTTTCCTTTTCTTCACCTCCCTTTATTTTTAGGAGGACGTGAGCTAACAGCCATGGGCACCCTTTGCAGTCAGCACAGAGGTCCAGACCTGTCCAGAGGACTACTTGTATTCCACATGGACTGAATCATCCTGAGATTTCACACCGATTCTTTCTGCATAATAGCTACAGGGGGAGCACAGGAACGCAGGAGCCTCAGCTAATGGTCTAAACAGGTAAATTCGGTCCATCATCTCCTCTAACACATGTAGGGTCTGGAAGTGATCCTCACTTTACCTCCAACACAGAATTCAGCAGTGACCAAATTCCTGCAGCACAGCATAATATAAGAAAATTCATTAATCATCTCATCCACACTTTGGATCTCATAGCAGTCAACGATGCAACTAGCTGTGGGATGAGCTTAATGAACAGGTGGTTTAGAGAAGCTTAGCCTTGTTATTACATACCCAACCCACCTCTCCGTTAACAGCCCATTCAAGAAAGTGGGCACACAAATTTGAAACCAAAGAGAACTACACTATTTGTCCACCCTATATGTCCTTTAAATCATATACCACCACATCACCTAATACTCCCTTGCTATGATACTCTAGTGTATTTTCCCAGTTATAGCAGTTAGACTTTATTTCAACTCTGAGAACACACTTGTCTAACACACTATAAATTGATCTATGACTTACAGTTGTCACCTCTGAGAAAAGTCAGAACAAAACCCGGGTTGTTTAAGGAGCTCTCTAGAAACCTAGTTGTGCTTATTACTGCTCCTTCTAACCCATGGATCAGTTCTGAAACTGTGCCATCTCAGGTCATCACAACCCCCTGCAATGACAAAGCCCCGCTGAACACTCTAACAATCCGAGTAAACAAACACACAGGAAGGGTGCCTCTTCAAAGTCCACAAAGCATATAAGCAGAGTCTTGTATGCAATGAAGAAGCACTTCAGTCTCTGAACACTGGAACTAATGGAACCTTGTGTACAGATTTGTAGCAAGTCGGCTGACATTTTAACTCCATTTATATTAAGATTCAGCGTAAGCAGAGTGTCATCACAGAAGAGAGCTCCTAATGTCACAGCTGAAGGTCTTACATTGACTTTCCTGTCTCTGATAATTCACAGGCGAGAGGACCTTGACTGAAAGTGTCTCAAGTCTAATAAGACAAAAATTTCTTCTGAAGCCTTCTCAGGCATTCATAAAGTTGCTCATCTGAGTGACTATTCAAGGTATAACAAGATCAGATTTATGCCACAGCCCCTACCTAACAGGTTATCTTCTCTCCCTGGCCACTTGGCCTCCTGTGCATTCTTGCGAGGGGTGCACCACTGGGACTCCTACCTTCTCAGCACAGCTGATTGAATCTGGGAGCCAATGGCTCAAAAAGAAAAGTGGGATTAAGCAGCTCTTATTTCCATAGAAAACAGGCTGCAAATAAGGAACAGAAGACATCTATCCATACACATCCATTAGAGAAACCAATGATTCAGTACCTACTCTAGGTTATCTCATCCTGTACTACTGCTGTACCATTATCTACCTGACTAAGCAAGGCAAAACTATCCTTGCAGGCTGACCAACCTGCTAAGCAGAGCTTTAAACCAGAAATGACAGATGAGAAAGAGGTTCTTCAACGAACAATTAAGGAAGTTGCAGATGAGGCAGGCAAGCCAAGGGCTCGGGTGACAGGTACAGAAGGGACACAGCAATCGACAGAACAGAGCTGAAGTGGAACCTCTCCAAGTGCAGGCGCGTAAAGAAGGAACTGCCTGCAGAACAGCCTCATGAAGCAAGCTCTCAAGCCTATACTGGGGAATCAGCATGCTTGGGTCCCTGCCTGAACTGCCTCTACACCGATGCACACAACACAGGGAAAGAACAGGAGGAGTCAGAAGTCTGTGCAGTTTCCGTGCTATGACCTCACTGGGATCACAGAGACATGGTGGGATAGCTCACAGGACTGGACTGCTGCAATGGATGGATAAAGGTTCTTTAGGAAGGACAGGCTGGGAAGGCGAGGAGGGGAGTTGCGCTTTATGTGAAAGAGCAAGTGGAATTCACGGAGCTGTGCCTTGGGACAGATCTAGGGCCAGCCAAGAGCTTACGGATCAAGATTAGCAGGCAGACCAACAGAGGTACTACCATAGTGGGTATATGCTATAGACTTCCCGATCAGGAAGTAGTAGTAGATGCTACCTTCTTCAGAAAACTGGAAGAAGCCTCATGTTCACAGGCCTTACTCCTTACAGTGGAAATTTAACTGCTGTGGTATCTGCTGGAAGGACAATGCAGCAGGGCTCCAGCAGTCTAGGAGAATTCTAGAGTGGCTTGATGATAACTTCCCAAGCTGACTAAGAAGCCAAAGAAAGAAAGGTGCTCTGCTTGACATGATACTTACAAACAAAGAAGAACTGGTTGTGTATGTGGAAGTTGCAGGCGACCTCAGCTGAAGTTTGGTTGGAGACAAGTCACTAGTGGTTCACCCCAGAGGTTGATACCGGGGCTAATACTCTTTAAGATCTTCACTAGTGACCTGCATGCTGGGGAAGTGTGCACCCTGAGCAAGTTCACAGATGATACAAAACTGAGGGGAGCAGCTGATAAATCAGATTGTTGTGGTGCCATTCAGCGTGATCAGGATAGGCTGGTGAATTGGGCTGAGAGGAATCTCATGCAGTTCAACAGGAGGAAAAACAAAGTCCTGCATCTAGGTAAGAATAATCCCAGGCACTTGAAAGCAGCTCTGCAGACAAGGACCCTGGAGCCCTGCTGGACAACATGCTGACCCTGAGCCACCAACGTGCCCTTGTATCGAAGCAGAAAAACAGCATCCTGTGCTGCATTAAGAAGGTTACCAGCAGATCAAGGGAGGCAATTCCTCCTCTCTGCTCAGCACTGAGGCAGCCACATCCTGAGTGCTGTATCGAGTTCCAGTCTCCCCAGTACAAGAAACATATGGAATTACTGGAGCAAACCCAGCACAGGGCCACAAACATGATTAAGGGACTGAAGCATATATGAGAAAAGGCTGAGGAAGCTCCAACTTCTCAGCATGTACAAGAGAAGGCTCGGGGTGATCTTATCGATGTATATAAATACCTGATGGGAGGGAATAAAGAAGAGGGAGCCCAGACTTTCCTCAGTAGTGCACACGGGCAGGTAAAGAGGCAGTGGGCTCCAGAAAAAATAGGAAATTAAATAGAAACACAAGAAAACACTTCAATGTGGAGTGGTCAAACACTGGCACCAGGTTGCTCAGAGAGATTGTGGAGAGTATCAGCAGAGATATTTAACACCCAATCAGACACGGTCCTGGGCAACCTGTTCTAGCTGACTCTCCTTGAGCAAAGGGGATGGACTAAATGGTCTCAAGAGGTCCCTTCCAACCTAAGCAATCCTGTACCTCACAAGTCAGCGCTTGGTGAAAGATACCAGACATGCACACAGAGAAAGAAGGAGAGATGAGACCATCTTTTATGTTTACCTCTCCGTTTCCTTAAAACAACTTTCTGATAGAAATTATTACAGTCATTACCATCATACTAATATTTCTACCACTCCCGTTTTGTGACCACTGCTTCTTAAAGGAACATACCTTTCATTCAGGAAAATTGCAACTGTATTGCTTCCTTTCCTCACTTGTGTCCATCACCCAACATTGCCATCTCCTCAGCTCCTGAATAGCTCAGCTGGAAGCATGTAATGACAAGAAGTCTATACTCTATGCCAGGTAATTCACATCCCCGGCTGTAGAAGAAATTAACACAAAACAGGCTGCTGTGTGCAATCAACCTGGCCATATATATACACACCTAAGTATACAAAAGAGGTGGAGCACAGGCCTGAAGCACTGCTCCATGACTTCTGCACTATTTAACTGCTAGCACATCCCCCATCACATTTTCAGTCTGTGTCAATTAGCAGGCAGTATGCAGTCACAGTCTGGGGGACAGCATTTGCCAAAATCATTCCCAACAGGCAATTTGGACACAGTTATGGTACCCTGGAGGAAGAGATCTCTGACACAGAGGTGAGCTGGCATGCACCTCTTGGCTTCAGTGTCAGAGTACAGGCTGTGGCCAACCTGCTACTGCACAGCCATTGCCCCCGAGTCACACAGGCAGCGTGCCCCATCCCTACGATGAAGCAGTGGGAAGCCTGAACACACGTTTCGATCAGCCAGAAAATCTGACGGACCTTGGACTTCCAGCAGGAGGATGGTACCAAGAACAACACAAATACAAACTATGTCTGTTTTGCTCCTTCCCCACTTTTGGTTGTGAAATCTGCGTCAGGTCTCTGTTTTAGCAACAGCAAAAAAGGGAGTAGAGTGTACGTGGACAGGGACCCTCGTAGAAGGGTGCCAAGTATTTCAGACTCATCTTCTCCTTTTCAGGAAATACAATATAAAAGGTACACATTATACACTGAAGTAAGATGGGAGCTGTCTTTTTGTTGCTTTCAGTGCATTTTTAACCTGTGAGGATAGCACTAATTATGTTGCTTGTTTATAAGACTTTATTAATTGCAATTATTAGTGTTACTAGGACAACTGGAACCCAGCTGCCCTGGAAATCAGATTTTTATCAGGTCAGTTTTGGAGATCACTACTGATTAAGGGGCACACTATGAAAACGTACCACACTATTCTTTGAAGAGGGCAAATATATTTTCTCCCGTTTTCTCACTGCTCCCTAACACGGGGTGTTTTTCAGCGTGTGTTTTCATTTGCTATAAAACCAGAATGAAGACATTTTGGGATTGGACAAGATCAAATTATAATTATGAACTTTCAAAACACACTAAATTGTGAAAAAGCAGATCATTTGGCTTCAACTTTGGATGAGACAAACTACTGTTTTTTCACCGTTTTAATGAAACAGACTATTAGATAAAGTAGCTAATAACAAATGTTAATAAACTCTACCACTGTACACACCATGCAATGAAGACATCTCTTAACTAACTAAACTCAAACAGGGTAAAATCTATTTAAGTTACTCATCTGTCCTACAGAACTAATAATCATTTAGTCTTAGGAGAAGGAAAAAAAATTCTTGTTTCATTCACAGGATGGTGTTGATGACGTGTTATTGCTAAGAGAAATTTCTTTGCACAGTCTTCATTGAACAGAGCAACTTAGTGCTTCTTTTTGGTAAGGCTGGATTGTTTTCAAGAAACTATATTTTTCAATTTGTCGCATTCCTGTTGACTCATGTAGGGCTTCTTAGTTTTAATCTTGAGGACAGAGTCCCAGGACAACAACAGTTACAAACCAACCAAACAACTATTACTGCCACTTTAACTCTGCCTAGAAATGAAGACCATCATCAGTACAGTAACAGCTAAATGATGAAGTGTGACATTAAAGAATTCAACTTTAAAGCTGTGAAACATATATCACTGTAATAAACAGGCAAGAAGTTAGCAGTTTGTGGTTTCAATAATATCGGTTTCCTTCAGATTAACATAGAAGTTACTACCAACACTATAAAAAGATTCAATAATTAAAAGATCTGATGCATCTTAGGTATGAAACAAGCGACCAATTTTTCATATAGTACATCAGGACACACTTGGACCTAGGTCTGATGCAACTTTTTGGTTATTAGGTCTGACGCAACCTTTTGGTTGTGTTTTGTTATTTTGTCCTGACATCCTTCCCACTGAAAGACATATTATGCATAATTTTCTAATGCTAAATTTGCCACAGGTACAAAAGAAAAGAAAGTTGTTTAGGGAACGTGCACACACACTCATTCTTTCAATGCACCCTGCTATTTTCACCCCTTCCTTTGAAATTTACATCTAATCTACAGGTAGAGGAGACTTTCTCCTCTTCTACTTTTTGGCTGTTACAGTTCCTAACATGAAAGCGAGACACCTTCACGTCTCATATCTCCAAGAAATTCCTTCTGTTTTTTTCAGAAGCAAAAAGCGTTAATAACAGCATTTATTTTTAGTTTTCAGAACTCATTTTCTTTGGTTTTGAACAACGAAAATATACACAGGTGTAAACAAGTAAATGCACTATTTTTTAAAAAATCAAATTATCCCACTTTTCTTAAATCATGAAATATGGATATTTATGTCCCAGTAAAAAGATAAGTTTCTCTATCTTGGGAATAAACTATTGATCTATAACCATAAGGAACTGCACATCACCAACATCCCTGCAGTTTTCCTACAGACAACCACCTGGCATTTTGGCAGTCAGTACTGAGGTTGCCACACTGAACTTCATGACTTCTTCACAGCCATTTGTTAGCAAGGAGGCCAAATAAGCAGCCTTTATCATTGCAACCATCATCTCTAAGAAACAGTAACAGAACTACAGTTGACTCCACAAGGCCTCAGTATCAAAAGGAAAAGAAACTGACTCTTCAGTGGTCGTACATCTTGACTACTAGAACACGTTGTTCTAAATGAAAATTGTTTAAACAACTCAGAAACTTGCTTTCCTCCTGTCAAAGGGAAAGAATGCACTACTAGCAATCAAAAAATCAAGAAAGGTGCCCCTAAGTTAGTTAACATGACATTCTGAAATAGGTTTTTCAAGTAGTAAGTCACAGATGAGAATCAGTTCTTTGCATTTTTGTGCAATTCTAAGTAATGCTTCTTTTTTTTTTTTCACGTAGCATTTCAAATTATGCAGTGGTATGTTAACCTTGAAACAAAGTATTTTAAAAAAGAGAAGTTCATGATTCTCTGATTGAAACTTTATTTTATAAACAATATATACTACTGAGCGCTTTAAAAACAATCTGCTGAAGCGTGTGATTCTATAATTAGGGTTTTGCCACAAACTTCATAAGAATTAGAATCTCATCCATTAACTTTTGCTTTTCACAAAGAAATACATGATATAAATAATGGATGCCATGTAAAATGTTACTGCCTGTTACCTTCCAAAAAGGCTTCACTGCCTTTTGTGTTGGATGCCCTCTGAATAAGCCTAAAGAAGTTTGAGACTTGAAAGATCTAAAGCACAAAAAGAAAATCTTCTAACGAACTGGTGTATTCTTGGACAACCTGGATTAAAAGAACAAGCAGGGCAGAAAAAACATGTGCCTGAAAATCTAATTATTTATCTATATCAAGTACCATCTAGGACACAGGAAATACACTAGCTAGCCTACTTTCCTTTATAATTTTTTCAAAACTAAATGAGGTATTCTGAATAGATTTTTGAACAAACAGATCATTGTAAACAGGTCAGGTAGAAAGGCTCAGTTTCAACACTCAATAGTTTTGAAGGAGGAAAATGGCAAGCAATCTCTTAAATGTCACCAAAAGTATGAGGTCTATTCATAAATAAAGTCTGTTCTAAAAGACAGAAGGATAATGTAATACGTTTTAAAAGTACAGATATTTTTCCAATACACTTGATTCTCTAAGTTTCATAACAAGTGACAGTGTTTGATACTTACATAGACCCTTGTACTGAACACAGTATTTTACAGATAGAGTAACAAGAGCCAGATAGAGTAACAAGTACTTTTGTATCTCAGGGTTTTGTTAAGAACGTGCTTCTGTTATACATAATTCTCTAAGCATCACTTAATCTTAACCCATCTGAACATACCTTGAGATACCACTGAGTAGTCTGTACAAACTGGCAGCTAAATGCAAGTCTTCAGTCAAGACACAGACTTATCATTAAACTCCGTTTTTCTAAAGCTGCTTATTTACTTGTCTGAAACAGTTTAAATAATGAAATTTGGCATTCATTTCCCCTAAATTCACAAGCAACCTCTCCTACACTTGCTGTCCCAGTAAATTACAAGTTGAACTAAAATTACACCTCTTGGGGTCTACATTGATAGAGCCAAGAATTAAGCTTACATACACTACTGCTGGCTCAACTTCTGGCCTCTGTCCACCAAAGGCTGAAGGACCAGTGGTTCAAGTTGTTTACATTTGCATAGAAGATCAAGTCCAGGAAACATCCCAGATGTTTACTATTACATCTGTGCTTACTAACATGGAGGCAGAAAGACATGGGTAAAGATAAGACTCTTTATACTGAAAATGCATTTGGCAACTTAGTGAGACAGATACCGAGAGTTTGTAAGTTTATATTATAATTTGTGCAAGCAAATGGTTACAGCTAGATCTTTCCTCTTGTATGCAAAAAGGGAGAATTTGGAGGGATGGAACAACTCCTACCCAACAATAAACAAATAGGAAGGCAAGTCAAAGACCGGTTCAGAGAAAAAACTTCTTTAAAAAAGCATTTCTAAGCCTGGAAAAGGTTAAACTGTAGGTTTACCTTATACCAGGTAGTACAAAACAGAAGCTTCATTATCTCATCCATGGTCTTTCAAGGCTCAATGCTAGTATTCTCTTCAAGGCTGTCCAGTGTATCTATAAATGGGAGGGTGAATATGGGAGGAGAGCTATGTTTTTTATGTATTCTATCTCTAGCTGTAAAATGTCAACTTGAATGACAACGCAATTTATCATTTATGAAAATGCTTCACTATACTAAACAGTTTTATCTACACAATTTTATGTTTGTAAAAGTCCCACGGAAAGCATCTGTAATAATTTTGATTAAGCCTGCCATTCTATACATTCAAGAGGACATTAAACGACTACTCAGATGTGCAAGACAAGTTCAGAAGTAATTAAGAAATATCCTTTATAAAAGGATATAATGACATGCCCACAAAACAAAACTAATACTCCCACAGAAAGCAGTATAAAGCTGTTAACTATCATCACTAACACTTAACTCAACAAAATTCCAAATATTGTACTAAGACTTGTTAATGAACTAAGGGAAGACCACACAATCACATAGTGTAATAAAGGCAGGGAGAAACAGAACTATACGCTCCGTAATGCAGAGCTGCTATCAGCTCTAATCACACTCATAAGCCTCAAATATTCTGTCTACTGGCAAGAGAACAAGTTTCTTGAGATCCAATATTTAACAAGGAGCTACTGCAGTATTAATTCTGTTTCTGAAGCTTTCGAAGACAGAAGCCGCAAAGAAACAGCGACCTAAGTTGCGTTCTACACAAAGCACATACTGAGGAAGAGATTTCAATAATCCAATACTCTGGAAACACAAATCCACCAATCAGTAAAACAACTAACTATGCCAATCATCAACAATAGCCATATGGAGCCAAGTACCATACTTTCAGCCCATACCATTAAGGCTAAAAAGTGAAATACACAAAAGTCAAAATTTAATCCAACTGGAACGCAAGGAAAAAGACTGGAACAGGTTGCCTGAAGCAGTTGTGGCTGCCCCCTCTCTGGAATTGTTCAAGGTCAGGCTGGATGGAGCTCTGAGCAACCTGGTCTGGTGGAAGGTGTCCTGGCCCATGGCAGGGGTGGCTGGAACTGGATGATCCTTTTTTTGTTTTTTTTTTTTAAAAGGTCCCTTCCAACCCAAACCATTCTATGAAGGAGCATTTCACGAACGTGTATTCAAAATACGAGTAGATATTTCTACTGTAACAATAATCATGTTACAAAGCAAAGTTGTATTACTAAAATATTAGAGGATTTATGTTTGTTTCCTAGTACTATAGGGAGAAAAAAAAAATATTACCTATAAACCAGGTACCTTTTTCAAAAAAGGGAGATTAGCTCTTGAAGGGAGACACATGAACTTTTAAAATGTAAAAAAATTGAACATGGAAAAGTATTAGTGGTGTAGAAAGAAATGGAACACACACTGGTAAGGTTGCTTATATCATCTCATTTTTTCCTTGTGACCTTTTAAACAAACTACAGGACTAAGAATGGAGTTTTCCATCTACTGATATATAACAGAAAATGGAATGCCAGCAGAAGCAGTGCATATTTTCTCATAATCTCTGCATTATAAAAAAAGAGAAGAGGTTAAGCAATAAGCATATTTAAATACATATATTTAATCATATATAAAGTATTTCAAGCCTTATATTGTCTTAGAATAAACCAAAACTTAGAAAGGAAGAAAACATACCTGATATACCCTGAGGCTCTGTCTGTAAATCACAGTACCACAGTCTGTTCACTGGATCACAACCTTCTCGGATAGATAGCAAGACATATCGACCATCGTCTGATACCTGTAAGAAGTTACAGAAAAATCAAAGACATTTCATCCTCTGCAAAAAATAAACCACCCAACCCAATAAGTGAGTCCCTAAACACCTAGCAAAAAAATAAATTGATGCTACAGCTAGTTGAGTGAGCAGATGTTTATGGAATACCAGAACTTACCAAGAACCCACACTCATCGCTTACATCAACAAATAACATCAGTATAGTCTGCTGACATTTCAGGAGATCAAAACCAAACAGCATTATCTGCTTATTTCCACCGCGAACTAAAAAAAGTTTGTAATTACTAGAAGTATTCCAGCTAAAAAGGCGTCTAAATGAGTCAGGGTGGATATCTGCTCCACCATGGACACCCATGGGCTGCAGGAGGACAACATGCTTCACCATGGTCTTCTCCACAGGCTGCAGGGGAATCTCTGCCCTGGCACCTGAAGCACCTCCTCCCCTTCCTTCTTCATTGTCCTTGGTGTCTGCAGGGTTGTTTCTCTCACATATTCTCACTCCTCTCTGACAGCTGTTGTGCAGCATTTTTTGCCCTTTCTTAAATGTGTTATCACAGAGGCGCTGATGGGCTCAGCTTCGAGCAGTGGTGGGTCCGTCCTGGTGCCAGCTGGCACTGGGTCTGTCCAACATGGGGGTAAGCCTGGCCTCTTACAGAAGCCACCCTTGCAGCCTCCCCCAGTACCAAAACCTTGCCGCATAAACCCAATACAACAACTAATGTGCAGCACTGACCTGACATTTCAGTAACTAACAACGGACTCAGTATAAACAGTCTGAAACTGCAACTTGCTGGCAGGAAGAAAAAAAAACCCACAAAACACCAAAAACACAAGCCACAAAAATATCTCACAGTCAATGCCTTCAACATGGAGAAGTTTAACTGAATCCACTGTGTTGAGTAGAAAGCACTGTTTAGTCTTGTGATCAACTGGATTGCCAGGCTGCAACTGAACTACTGTACTCAAAGAGAGCACTCCTACATCAATTAAAACATAGCTTTATGTTGCTCAATAGAAATTTCTCAGAAACCTACAGGGCAGCCACATCTGGTAATGTGGGTGTCCAATTTATCTTTCGTCACTGACTACGTCAGTATTCAAATCCCACGTTAAACTGTGCAAGAATATTTGCTAACTTAGCCATCTTTGTAAAGACGCAACGGAGCGATCAGTGGCTTTTGTCCAAAAAACCCCTGAAGTTTCTCATGAAGATGACATCAAAACTTCTGAACTCCCAAACTCCTTTATCAAGGTATCAATTCCATGCAAAAGAAAAGCCACCTCCTCTTCCCCAAATACTATGGAAATAAATGGAGCCCAGCAGTGACATGAGAAGGACCAGTGACATGTGTCTCACTGAATATCAGTAATTTGGGATACACATATTAATTTAGGTATTTTAAGAGATGCAAAGAGGTACCAGTATTGCACCTGCTTATCAATCAAAGAAAAAACTGTGCTGCTGAAACTGCTAATGTTTAAGTGAAAGAGTCATTTATCTCAGTCTTTATTTTGATCCCTGTGTAAGCACCCTTTTTTTACTGTGTAACCTGTCAGCTAAACTGAACCTACAGAAAAGAGTTTGTCGCTAACTTCTTAAAATGGGCCCTCAGTGCATCTTACAGGTCTACATAAACTGACTGCTGCTCCTCACCATGCTTCCTCTCCCTAGCAGCTCCAGCACAGTCAGTGTTTGAGCCTGTGAATATCTTAGATATGTTGAAATCTCTCTGCCATCCAGAGGGACATGGACAGGCTCATGAGGTGCGCCTGTAAGAACCTCACGAAGTTCAACAAGGCCAAGTACAAGGCCCTGCACATGGATCAGGGCAGTCACAAACACAAATACAGGCTGGGAAGAGAACGGATTGAGAGAAGCCCTGAGGAGAAGGACTTGGGGGTGCTGGCTGACTACAAGCTCAACATGACCCAGCAATGTATGCTCGCAGCCCAGAAGGCAAACCGTATCCTGGGCTCCATCAA
>Ga0181612_149467_pt1 | contig 13964 bp, 8 predicted proteins | sample HoacroProtozoa21_FD_119630 | JGI IMG/M metagenome (GOLD analysis project Ga0181612, IMG submission 119630) | Hoatzin crop microbial communities from Cojedes, Venezuel. Combined Assembly of Gp0051906, Gp0051904, Gp0051908
GGCCTTTCAGTACTTAAATGGGGCTTAATAAGAAAGATGGGGATAGACTTTTTAGCAGGGCCTGTTTTGCTAGGACAAAGGGTAAAGGTTTTAAACGAAGGGTAGATTCAGACTAGACATCAGGAATAAACTTCTTACAATGAGGGTGGTGAAACACTGAAACAGGCTGCCCAGAGAGGTGGTAGATGCCCCATCCCTGGAAACATTCAACATCAAGTTGGATGGGGCTCTGAGCAACCTGACCTAGATGAAGATGTCCCTGCTCATTGCAGGGGAGTTAGACTAGATGACCTTGAAAGGTCCTTTCCAACCCAAGCTGTTCTATGATTCTATGACTCTAAGAGCTGGTGGGCCAGACCCTCAATGACAGCTGAGTTTTGTAGTACCAGGACTTCCATAAAGCAGCCACTGCTGGCTCTGGTAAAGCTCCTATATGCTCTGTGTTAGCTACCAACATGCAGCTGCTCAGGAGTGAAGCCTTGTACATAGTGAGGATAATGTGATAAAGAGCCAGGGACAGAGGGATGCACTGGTAAATCAGCTACCTACAATCATTAGAAGTTAACAGGCTTCTCAGTGACTTATGAACCCATATTATATCTGCTATTTCCACTAAAGCAGTAGTTTAACCTCCGGGTAGCTAGATCACATTTATTCTCATTGCTCCAGAGAGAAAATTTGGTACACAAAGTTCCTTTCTTCCCTGCTGCTCTGAATCGTGAAGCACCCCTGTATGTTGCTCTGCCCTTTTCAGGACAATAGCATGAAATAGGAGGTGGAAACCTGCTGACTACCGCCTTTGTGGAAAACACACACTGAGATTAAGAGAGATGAACAGGAAACAAAATAGCTTTGGAATGGCATACCAAAAACTAGTTTTGTTTATACTAATGGATGAATGTCTGTATCATCACAAAGAATATTTATCTGGGCTGTTATAACAACCGGATATTCTCCATCATCCTCCGCTGCTCAGTTTTACAAACTGAAAAGTAAGAACCAGGTACTGATGCTTTATCTGCTAAAAATGGTTTATACTTTAAATATTTGCTTTTCAAATTCTCCTCTTCACAGGCTGCTCTGATTCTGGCCTCAACAACTTTGCTTTATTCTTATTATCATGTTAAATATACACGCAGTTAACTTGATGAAAAAAATGTTTTACCTTTGGCTTACTAAAGAAAAAATGGCACTTCCGCACAATTTTGGTCGCACTCACCAGGTTGAAGGTGAAATGAAGATGGGTCTCTCAAAGACCAGTTCAGCATTTGTAAGACTAAACCTCTTCGGTTAATTAACTAACTATTGCTTAGCACAGCCTCCTCTCCTTCAGGGTAACAAAGGACAACACGCTACCACCACAATGTTGTGAGAGGACTACGCCACAGCTTTACACAATTCCTGTTCATTTCTGAGAGATTACATTAAAACGCATGTTTTTCAAATGGGTACTGCATTAACAGATTTTGTGTGATGCCCAATTTCTTTCTTGCAGAGGATACTACAACACAAAATACTTCAAGTAATGCTTTCTTTGTCATCGTGACATCCAAGGACTTAAAAGAGCAGTACATCTGTACGAAGGGTAATATACATTTACGAGTTTTTTTCTAGATAAGTTTTTAATATCTCTTGCAGAAAAACTGATGATATGAAGAATGTCCTTCTAGTAGACGTACTTATCTACCAGCTTGTGATCAAGCATGTCAGTACAGATGTGAAATATCACCTGTCTCTATGGATGCTTTGGAAAAAAGGAGCCTGCAAGCTTGTGAAGACAGATCAGATAGTGAATGCCTCTAGTCGCCAAAAGGAACCTGGAGATCACTGTGTAAGATACAAAAATTCAGAAGGACTCCTGTTTAGCACTCCATATAATACAGTAGGATTCAAAGGAGACAGATTTAGTAATGCAGGATAGGAGACCAGGTAAGGTATCTGAACAAAAAAGCTGGGGAATATTAAGGCAGTCAGTTACTTCTGTGGCGTTATCAAACTCAGGGGACAACTCAATAGCTTATGCCATTTCAGTAGGTAAGCTGCACGCATTTAATGATCTGTGTTCAAATGCAGAAGCTGGAGCTAAACAAAAGATGTATGGGAGACAGAAAGTGAAGATTTTTGATTAAGATTTTGAGACTCATGACCTTTTTCCCCCTCACTCCCCCATTTTTCCCCTTGAAAGGGCTCACTTTTAGAAAATACCAGAGAGCCAATGGTCAGTTCCAGTGATGCACTAGGGGTTTCCCTAACCAGTAGAACTTTCACTGCATCTTTGGGGTACAGGTAAATAAATCAGATTTATCAAACCAGCTTCCATCTTTCGGTACATTTGCCTTTTTCTTTTAATTCCTCAGTTTCAAGTCTGAAATCACAGTCTTCGACAAGGGAGAGAATACCAGAAAAGGAAATATCCTATATGAAACACTGTATGTACTTAATTTCAGGTTTGAAAATCAAACAGATATCATTCTAAGCAGATTTGTCAAAACTCTTGTTTTGGCTTAACAGTGGCTTAGATCAGTGACTTTACATCAGCTGGCATCAATTTAAAGTGAAATCTGAGCGTTTCCACAACTTTCTGCAATGATTTAATTATCTGTTTAAAAGCTGATTATGATTTCATTGGTGCACATTTATCTGGTAGAGTAACCCTGGAGGGTGCTCTGTATCATCCGCAATTGTGTATTTAGAAGATTATCATATAGATTTTTAAGGACACATTGCCTGGGGCTGAAGTCATCTATATTTGGTTCATCTTTCTTCTTCATACCTCATGCTCATCTCACAGGCTCATTTCCTGTCAGGTTTTGCTTAAACCAAGTCTAATTACAGAGAAAGAGATCACTATTACAGTGATCAAGATGTTAATACTTGGATCAAGCACTGTGCATTGGCAGTAACAAGACTATGTAAGAATTTAATATCCTTACAAAACGTGTTTCTGCAATTGTCAGGGCCACTTTCCATGCCTACATTTATTACATAGGATACACAGAGACACTGTCCGTAGAAATAACAAAGATTAAAAATCAATATGCATTACATTACAAATGACAAGTTACTAATAAAGTTAAATATTTCCCCCATCTCTTGTGAAAGAGAAGTGCAGAACAGAACTGATGTAGCTTTTCGGATTAAATTCCCAGTGCTTATTGGTTTGCATCTTAACCACAAAAGATTTTTTAAATTAAATATTGCATATACAATTGCAGTTTTGGTTTGGTTTATATCTTCTCTAACATGTTTTGAGACTCATGTTACTGAAATTAAAGCAAAAAAAGTTAGAACAGCCAGATGCTCCTCCAGTTAAAGTTTTTAAGGATGTAACCAGGTGAACAAGTATGACATTTACAGTAAACAGTGCTTCTAACGTGACACAGTATTTTCCATTAAAACAAACAGCTAATTTAAGTCTCACAAGTTGCATCACAGTTCTCTCTTTCTTTCTTATGCTTAGTTATTCTTTGTTTGCTGATGCCCAAAGAACATATGGGACAAGATAATTTTTTTAAGGGAGGAAAAATTAAACCGAGCAGGTTGCAGATGAGCCTTTGGACTATTTCTCAAATGTAATTTGCTGCACAAAAGACATGAAGGAGCTTTTCATCCCTGTCTGCAGAAGTTTAGTCCCCTTCACGTCAATAGCTTCTACAGTATAGAGCTCTTCAATGATGGCTACATTGTTAGAAAAGCTGGAAGCACTGTGCCCTTAGCAATCAGACCATGAGTAGAGTGACTCAAATATACCATGTAAATAAAGAGTGCACTTCAGCTGAGCGAGGTGAATCACAAAAGCTGTTCAGCCTGGATCCATCTTTGCTCCTAATCCTCAGCTAGCATCACTATCATCCATATACCTGCACCACGCTCTGCATGTTTTCTACCTTTGAACTGGTAGGTCCCATTTTAAAAGGCAATGGCATCTGCCTCTTCATCTGTAAACCACTCTGACTGGCATCATTCACAGCACATGAACGGCCAGTAAAATGACAGCCGTGTTACTGCTTGCTATTTCAAAACCTTATCAGTGCCACCTTCGTAGTCAGACCCTTGTTGATTACTGCACAGATGTGTAGTTCTGCCACATTTATGGGGCATCCAGACTGACCCCACTTTTCCTGATGAGTCTGACCTAAAATGACTTCCACTCTTCAACTTTTCTTAAGTAATGCTTCATTCTAAGGCAATACCTCAAAGGTCGTAACTGGCATAATGTTGTAAAACTAAAAAAAAACCCCTTATAAATGCCAGTTCGAAATCTATAGAACAAGAAAGTCGAAATAATTTTTTAAAGGGTGACAAATTTTCATCAATTATGAAGAGTATTCACAAATTACTTAGCTGGAAGATGTATTGTCATTTGCTGATAATTTTTTTTTCTGTAACAAAAATTATAGATTAGTATTTAGAAAACATAACAACCTTATGAAATAGTTTTAAATTAATGTAGCACAAAATGACACTTTCATTTCCATTGATAACATTTTGGAAGTGCAATAAAGCAATGAACAGGGGAGTATGGTAATCATCAGCATCATGTGCTAACTTCATCCCTGAAATAAAGTGGCCCAAAGATGTGATTATCCCACAATAATCACTCTCTCTGTTTCACCTAGTTGCTTAGTGAATTAATTAGAATTGTGTTAAGGGTGTATTTTGATCATCCAAATCCATCAGAAGCATATAGAACCAACACATGAAAAGCACCACTGAAAAGTGGTTGGTAGGATGTTGAGCTATTGGACCCAACTTGTTGTGCAAGGTTAATTAATTGCACTATTTCAACTTCAAACTTCATAGCAGTCTTTAAGTCCTATATAAGATATGGATCAGCAAAAGGCTGAAGTCCGTAATTGGCATAATCCAGAGAAATATAAAGGTCTTCATTTATATCAGTGTCAAAAATCACTTTTCCCTTAATAAAATTAGGATGAGACACCAGGTCATTAGAAAACTATTAAACACCACCTAATAATAACGTCTTTAACAAACAAAACAGAAGAGAATGAAAGATCATTTTGATTGCTCAGACAGTACAGTCTTCCCTGCTGATCAGGATCTGAAAACTCTTTACAAAGATCTTGGCAACTTCATGTTTTCACAGCTCAAAATCAGGCATTAACAACTACTATGAATAAATTAAAAATTCCTCTCTGCTGTATTGCTAAATGACACAATGTATGTCAGATTTCACAGCAAAATGCTAGGACTGAATGAGCCCTTCGGACTTTAAAGGCAGAAGAACTTCTGTTTACAGCATTCCATACTGCTGGTGTTTTATTTCAAAAATTGTACTTGTAATAGTAGATGAAAATTTTAGAGCCCAGATGAAATTACACATTTTGTGTACGCTTATTCTGTGGTGAGGACTAACACATGTAAACCTCTATGCTTCCAGTATGGATGTTATTAACTAATTGTTAATAGGCTGAACTGAGAGCAAAAAGAAGAAGATTCAACACTTGACACATATTATTAGGAATGCTATTATAATCTTAAAATTCAAGGTTTGCACCTTGTAATGTTACGAGATACTGGAATGAATTTCTGGATCAATTGAGTTGTTCAATTTACCTAGAGCCTCAAAGCCTTTAGAAATCTGAAGTGCTCAGAGATGACTCTCTGACCTTTACTGTATTACAAATAGGTCTGATTCTCAAGATCCACATCCATTAAATGCTTGAATGAGCTCAGTATTTATTGTTCTTTCATCTCATTAAAACAGCTAAAAGGTTGGGAAAAGGCATAATGTAAAGAAAGGTCAAGTGGTAATCATGGTGTGAAATGCTGTTACATATGTAAGTATAATAATTCCTTAGACTTATGCTCCCTGGAGAGGAAGTTGTTCAAAACTGCTCACCTAAAAAGGTTTATTTTGTGCTACATATAGCTCAACAGCACTAAATGGGGAAATTAGACTGACCTTTTGCTCCTCTGCGCCTGCAATGGCCTTTTCTTGGCTCACTTTCTCAGTCTGAAACCCTATCTTAGCAATCAAAGCTTCAGCATCTGGATTTCTCAGTTGCACTTCTGCCTCTTGAGAAGCAAGTTTGGATTTTAGATTTTCTGCCTACAGGGCAAAAGGTAACATGTTATTTGGGAGCAAGGGTCATTAGGTATGGGTCTGGAAAGATGATACCACATGAGCCCCAAAAAGCTGAACTGAAAACAACATTCATGTTTTGTGGGTCTCAGTACTGGAAGTGTTGTCTTTTCCTTCCCCATTTTATTTCCATTTGACAGCTCCTTGTTTGTAGCTCACAGAATTTTGTTGACATAAAAAATTTAATAAGAACAACCTAACTGCTCCCACCAGGGACCCCGCAGCTCCCCTGAGACGCTCAGATGTCTGTCCAGCTGCTGAGGTTGTGTTTGTAACCAGGTGTCTCAGTGCTGCAACAAGGCCCTGCTGCAGCACCTAGCAAAGATGCAAGTGTAAAAGCAAGAGGGCATTATGGAAAAATGCCTAGTAATCACTCTGAGCAGATAACTCCAGCAGAGGTTTGCTGAAAGGTTAAGACTGATGACCAAAGACTACCTGTTAGTTTGCTGAAATAGCAATTTATTGCCTGCCAGGCGAGAAACCCGTATCAAAACACCCAGAGACAGTATCTTTCCACACACAAAGGAATTGCTTCAAATACCTGTTTGAGTTCCCCTCTCCCCCATCCCTCCAAGCATTTTATCTGATGGTGATTCATGATAAAAGGCTATTATTTAACCAGAGGGGACTCTTGTTAACCTGATCTGGATAGGGTGATAATAAAAAGAGGAAGACAAATATCAGAGCACTTAAACTTTCATCACATGGAAAGTCTTGAGGGCTCTTCTTCGGTGGACTCCTGAAATCTTACAAAATCTACAAAATCTACCTTTGCAAAATTTGACCCTTTTGAAATGAGAAGACAAAGCTGTAATACTGAGTTGTAACAGATGACCGTAAAGATCCCAAATCTCTCCACTCACTGTATTTTTCAATTTATTTGAGCTGACTTTATGTCTTATTCTTTCTGAAAACCTAAAGGGTGCTGCAATTGATACTCTTGTGTAGAGGTCCGGAGTGCAGGATAAAAATGGCTGAGTGTTCAAGGACCTGGCTAGGCAGGAGCTGCAGCTCCGTTTGCTAGCGCAGCATGTGGCACTTGAAATTGTCAAATTACCTTTTGGTCATTGTCAAATTAGAATTCGGGGAAAAAGAGCACTTCAACCATTTACTAGCATGGGATACCTTGTTTAAAATAGACTTTAAAAGAGAAGTCACCCCTTTTCTGCTGACCATTTATTTTCACAGGTCTTCAGCTGAAAAAGTGGGAATAAGTCAGCCAGCTCCCATTATTAATCTCACGCAGTAGCACAAAGATGAAACGTTGTGCAAAGACTGCAACTGAGCATTTCATTTGCAGTTTTTTACAACAGCATGCAGACTTTTTATTTTTACTAAAGAAATCACTGGATTATGGCTTGTGTTCAGCCTTTGTACAAGGGATTACGGAATACAGGATGGGGCCAGGGCAGGGGGGGAAAGGGTTCAACACAGTTTCCCCTCCCTTCTGTCTTTGTGGGCTGACCAGCCACCAATGAACTGCAGGCAGAAGCACTGACGAGGGGCTAAGTGGCACTACCCCCAACAAGGAGGTGACGACAGCCGATGCAAAAGCTCCACACTTGTTCCTCCTGCTTTCACCACCCTTCAGCTGGTCACCAGTCACGCACAAAGTCCCCATGTACAGAACCGCATCTTCTGGTTTCATTTTGCTTTGGCACTTGCTTCCCCTCCCACCCTTTTACTGAGGCCTCACTACACTCCCCTTCCCTCCAGACTTTGTCCTTGCTCAGATGGGTGGACCCTTCTTTCTAAAGACAGCTGAAGAGCTCAAAGAGCTTCTATGTGAAGAAAAAAATCAAACTCCAGTTTACAAAATCAGGTAATTTCAATGAACCATAAAAATGCCACCCCACAACTAATCAGTCTAACAAAAAGGTACTGGAACAACTTTGCTTTATGTGCCAGAAACCCAAGATTATATATAAAAAAAAATGAAAGAAAAGGTTGTGACTTTCACAGTTTACCTGGAAAGCTGCTGCCTTCAGCTTCTGCATGCTGTTCATCAAGTGCTCCATGTGTCCTGACATCTCCTTGCTTTTCTTCTCTAGGAGGATCTTATAAAGTATGATTTACTCCAGGAAACTTTTCGGAGTGGTGTAATTGTATTGCCTCTCATTACGACAGTATTTGGCACTCCGCATATTCACACTGGTGTGGGCATAAGCCATGAAATCGCAAATGGATTCCTGGATGAGTGGCTGAACATACCCAAGGAACAAGAACAAATGTAAACACAGGAGCAAAGAAATGCTTCAAAAATTAAGCACCTCTATGTAAGTCAGAAAAGGTTGCATTTCTAAGGATGGCTTGTTCACAAAACTATTCTTCAGTCTACCCTAAACACAATTTTGTCAGCATGTAAAAAACATTAAAGCAAAATGAGCCTTCTAAAGTTTTTTGCATATAAATTAATTAATTCTGCACTGGCAGTCCTTAAAGTTTTCATCACCATGGAAGCTTAGTGCTTCAACATACTTTCATTTTTTTTAATAAATTCACCTAAAAACTGAGATTAAATTAGTCACTATACTGCTATACGCAGAGTTAACACTATGCGGATTTTCTATTTAACCTCTGGAAATTCTGTTTAAGAAAAATCCTGTATAGGTTAAAGAAACACAATAGAGTGGTTTCTCTAATCACACGGATCCCCACATACCTCATATATCATCAAATGCCTATTCGGAGTGAAGTACATTTATGCCATTAACTTCAGATTGAGCAGAACTGGACTCCACGATTTAGATTTCTGAAGTTGTACAACTCCCTGCTTATCTGTGCTTGTCAAAGTCAGTGATAAACTAACATAAACTGGTACAAGAGCCGGATTAGAGCACTGTGGAGTGCTTCTGAAAGCCAAGTCTCTACATACCGTAAAATGTCAGAAAATCAGCAACATTTCTGTGCTGAAGAGACCTATCAGCTTCAAGGGGTATTTGACCAGAAAAGTAGTTGTGGCTTAATGGAGTTCAGAGTTACCCCGAGCTGTGACAGCTGACACTGCTCCCTTCCCTGCATGCCACCCAGGTATCAGACCAGAAAAGCATGCCTTCAGCTCTAAGCACAACTCAGCACGCTGCAGAAGGGACCCCAGAGCGGTCCTCTGGCCCCAGGGGGCTGTGCTGGGTGCCACACAGCACTGCACGGGCTTCCACCTTCATCACAGGGAGGGAAATGCAGCCGTGAGACTGGAAAACTCTTTTCATATACTGTATAACAACCAAAATAGACTAGGCATATTTAAAACAGCTTCAGATGATCATTTTGTCATGTATTTCTGAGCAAAATGCAGAGGTAAAATGCCTGTCTTTATTCACCTCTCACAGCAAGAAGGGAGGTAGTTTTAGGACAACAGCTGAAAGGTCTTTTTCCTAAATTTTTTGAAAATAAACTATCAAATACAAGACACTACTACACTACTTTGCATTAGAGTATACTTCCTCAGGATAAAGGTGAAAGAAGAAACTCCTAAATTCAGTTTCTGTTTATTGTGAAGGACCTGTATTACTAGAATATATGCACATGTGCACATGTAAGCAAGAGTACTGTATGCAAAATAAACAGGGAAACACTAAGAAAACCCATTTAGCTCCATCACTGTAACTAACTTCCATTTTGTCCTCTTTGACTTCTAGCATACTTAACTTTATAATTTGTGGAGTCACATCTCCCTCATTTTAATGATTATTTATTGCATTCTGTACAAGACGAACCCAGTTCAATTAATCAAGGGAAGCCTAAAAATCAATTAATATGAATTAAATGAGCTACACCAACTCTTACGAAAGTCACACATAATTTACCAAAGCATTGTCAATAATGCTTAGGGAACTTTGGGAAAATTGCTCACGAGTGGCTGTTGATGCAGTTAAATGTTTTAAGCCTACATCATTAATATTACAATCAGGTTGATGAAAAAAGACTTGCCATTTTTCTCAGTGAGAAACCTCATTATTTTCTTGTGACTTTTAAAAGCTGGTTTAGAAGAATACTTATTTCACCTACGATTACAAAAACAGAAATTAAAACAAGGACTAAATAAAGAATGATCTGCATTTAGGGAAAGCAGAAATAAATTGCTTTCCAAATGAAAAAAAACTGAACATCATTAGTTGAGGCAAAGCTACCATAAATTCATCTTAAAAAAAAATTGTTTGTGAAAGCAAGGCTAGTCAGAAGGAATGGACATTTTATGCAGATTTGAGCACTGCTTGGCTTCCAACTGAAATGTGTTTCAGCTTTTTTTCTCCTTTTTTCATTGTCTGTGACACACATGCACCCTGCAGTACAGCTCTTCCTAGCAAAAGACAACCTCCTTACGCATGATCCTTATGAGAGGTCTCTACTCAGCAGCCCTGAAAAGCCCTCTAACAACAGTTTCATTTGTAAATCAGCGAGGGAAGAAGTGGGTTCCGGTAGAGCTGGAAGTGGCCCGAGACAACTTGTCTCAATGGGGCAAAATAACTATTGTTATCGAGCTTAACAAAATGGCACAGCATGGGAGACACGCCGAGCCAGAGAGCAGCTGGTTGTAATTCACACTGGTTTTCAGAAAACACTAATCGTTCCCGAACAGACCTCTTTGAGGATTGGTCTTCCCCGCATTTTCAATTTGTCACTTTCTCTTATGATAAGGTCAGTGGTGACAGCACTTCCTGACATTAACAGCTGTGGCTTTTAAAAGGGTCATTGTGGAACTACTAATTGCAGTAATTTCATTAGCATAAATTATTTATTCTGCCATTCATTTATCTCCAGGTTTTTGGTTTTTTTTTAATACTACATTGTACTTTTCAGTATATGCCCATTCAGGGTTGTAGGCAAAGGAAATTATTATTGCTAATTTAACCTTCTTTAAAAAAAAGAAAAAGCAAACAAAAAAGAGTTGATACGGTAACAAAATCTGATTTAACCAGAGTTCACTAGAAAGCATAAAGTAGGTTGAAGCCAGTAATGAAGATTAGGCTGCTACGATTCAAACCCATTCAATAGTCTTAAAGACATCTGAGCAATAAGTCTATATGCAAGCTGAAAGCAAATGTAAGGCTGAAGTCTGTTCATTCTTATCCAGTCTCTATTCTAGGCCTTGGCTGACTGACTTTTAAGCATGCACAAAAAATCCCAAAGTGAGTTATGAGTAAATTATGTAAATTAGTCATTACCAAATTGATAAATCTTAGACCTTTGCAGTTAAGTTGAGCTAGCTGAAACACACCAAGCAAAGAGCAAGAAAGACCAATGCCACTGAACTTGAATGCATCCTGCAGGCAGTTATAAAAAATGAGAATAAACCCAAGCCACTTGGAGGGGGGGGGGGGGGAGGAAAGGGGGATTGTAAGAGGCAAAAGAAGAAAGCGAAAAAAGAAAAAAATTACTTCAGGCTTCTTCTTTGCCGTACCACATGTTGCAAAATACTATGGAGTATGAGAAACTGAAAGCCTAAAGAATTTCTTCTTGGTATGCTTAATAGTGTGCGCCATTTGGTGCTAAGCAGCGGAGGAGCAGCATGCAAGGCAGCAACAGCAAAATACTCAAAGGACGTGGCAGAGGTGTATGTTGCTGTTATTTTCAAAGGGATGGATTAAACAATCCTGACTCTTTTATTCTGTACTCAGTGCTGATATGTGAAACCAGCTGAAAGTAAGAAAGAGAGATTGAGTCACTTTAAATTTGGAGACAGACGTTATTTCAAAATACCATAGGTCATATTTTATACCAAACGAGGCACTTTTGTAAGTTCATTTAGCTCAGTATGTGGATTTCAGAATCACTGCGCAGTGTTCTTTGCTTGTGCTCTTTTTAAATGTAAGTTTAGCAATTTGAGTGCTGAGACAGAAGAGGGCTCTTTTCCTTTCTTTTCTCCCAAGAAATCAAAGACATCCGAATTGATTAAATTTGTGATACTCTCCATTTCTCTCCAAATATCTCTAAACCCACTGTCTCTTGTTCTTAACCTGCACATTGTCCAATCTCCTTCCAAGCGAAAAGGGGCTCATGGGACTTGCTTTCAACTGGCACCATAATTAAGGAGGATCACTTGTTCTTTCTGTTCAGATACTTTCACACAGGGCAGAAGGGACGTTCACAGCATCCTTCATAGCACATACTGATGCTGCAGTTCACCATTTCCCTGCTGAGCTCAATCTGCCCCCCTTCTTCCCTGGATAAGCTGTCTCATCCACAAAAGTACCTAGACTTGGTTTGAAGATAAAGAAATGGAGAATTGAAGGCTTCCTCCTCAACTCCCACAATCACCATGAATTTTTTATGGTTTTCTTTCACCATATAAACCCAGAAAGTTTCCAGGTTTTATTAAAGCAATGGGGATAGGATATCATATTTATATTAATCTTTTAAGAGGAAGAAAAGAGATCATTAGCTTAACTTCAAGCTATCCTAATTAAAAATAATTTGCAATATGGTTATAAAGTGATGAGCAAAAAAATCTATCAATTACTACTGCTGTAATTTTGGAAATTCTGAAAAAGGACAATTAGGAGCTAAGTGTCAATGCTGCGAAAATAATTACTCAGTAATAGACCTCGCAGCACTCATCATAAGGGACAGCATGATCACGGTATGTTTCAGAAGTCCAGGCATACATGAGCCCTGGCTAACAAGATTTCTCTACTAATAACAAACAAGATGCTTTCCTGAAAGATCTAAAATGCAGCAAGTGAAACGACGTATTAACACACAAGCACCAGAGATGAGAGAAGGAGAAGAGACCACCTCCCATAAATCTTTGACAGAGAGGGGATGGCAGACTGCTGCTAAGATTCCCTCTTCCGCAGGGTGGTCCTTTTCCACCCAGCCCCTCTCATTTTTTTGATATCATAATACACCTTTGCAACTCTCCCGTCCACCCTCCCTTTACTAACTATTTTTCTGCGATCGTTCTCCATTCACCTCCCTTTTACTCCTCCTCAGACTCTTTGCTGTACACGTCTCCTACCTTTCTGGCTCAGTTTTGCTTCTCTTCTGTCTCTCTTGGTTAAGTCCCCCTTCTCTTCCCCCTGACAACACTGTAATATTTTCTCTGTTATTTCAACACCTCTGTTCTAGGTTCATATTTTCCATCACTTTCAAATCCTTCCCCTGTCTCCTCCTAATATTTTTTGCATTCTGCTCTCTTATCTGTTGGTCTTCTCGTTGGCTGCACACACAGACGTGACTCAGACACCCAGCACTGCTTTATGTGCGTTGCTGACATAGAAACCTTAACTCACTCTCAGCAAAGTGTCACGTCATTTTGTCAGTTGCCATTTATTTCGCTTGCTGGGAACTGAACAGGAAAGATGTTTACCAGGAGCAGTTAACACCCACGTGCCAAAGAGACTCATCAACAGCTGCTCGGATCAGTGGAAAGCTTTCCTAACTATCCACAAAAGGAATTATACAGGAACATAATCCTTAAGTTAAAAAAAAACCACGAAAAACAACTCACAAAACGGTTTCAATATTAAGAGCCTAAATTCTGATGACCACATGTATTTTCAAAGCAGCAAAATACAATTAGTTAAGGATCTGAAAAAAAAAAAAGCCAAAACAAATTCGGTTCTCTTTTCTCCACGTAATCCTATCCGTTTCTGTCGAACCAACGGGAATCGGTAAGTTGGTATGACATTAAAAGTTAAGGCCGGCGGCTGCCACAGCCCCACAGCTCGGCGGAGACCCACAGCTGTCCCAGCGACGCCTCGGACCCCGGTCAGCAGCAGGCGGTGCCGACCGAGAGGGCGAGCGCCACGGATCTGCGAACACCTCCCTCGCAGACCGACAGGGGGCACTCGCGGGCCTCCGGAGAGCGGCTACCTGCGACGGCCCAGCCGCCGCCAGCCCCGGCCCCGGGCAACCA
>Ga0181612_168505_pt1 | contig 13964 bp, 11 predicted proteins | sample HoacroProtozoa21_FD_119630 | JGI IMG/M metagenome (GOLD analysis project Ga0181612, IMG submission 119630) | Hoatzin crop microbial communities from Cojedes, Venezuel. Combined Assembly of Gp0051906, Gp0051904, Gp0051908
CGGCCGCTGGGCTCGGAGCGTCCGAAGGTCCCGGTGCCCGCCCGGCTGCTGCGCCCGGGGCCGGCCCGTCGCTGCCCCGGAGCTGCTGGCCGGGGCGGGGGGGACAGTTCCCACCTGGCAGCCGCGTCTCTGCCCGGGGCCGCGGCGGCTGCTGAGGGTCCTGGCGCGGGTCGGCGGCTTTGCTTTGGTTTGCCAGATCTCACTTCGTTTTGAGAGCAGGCTGGGGAATAGACATTTTTAAGAATTACTAAATTTAAGCCAGGTCTCCACTTGGAAATTATCTGACGACGAGTGTCTGCTCCGGCTGATGGGTAGAGCTGGTTGCAAATCCCCACGCGAGCTCCTGAGAGAAGCAAGCTGTGCTTACCACGACGAGGTAGCTCGACGCTGTTTGCAGAGCAGTAAGCCATTCCCGGTCTGACGTAAACTGCCTTCCCCCGGCGTCAGCCGAGCTGGAGCGAGGACTCGCAGGGCGTGCTGGCTGCCGTCACCGCTGCTGGTGGTCGAGTCGCGTGGCCTTTCTGGGCGGTGCCGTCTCCGGTGACAGGCTCGGGGGCACTGGTTCTCGGTGAAGGGTCTCTCTGGATTTTGTGGATGTACTTCTGGTGTGGTGAGCAGAAGTGCTGAGGGTTGGATGCTGCCCTGGCGTATTTACGTGTGTTCTCATTTTTCACTTAGAAACAAACATGGTAAAGTGATTAAACCTCTGCAGTACCAGTCTTCAGTGGCACCGGGCACGGTTGCAAGAGTGGAACCAAATATTAAATGGTTTGGTGAGTTACTTCTCAACTTTCAGACTCAGCAAGCATAAAAACTGGTGAACGTTGTGTGCTTGGAGGGTATTTGTTTCAGAGCTGTGGTCCCAGTGCTGTGTGGGACAGATGCTGAGGGTGGTGGTGAAGGACCCCCAGTAGGCACAGGTGCTGCTTACACTTTGCTTGTGCTTGTACTTGGGGCGTTTGCTTTCCTCGCACTCCTTGAAAGTGTGGTTATTTTGTCTCCTTTGGTTGTTTGCTGGGGTTTGCCTGTGTGTGTGTGTACGTTGTAGCCTATGTATGTTAAGTGTCCTAGGGATAATTTTAATTTTTTTCTTTAGATAGCGTGAAAGAAAGTGAATGGCTTCTTTGAGCTAGTTTGAGGTTTGTCTCAAGTCAAATCCTCTATTTTTTTATCACTGGTATTTTTGATTCCAGATGGAGTATTAATAAGTTTATTAGTGTACCTTGGGTCTTTGAAGCAGTTAGGATGAGGAACGGTCAGGTGCAAGATTTATTTCTATATGCAGGAAATACTCGCGTGATCAAGCAGTCATCCCTGCAGAAATTTCAGGAGGAGATGGAAACCGTCATGAAGGATCCATACAGAGTGGTGATGAAGCAGAGGAAGTTGCCGATGTCCCTGTTCTACGACCGGATCAAACCGCACGTGGGTACCATGCGTCTGGGCCGGGCGAAGGCTGGGCTGTGCGCACAGGGCGGTCACAGGTGTTACTTGAGGTCGTGCTGGCTCTGTTCCCTCGGGTAAAACGTTGTGTTCTAGGGCCGTGGGAGTGGGTGGCCTGGGGAGGGATGGTTTTGAGAGCCTGTCACTGTGGGCATCGAATGTGAAGGCAAAGAAACCGTGTGTTACCTCCCCATAGTTTGTGAGATCACCTGTTATTAGAAATTCTCATTTCCTAATAGGAAACTTACCCTAAAAGGTCCTAGGCTAGCGTACCAGCCTAGGATGGCTGTAGCAGCTTGCCAGCTTATGTTCTAATGCTTCTGATAGCTCGTGTGCCAGAGGGACCTTTTCTGAGGACGTGTCACTGCAAATGCTCTCGTGGGATGAATTTGAACTCAAATACGTGCTTTTTATCTTGAATCGGATGTTCTTGTACATGCAGCTTGCTTTTCTAGTAGATCAAGTTTTAGTTTTTACCATGTGTCTTTCATGACGTCTGAACTATGACTTTGGACTCTTGCTAGCTATTTTTTCAAATGGAAACTTTCCAGGTTTATGTCATAAAAATGTTACCTAAATTAAGGAAAAAGTTATAGAAACCTAAATATGCTTTACAAAGTCAAATTACTTCTTTCAGCAATGAATTGTATGCTGTTCCAAGAAAAGTTGGCATTCATTACAGGCTTTAAAATCTACAATTTTGATTGTAATTATCCCTGACAAAACTCCATGAATTTGGCGAGATTTGTGCACTTGTTAGAAAAACAAGAAATGATCAAAGATAGCAGCTAAATTTTCATCTTGTAGCTGTAATTGCATTGGACATCATTTATAGTGAAAGAACTGAAGCATAGTTCTTTGGCAAGTGCAGTGTGTTTTGTTGCTTATTAATTATCCACTCATGTTTCTCAAAGGTTGAGCTGGAATACTCAAACTTTGTTAGGAAAGTGCCTGTAACTCTTGTCACTGGTTGCAGGGTTGCATTGAACCAAGGTCTCGTACACTGCATGTCGTGAGTGGAAGGAATAGTGCTTGTGGGTTTTTCACCAACTTGTTTTTCCTTAGGCCTCCAGAGTTCACATTCTTGACACAGAAACGTTTGAAACAACATTTGGCCCCAAGTCACAGAGGAAAAGACCAACTCTTTCTGCAAGTGATGTGCAGTCTCTGGTGGAGAATGCTGAAGCCTCATCAGGATCTTATGATCAGAGCAAGGACCGAGACCTGGTGACAGAAGACACTGGTGTAAGGTACACAGAAAGGAGAAGTTATTCCTTGTTCACGTTTCTGAAAGGCCAGCTTTATTGTCAAAGAACGGTCTAGCACATTCATCAATTCTGGTATTGTATGAGGAGTAAGGAACATGAAATTAGCTGAACTTGGGATTTTTTAATCCTGTTTTGTCCCTGTGTATCTAATCAAACTGCTGCTTCCATGGGACCCTTCTGTTTTCTGTCGTGTGTCAGAATATCTCCATACTCATGTTTTGGGTTAGATAGGGAGCTGACCAGTGGGCAGATAGGAATCTCTGAAAGAGCGTGTATTTGTAGGATCTGTCTGCAAATGGGTGTATGGAAGGCGGGGGACGGGGGTGGGGGCAAAATCCCAGCTGTCGGTTACCTGGGGCTTGTCTCCTCTTTTGTCTGCAAATGGCTAAGAGGCTTTAGAGCAGAGAACACTGTAACCCTGTTACTGTGATTGCTGATGTCTCTGGTAATCCACTTCCAGGGAAGAGGCACAAGAGGAAATATATAAGAAAGGACAGTCCAAAAGAATCTGGGGTGAGCTCTACAAGGTAAGCAAAGCTTAGATTTGCAGCAGTTGTGTCCATTAGCCTTTACGAAGTCAGGTGCTTCAGCACAGCATTGCAAATCCTATACAGCAGTAATCAGAAAAGCTCTGAAAACCATTTGTTGCTCTGTTAGGGAAGCTTTGGTACAATTGAATTTGCTGTAAAGTTTCTCGAAAACGTTAAGACAATGACTCCAAGTCAGAGGCCTCCAAGTTTCTTTAGGCTAAAACCATCTGGCATGTTGATAGGGTCGTCTTTGAAGGGCTCTGACCCTCAGTTCCTGAGTCACCTTGACTGAGAATGAATTGGGGTTGTAAGAGCAGTTGGTGTGCTCTCAGTGATTGTTAGGTGTGAAATTGCTTGACTTTTTGCTCTGGATTTCCAAATGTAGCTTAAAACATTCTCATTTAGATCTAAAAGTGCTGGGAGCAATAGAAGCAAAACAGATTTCAGTAAGACACTGCCAAAAATGCAGGCAATAGCTGTGAAACAAATTCACTTGGCGAGAAGCAAGTAATAAAATGACAGCTCCCAGCTGTAGATGCTTAGTGGACTAACAGCAGGTTCCTACTTGGTTGTGTGTTTCATACTGATCCAGAAAACATACTTTATACCCTGGTCCTTTATGAAATGGCAGGACTGAATTGCTGCAGAACGGATGGCGAGCATTGTTTTTGTCTGCTGAAGCAATTAGTTTTCCTGTTTGGCTGCAGGGTTTTCTCTCCCAAGTGCTACAAGCGTCTTCCTGGTGCTTGAGAACAGGTAAAAGCTATTCAGGTGTCCAGCCTGGATGTGGAGGGGAGTTAGGGGAAGAGAGAGTGGAGGATCAGTGGATGTTAGTCTGAGCTTCACTAGTCTGTGGGGAAGTAGCAGTTGTTCGGGAAGGATACAAGGCTTTTAAATCAATGATGTGGTTTAGAAAATTAGTAGTTTTCATTTTGGAGGTATAGATGTCTTGTGTAAAATCCTTTCCTTCTGCATGATTTTTTTTTTTCAGGTGATAGACTCATCAGATGTTGTCGTTCAAGTTCTTGATGCCAGGGATCCCATGGGTACTCGCTCCCCTCACGTGGAATCTTACCTTAAAAAGGAGAAACACTGGAAACATCTCATTTTTGTCCTGAACAAATGTGATCTTGTTCCTACCTGGGCCACTGTAAGCACAGTCCTGCCTGTTACTCCTTGGACCTTCTTTGTTGCTTTTGTAGCCTCTGCTTTAATTTTGCTGCCAGTCCTCATGCTGGTCTCAAAGGGCGTAATGTAACTGGGTCAGTGGCAACTCTCTGCTCGCCTGCTATAAAAGTAACAATTACAATGTAAATCTGCCCAAGTTTGGCTGAGTTGAGCAACCCTCACCAGCCACAAATTCTCTGCTTCCTCTGTCTGGATTTAACAGTTGAGCTGATGTCTCCAGAGTATGCTAAATGTTAGTCTGCTTAAGATCCATATCCACCACAGCTGGTTTGCTTTATATTGTTAAACTAATTAGTTTTAGCTAGCAGTGAAGACATTTTTTGGAAATTGTTTGTGTCTCATAAAAACAATGCTCAGTCCTTTAGTTGTTGGGTTGGTGAAATGCTTCAGAAGTTCTGACATGGCAGTTTTCATAGGCAGTTGCATTTGTGACCCAAGCGAAGACGATGTGTGCTTCTGCTCATAAGCAGATTGTTTCACCACCTCCGCGGCACAGGATCCCTAACCCAGTCATGTTTTCCTCCGCAGAAGCGCTGGGTTGCTGTGCTTTCCCAGGAGTATCCAACACTTGCTTTTCATGCCAGCCTCACAAACCCTTTTGGCAAAGGTGCTTTCATACAGCTGTTAAGGCAGTTTGGAAAGGTACTGAACGATCGGGGGGATTTGTTTGGCTGTTCGGGGGGGTGGGGGTGCTTAGTGTGGAGTCTTCTGTTTTGTTAGCGTTTGGGGTTCAGTACGCTTTCCTGTGGCCATTCTGTCAGCAAACGACTCTATCAGTAAAGCTCCCTTTTTTGGAAAGAACGTGGAAAATATTCCTTCCAATGTCTTCAAAATGTTTGTCAAAACGAGGAGATTCAGAAAGAGTGGGTTTGGCCATCGGTCTCTGGCCCGGGCTTCTTGCAGACAGAGTATCCCGTTGACACTCCTAGGTCTCATGTGAATGTGCAGAAGAAAGGAACATATTTCACACCTGCTTCTGTCCTGCATGTATGCATATTCTATTAAGATGTTCTCCTTTTAAGTGTCTTCCTTTTTGCAAGAAAGGCACCTTCTCTTGCCCTTGCATTAGGTACTGTCTCTTCAAGCCACATCTATATTCTGTCCCCAGCTACTGTTTGTATCGGCTTGGTTTCTCAGCCTAAACCATTTCTAAGTAAGGCGATCACGATTAATTGTAGAGGATTGCAAGGGCTTCACATCTTCCTTTTGAAGTAGCAAATTTTATCTTCAATGCTTGGAGTTCTTGGATGGCAAGTTGGTTGTACCCTTATGCATTTCTCCTGATGGAAAAGAGCTGATCTCATTTTTTTTTAACTGGTACTTTGGAGTCTCCTTTGCTTTCTAGTGTAGTGAGAGCAGTAGCTGCTGAAATGCTCAGAACTGTAGTAATAATTCTGTCTGTCTTTGTGAGGTGTTAAAAAGGTGTGTTATTTCTCAACAGTTACACTCTGACAAGAAACAGATCAGTGTGGGTTTCATTGGTTATCCGAACGTTGGCAAAAGCTCAGTGATCAATACATTACGGTCTAAGAAGGTCTGCAGTGTGGCCCCAATTGCAGGTGAAACAAAGGTAGGAAGAGGTCCCTACAGTAAAGATGAAGGTTATTTGTGGAAGTGCGTTGTCAAAGGCAGAACTCATGTAAAATTAGCTCAATGACGTTTTCAAGTCTAGCACTTGAACTGTACTGGCTATGTGACCCTGAGCCTGAGGCGGGGGGGGTGATGGACAGGCATTGCTCTGAAGCACTGCTGCTGGAAGCGTTCCCGAGTCCCCGCTCTGCCTGTACTGTAGCACTGTGATCTGAATGCTCAGCGGCCCAGACTCAGTGTCTGCGCTTTCCCAGATTGAAGGAGTGGGTGTATTTGTGCTGTCAGGCTCTCTTAGTGCTGGTTTTCTAACTGTTCTTCAAGAATGTGACAGTAAAGAATAAGACAAAGTTACAGGAATCTTCTTGCTGGCCTGTTCATTTTACTCCTAGTTATCACTAAGGCTAAGGGTCACAGAAGAGGAAAACCACAGAGTATCGGAGGTCGTCCTCCAATATTCAAGGTGTTTCCTCACCTTGGTCCTGTGAGTTAGTAGTTTGATGCAAATCCTTAGGGATAGCATTGGCTGAAACAGAAGGAGCAAGGTGCGCCATGTCTTGGCTAGCTAACAGGCATGCCGAGTTGTATTCGGTTTCTGTGTGTTACACAGCAGTCATCTTCGAGACTTGGTATTATTAGAACTGTGCACTTAAAAAAGCAGAACCGAGGGCTGTGTGGAAGGAGGTGTCATGGGGCTCACGGATCTCTTTCAGGTGTGGCAGTACATTACCTTGATGCGGCGGATTTTTCTCATTGACTGCCCGGGTGTAGTTTATCCATCTGGAGACACAGAAACAGACATTGTGCTGAAGGGAGTGGTATGTATCTGCACTAAATGCTAGAAGATCTTCGCTGTCGTCAGTATGACAGGTTCGAAGGAACAAATGCACGCTTTCCAAAGGCTTGATATTCTGTCATTTGTTTTCAGGTTCAAGTTGAAAAGATTAAGAGCCCTGAAGATCATATTAGTGCCGTGCTGGAAAGAGCCAAACCGGAGTACATCAGAAAGACGTACAAAATTGATTCATGGAAGGATACAGAAGACTTCCTTGAGAAACTTGCTTCTAGGACTGGAAAACTGCTAAAGGTGTGACAACTTTCTGCATTTGCAGGCTGGAAGAACATGCGGCCTGTTACCGCACGTGGGAAATACGGACATTTCTGTTGCTTACAGGTAGTGGAAAGGTGGTGTGCCCTGCAAACGTGGACATAAATTGTTACTGGGTTCTTTCAGGGTGGTGAGCCTGACCTGCAAACTGTGAGCAAGATGGTTCTCAATGACTGGCAGAGAGGCAGAATTCCGTTCTTTGTGAAGCCACCGAATGCAGAAACAGGTCCCCAGGTAAGAATGCGATGACCTTGCCTCTTCTCACATATTATGCAGTTCTTCTGGTTGTATTCGCTGTTGTTTTTCCCAGAGTACCATGTAACTTGGGCTCTGCTCTAGCCTGGCGATTCAGGTGACACTCACTTGAATTTGGTGAGGACCAGGTAGCAATGCTCTTCACAGAGATGTTTGAGCCACCTTACAGTCACCTGACCACCAGAAATGTCAGTAATTATCCCATCATTAGCCTGGCATCTTAGGCTTTTTCAGAAGAGAGAAAATGGAAATTGCTCTCAGAGATGGTGGGACAGACTTTGTGGATAATATATCCTTTATGCTCTTTCTTGTAGCCTCCTGCGTTGGAAGTAGCGGTGACATCAAGCCAGGATAATAATGAGGAGAAGATCTCTGAGTCGGTAGCACCAAGCATGGAGCCAGCAGAAGAGAAGAATAATACAGACACTGAAATCAAGCAACTCATGTCACATGTTCGGCAGAACTTTGGGAGGATCAATGTGGCACCGCAGTTCTCAGAAGAAGACCTGGTTCCTGTAGATGTGCCAGGCTTCGATGAAACAGACAGTGATTCTGCTGCAGAGGAGGAGCAGGAAGAGGAGAAGGAGGAAAAGGAGCAGCATCAAGATGTGGCAGAGGAGGAGTCGCAGTTGGCTGTACCAGGTGCCAGGGAGGGCTCTAAGGCAGTTCTTAAGGCTTTGGAGGAGAAGATTGCCAAATACAAAAAATTTCTGGATAAAGCCAAAGCCAAGAGATTCTCAGCAATAAGGTATCTGAATCTGTGCAGTGACTCAGATGTTTCTTAGGGGAGAAGAGGGATAATGTGGTTCTGCTGTAGTTTCACTCCATTCATGACTTGCTTGACTGGTTGCTCTGAGTGGCCACACACAAGTTGCCACAGCTTATCTGGCTGAGCCGTAAACATTTGGATTTTGTTTATGCAGCAGTTTGTTTTCTGAAAGGTCTTTCCAAGAAGTCCTATTTACCAGCGTAACTGAAAATGTTCTCACTTTTGGAAAGCTGCCTCTTAAGCTAAGGATTAAAAATCTGTTGGTATTCTGGGTAGCAATATTACATCTCTCCTTGGCATTGGGTTCTTTCTCAAGCAATACCAAGGCTAGTGTCCTACCTGGATATGGCAGCTGGGTCTCCATGCATGTACAAGAGTATCCTAGCTCATACAGCAGGCCCAGTTTTAGGAAAGCCCATCCATCAGCTTTGTGAGGACTAAGGTATCAAGGTTAAGCGTTAACGTTTTGCCCCTTTGTGCAGTGCACAAGCCCAGTAACTCCAGAGACAAGATTACTGTAAGACGTTTTTTCGGTGCAAAGGCTGTGGCTTTGCTACTGACAGGATACTGGGATCTCCTGGAGTCTGGCCGCTTCTCAGACATGGTTACATTTTCTGTTATGACACAAATTCTTTATTGCTTATTTTATTTTTTGTAGAATCCCTAAGCAGCTGACTGAAAAAGTGCTTGCAAAATCCATGCAGACGTCTGAGGAACCCAAAGAAACTGAAGACAGAGGTAAAACAAGATTAGTAGATGTTCTTATTCTACATTTGGAAGTCCTGTAAGCAAGAGAAGAGAGGGAGTTTGGGGGAGAAGTGTTCATTAGCTCCCGATTGCAAGTTCTTTTTCCCCTAAAGCTATTTAAATCTTTCCCTAGCTAACCTAAGGCTGCCTGATGACCTTGCTGTAGCCTTTCTGTAGCACACCTGTCTGTATAGTAAGGTGTGTCCCTCTACTAGTGAATGAGAGTAAAGTGGAGACAAATGTGTTTCCAGAAGAGTGGTGCTATGGACAGGTTGCAGACTGAGCAACTTCCGTTCTGCATGGTGTGATACTACACAGAAGGGAGTGGAAGGGTTTTACGACATCAGAAAAGCACAGAGCTACTTCAGGCTATAGGTTTTGCTGCAGTGACTTGAAGAGTCTGTGGCTTTGGTTCCCATGGTAAGTTTGATTAAAGGCAGATCGTGTGGGAGAACCCTATTCTGACAAGACTGGAATTCTTCTGGACTTGCATGGGGCTTTAAGCAATCTGCTTCTGAAGAGCAATTTTCATAGGAATAGCGAGAGATTCTCCGTGTGTGGTTTTGGTAGAAGCTATTAAAATGTGACCAGAGGAGTGCTCTGCTGAAGTAGGTGGGATGGTGACCCCAGTCTTAAGTTCTGCAGACGGATGGGTGTTTTGGTAGATGCCCGAGTGTGTGATCTCTGCTGTTTGCAGGCAGCACAGAGAAGAAAAGAAAAAGGAAGGTGGAAGAGGAAGATGATGATGATGACCATTTGGGTAAACAGCCTTGCAAGAAACTTACATCCAAAGAAGTAAGTGTCATTTCTTGTAGTAAAACAAATGAGCAGAGTAGCAGAGCTGACTTTTTTTGTACGTAGATTGCCCATCATCGCTGAAGGGCTTTGCGACTCGGCACTGGTAGGGGGGGAGAGCGCAGGGACTGTACGGGGGTAGGGGGAGGGTGAAGGCAGGGGGACTCGCTGCTGGTGCGAGGTGTGGCAGCAGCAGCACGTTCCAGCTGAGCAGGGACCCATGCAGGGGTCCAGCAGGTAACAAGAGCTTTGAAGGGAAGAATGCTTCGTGGGCAACTGTTCCGCTTTCAGCGTTAGCTTGCGCGCTGGTGCTTTAAGAGAGCAGGGGTCTAAGTGCTGGGAGATGGGAAACTTTGGAACTAGACAGGGCTGTATTTGAAAGAATGCAAACAAATTCAGGTAATGGATACTGTGGATTTGCTAATGGGTTTTGTGTGTATTTACAGAGAAGGCGAGCTGAGAGGCAGCAGCGCTCCAAGAAAGTTGGAGTCCGGTATTACGAAACTCACAACGTGAAAAATAAGAATAAGAACAAGAAAAAAACTGGCTTGGAGGAACAGAGATCAAAGCACAAAAAATACAAACATAAGCAATAACTACTGCTTATTCTATTAAATTTTACGTAAAAGATCTCTAGTATGCAGTGGCTTTTTTTAATATAAAACTTGTAGTTCCCATTCAAAGCCTGGTTCGCCTTGTCTGTCTTGTTCCCAGGAGTAGAATCTCGCTCTTTGTTTCTGCCTCGTCTGAAAGTTCTCCGTGCAGCTGGAGATCGTGGTATTTCCACATCGCCGTCTAAGGCCAGTAAACACGGTGGTGGCAAAACATATCCTGAAGTGTTACTCGGTGGTGGTTGGTGGTTTTTCTGGAAACGAGCTTGACGGAGTTTTTCGCATGACTGCAGTGAGTTACCTGTCCCGTCTCTGCTTGCTGTGTGTAACCAGCTAGTCACACAGGTACCTCAAGTCAAGATTCCATTTGCCTCCACTGAGAAGCGATGCGTGGAATGGAATCACACCCCTCTGCTTCATTAGAAATAACCATGTAGAGAGCTTTGGCGTTGCTCATCCAAGGTAGCTCCGAATGGTTCTGACAAGGGATACTGGTGTACAATTAACACCAACCTGCACCTACTCCAGGAGGTCCCTCCAAACACCTCCCCAAGGACACCCGCAGTCTGATTCTTAGGGAATGTGACTTAGATTTATTGTAGACACTTCGTATGTTGTTTCTGAATTTGCTACAACATTTTCAAAATAATAACACAACAGAGATGCTTGCATATAAGAATGTTTATTAGTTCATTGCTTTGAAGGTCGTCTAGCGTGTTACCAACAGGGACAGCCCAGACAGGTTCGCTATGGAAGGAGCTGCATGCTGAGATAGCTTTGAACGAGGGTGCAGTAACTAATGAAGCCCTTGAATTTCAACTCTTAGAGAAAAAAAGAAAGAAAGAAAACTATTATGCTGCCCTCAGTTACTGGTAAGTGAAAACTCAGATTGTTTTATGAAGACAAATCTTTGTCACTAATTGCAAACTTCTTGCTCTGACAGCTCTTTTGAGCACTGCCTGGGGAACAGCAAAAAAATCTACTTATTTGGTCCAATGATGCTTTCAAGTTGGGCCTGAAAAACAAATGAGACAGTCAAATTAGATTCAACCTAAAAAATAAACTCACGTTGCTGAAAAGTGATAAATTGTCTGTCAGATATTCAAAGCGAGGAGCTGAGGGATGCTGCAATACTTCAAGAGAAGCAGGCCAGGTTTTTTTTCCCTAGCTATCCCATTCCTTACTACATGCTTTACAAATTAGCTTTTCATTCTTGGCTTACGCACTTGTTGCATTCTGAGAGAAGAAAAGAGCTGGCCTTGGTTCCATACAATGTAAGACTCGTTTTATAACGTAAAGCATTGAAGAGGAAATTAAATAAAAGCTGTTGAAACAGTGGTCTGAATTCTCTGATTTCAGGCTGGACTGCGTTAGCTAAATTAAATGCTTGGCTCTCTAGCATTTGGAACAGAAACTCTGACTCTGGGACAAAAGTAGCTGGGAACAGCAAGTTTTTCAGTTGCCGAGACAACTTGACGCCCAATTAGTAGCTTGATCAGAGAGCTACCCGTGCTTAGGGAGCACGTGGTGCCTGAAGCTTCCAGGACTCTGAGCCGTCCCCTTCCTAGAGCTGCCATCAACATAAACTACAACAGAGCTCTGTGTGCAGCGGTGTTGGATACTTCTGCTTCAAGGAAGAGACGTGGATTCAGGGGCAACGTGTATTTGATCTAACCGTTTCTCCATTGTGTGCCCTACCTATTTCAAGACAGCCTAAGCACGCTAGTGGCTTAGGAAGGAGAAACTGTAGGAACGGTGAAGATATGGACAGAATCTCAGTGTAAGGGGAATGGTTTTAGCTGCAAACATTTAACGTTGTTTATGGTAATATCTTTACTCAGAAGATCTGGGGTTTTTTTCCTTTCAAAAGCAAAGTAATGAGCAGAAGCTCTGTTTCCACCGAAGCAGCACGCACAAAATTACTCCTGTAATTACGCAGTCCCTACTGCACAAGTACACAATTGTTCTTATTAGGTAACATTTAATGTTAAATGGTGTGTCTTGTTGTCAGGGAGTAGACTTGATGGCCAGCAGCGAAGGATTTGCCTTCACTAGATTTTCTCTTCCGCAGCTGGGGAGGGGTGCTCACTCGCTGTTACAGCCCCACAACCAAGCAGGTTCCTGGGGCATCAGCCACGTTTGAAGCCTCTGCACTTGGGGTTCAGCTGTGTGCATCTCCAGCTGACTGAAACAATTTATCGCTTTCTGAACAAATTCTGATCTCTCCCTGGCAAGGGTGTGTATGACCAGAATGTAGTTAATCTGCCCTGCTGTTCGCTAGTAATGACCAGTTACTAACTGAGCAAGGAAGCAGAGAACGCAAAAGCACTGTTTTCCGATTTCATCGAGTATTTAAAGAAAGTGGAACACCAATACAAATTTTTTTTTATCTTTCTAAGTACCAAATGAGAAGTTTTACCATTCCTGTTTGGAATTGTGTTATTTTGCTAACCTTCAGCTGTTGATTTGTTCGTTTCAGGAACTGAACCTCCTCGGTGTGTTTCTTCTCTTCTATCTGTCGCTTTTCACTTTCCCGTTTTTCAATAGCTTCACATTTCGCTTTCTGTTCACTCAGTTGTCTTTCCAGCTCCCGCTTTTCCTCTTCTAGCTCTGCAATCTTGGAAAAGAGTAGAGATTTCTGAAGTTTTGTTTGTTAGTAATCAATTTTCAGTTAAGATGGGACAAAGTTGTGTGTTGTACAGCCTTTAGAGTGTTCCAGATACAATAGCAGATTAGTTATGAAGCGCAATTAGCCCTAGGAAAACGAGACCCGTATTTTGATGATCTTCACTGCCATCCAGTGGAAATGGAAATAACTGATTTCATATGAAATGTTATGTGTAATATCCTTCTGCTGTATCACGTGTGGAAAACCATGTTACGGGGTTAACAGCCCGACTTACTCTTTTTTCCATGTCAGATTTGCCCTGCTCATCTTGTAGTGCTTTCCGCATGCCAAAGGCAACGCTGCTCTCGTACAACGTCTGATAAGTAGCGATCGTCATTTGGAGTTCATCCCTGACGCGCAGCAGCAACAGTCCTCGCTCGGCACAGTTAATTGTAGTTTCACGGATCAACTCATCTTTAAAGAAAGGGTACAACAGTCCAGTGAGAGGAACTGCTGCACGTTTCCCTAGGCGAGCTGGATACACACCGGGTGCAGAGCTTGTTGCTTTTACCTGTTCTCTGCACCACGAAAGCAACGCGTGCAGTGGCACAGAACCTACGCTACCATCGGCGACACTGGTCCCGTAAAGCCATGACACCGCAATGTGTGGCGGCTGTTGCAGTGACCAGGAAGCCTCCAGAAGAGTCCGGAGCCTCTGGCAGAGCCGTGCCCAAACCGCCAGCAGCCGGGTGAAGGCCAGCACCACCTCACCCGCGGGCGTAAGAGTGCCGAACAGTCACTCGGCGGTTTACGTCACTGTAAGTTACCTGGTGGGGTTAAGTACGACTAAGGGAATTTTAAGCTTCTTTGCACCCTTTCCTGCCGTGCGGGTGTGAGCACCAGGCCCGGGGTAAGCAGGCGGCTCGGGCAGTGCGGGGACAGGGGCGGGAGGCGAGCCCGGCCGAGCCGCGGGACCGGCGGGGGGGCGGGGGCGCCCGGCGCACGGGGCGCCGCGGTACGCCGCGCGCCGCGCACTGTGCTGCCGCTCCACCCGC
>Ga0181612_180904_pt1 | contig 13964 bp, 6 predicted proteins | sample HoacroProtozoa21_FD_119630 | JGI IMG/M metagenome (GOLD analysis project Ga0181612, IMG submission 119630) | Hoatzin crop microbial communities from Cojedes, Venezuel. Combined Assembly of Gp0051906, Gp0051904, Gp0051908
ATCATGAAGTCCAACCGTCAACCCAACACCACCATGCCTGCTAGCCATATCCTGAAGTGCCACATCTACACATTTTTTGAACACCTCCAGGGATGGTGACTCCACCACTTCCCTGGGCAGCCTGTTATCATCCTCCTCATCAACCCCATCCTCACATGACGCTCCCACGTCTGCCTTTTCCTCAGGAGCAGCTCAGCAGGAGGCAGCCCAGGGCTGACCCGGTTGTTCCTCCCACAGGCGCAGTACTACGGAGTTGTCAGCGTTGGCACGCCGCCCCAGAGGTTCACCGTCGTGTTTGACACTGGCTCCTCCAATTTTTGGGTCCCTTCTGCTTATTGCATCAGTGAAGCGTGCAGTAAGAAACGCTGCCCCCCCTTACGCTCCTTGTGTCTCGGGTACCTCGGCCATTTCTCCTTTCCCAGGGAACTTGCCTGCAGCAGAGGTTTTGGAGGGGAGGATTTGGAGCACCCGGAGGGCTGCTCTTCCCTTCCTGGCTTGCCCCTCTGCCTCTGCCCCTCCGTGCCAACCCGCAGCTGGGGCAGGCGCTGGCTGCAGCTGCCAAACGTCCCTCCGCACCATGAGGTGCTGGAGGTGAAAGGCGGGAAAATAATTCTGGGAGAGCTACAAATAGCGTTGGAAGTGTCCATTTTTGTTTGGATTTCCCACTTGCCTTTAAAACCCAAAATAACCTCTGAGGTATTTTTTCTGGGTTACAGAAAAAAAATCCATCGACACCTTCCTCATATGACAAGCAAAAATCTGTCTCTCCTGCATCTCGTGTGGTTCTGCATTGGGGAGCGGGCACATTGCTGGGACCTCCCCTCGGTGCACAAGTGTTGTTTATTTTGTGTAGGGGTGCACCAGAAATTTAAGTCCTTTCTGTCGGATTCATACGAGCATGGAGGGGAAGCCTTCTCCTTGCAGTACGGCACGGGACAGCTTCTGGGCATCGCTGCCAAAGACACGCTGCAGGTGAGCCTTCGCCCAAAACGGGTGTCAGCCTCCAGGTCACCCAGGACAGTTCAGATACTGGCCTTGCCCTGGAAAACCTTGCCTGGTTTAGGCGAGGGCAGGGCGAGGTCTCACCAAGCCGGCTGCTGAGAGATGTGGGTGCTGCTCCAGCTTTGGGCTACCCAGACAGATCCCTGAGATTTTTCTTTTGCATGTCTTGCTTGTTTCCTTGGGTCCTGTCCTAGGTTTATGTAGAAACATCCACAGAGTTAAGGTATTACAAGGAATCAGTGCAGCCTGCCCACCAGATGGGCACCTGTTTGATTGATGCAAGTCACGCAGGGATATTCAGGCTTTACACACTGAACAAATCTATTGATACAGATCTGAAATGTGGCTGATTTCTTGTAACTGATGGTGTCTCTACTTTCACTTGTACCAAACAGATAAGTAACATCTCCATCAAGGGACAGGACTTTGGCGAGTCAGTGTTTGAGCCAGGAACAACCTTTGCCCTTGCCCACTTTGATGGCGTGCTGGGCTTGGGCTACCCCTCCTTGGCAGTGGGCAATGCTCTGCCCGTGTTTGACAGCATCATGAACCAGCAGCTGGTAGAGGAGCCAGTCTTCTCTTTCTATCTGAAAAGGTCAGTCTTTAAAGTCACACTGCCAGAAAAGAAGCAAATCTATTTTAATTGTTGAGATGAACAGGCATCTGTATAAATCTTCAACTCTAGAAAGTAGTTTTCCCCATTACTTTTTTTTTTTTTTAACAAATTTGACACTAAAAATATGGAGTGAAAAGGAAAAATGTGCTGGGGAGGACCATGAATTTTTGGACAGACAGTTGTTCTTGTTGGAGCTGGTTATAAATAAAAGAAAAGCTCCCAGCTGAGGCTCACCATGTCTGAGTGGCCAGGGGATTCCTTCTGGCCAGTGGAGATGAACAGACATGCTGTGCTACACTCAAGTAACACAGCATTTCAGAAAAGAAATATTGTTACCTCATCTGCACTCAGCTGTAACTCCACAAATTTATCTAGTGTTTATTTGGAGGTGAGAGCAGCAACTGGCTCAGCCTGCTCCTGACGCCTGTCTCCACCCTCGGCAGCCTACAGTAAGTCTTCGCAGAGGTCATTTGGAGGCTCCGAGTTAGGACATACGTGGTTCTAATTTAGAAATAATCCCTTTCAGCCATCCATATCTTAATTTAGAAAGGACTGTGGTTTGTCTTCTGCTTGTTAAGTGTAATCTCATTGGCACATGCTGGCACACTCCCATGTCTGTGTTAACCTGTCTTCTGCTTTCAGAGGAGATGACACCGAGAATGGTGGTGAGTTGATCCTGGGAGGGATAGACCATTCCCTCTACAAAGGTTCAATCCACTGGGTCCCAGTCACTGAGAAAAGCTACTGGCAAATACACCTGAGCAAGTATGTATGTACATATGTGTGTATGAAATTCCTGGCGGAATTCACCTCCCTGGGTAGAACTGACAGAGGCAGAAACACCTAGCAATACAGATGCAGGAGGACTCGTCTGCAGTATTTTACCCTAGTGCCTCTTAAAGAGGGGGCTTGCCAGGATGAGACCGGGGTTTATCAGCTCTCTAAATGTGCTGTGACACGGGGAGCTAGTTTCTGGGAGAGCATTTTAATACGTTTTAATACGATACACCAGTGGTCAACTTGACTCTTGGTGGACTGTTCAGTTAAGAGGTTAAGGCACCCAGGAACTGAATCCAGCTCCAGGTCCTGCTCTCATCTTTCCTGTTAACCTTGGTCAAAGTAGTCAGTGTCCCTTCAGTCCTCCTCCTGCTCCATAAATCGATGACGACATCAATGACACAGAGAGTACATCCTCCTCGTGCAATTTCCTTTTATTACTTCCTTGTCTTCTGAAGACTTTCTTGTCTTTTAAGATTGGCAAAGTTTTGCAGCTAGTTTTAAGTTCCGGTCCATACTCTGGTACTTTAGCTAGCAATAATATGCTGCTTCAGCCCTAGTGTATATGCCACGTGCTTAAAGATGCTTTGTTTTTCACTTGCAGTATAAAGATCCAGGGCCGGGTGGCATTTTGCTCCCACGGCTGCGAAGCCATCATTGACTCGGGCACTTCTCTTATCACCGGCCCCTCTTCACAAATCAGGAGGTTACAGGAGTATATTGGGGCAAGTCCGTCGCATACTGGAGAGGTAAAACTTTTACAGCCAGAAAACAGCCAGAGAGGAAGAGAAACTGGTATCTGGTGCAAAGAGCTTGCAGGGTGGGAAAATAACCAAGCTAATTACTCAAAAAGGTCCCGGTGAAAGCCCCGTTTCCAGGACAGCAGTGAACTCAGAGCCAAGCTGGTTTTGACTCGTCTGCATTGCTGCCCCAGCCCTCCCCCCAAACGTCCACCTCCTCTCCTGTACTCATCAGTACTGGTGTGTGAGGAAATAATGGGAGCATCTATTTGTGGAATCGATCCATATTCCGCACCAGAGATAATTTCCTTTTGGAAAATCAGAGGATTTTCCATGTCCCCAGCTGTAGCCACTGACTCCCCCGAGCCAGGAGGGGTTTGGTGCTGATTGCCAGCCCTGCCAGCACCGAATGGAAAGGGAAAGGTGCTGTAATTACCGCCCGACACCGGCTCCGCTGACAGGACCTCTCCCTGCCAGCCTGCAGTGGAGTAGGCAGTGTTGTGCCAGGGCTCCCAGGTGGGATGCACAGCTGTGTTGCTCACAATGCTGGCTGCTGGAAGATGAGCCTTGGTGTGCAGGATGGCCCTTTCTATCTCTTAGTCTCCCTCCTGAACCTTATTCTTCTGTCTCCTCACTGGTTTTCCTCCTTTCCCTGCTGCTTTCTCCTGCATGCCCCTTGCTGATACTCCCCACCACCCTTTCCCATCCCTGGCTGCCCTCCAAGGAGCACCTCCATCTCTCCTCCAGCAGGCCAAAATGGCTTTGATGAACTGCTTCATGGCCCCTCTGGCCCCACACCTGCGATCCCTGGCTCCCCACACCTCTCTGGGGCGCTTGCGTGAGCCGAGGTTGCTCGAGGTAGGTTAGGCTTTCCCACAAGCCAGGCTGGAATGTCTCTCTGCTGCCCTTTGCATCTCCAATCAATCTTGCAATTTTCAGCCGGCTTGACCGAACCCTTGCAACGTCTAAAGCACTGAGATAACAAACCTGAGATAGCTAAACCCACCTGCCTCCAGGGAAAGAGCAGCTTATTTTTACCGTGCCTTATTGCTAGCCCTTGGCTGCCTCCCACGGGTACTTACTGTATCACCACAGCTCCAGTGCCCCACGTAAAGCTTCTGTTAACTTCGCAGTTGTCTTGATCCTGACCCAAAACTGCACTTGGAAGAAAAAGAAGAGTGTTACGGTTGCCCAGTGCACTGGGCAATGATCAAAGACAAAGTGGACTTCTAATCTGCCTCCTTTTGTAAGAGGAGGACCTGGAGTGGCATCCGTGTAACTCCTGAGGCTTCTGAGTCTTTCTCAATTACACCTTAAATTTTGTTTTTATTCAAATTTTCAGATACATGTCAAACATTATGCTTTGATAAAAAGTTGGTGTTGTAATGGTACATACTAATGGATATAGATAAAATATGTATTTCCAATGTACTTATATTAGCATAATACAAACAAGGAACAGGTCGTTGCAGTATAAATTTACATACTCCAGTGCTGATACAAGGGCACTCAGCCAGCATCTCAGATTCTGTGAAAAGCATCCTGAAAATATGACTTTCTATGGCTGTTTTCATAGCAATCATAGACAGGCTAAGTATATTGGCTCAAATTTATCATCGTGTAAATGGCTGCATCCATCGGTGATTTTACCAGAACTTTTATCTCTTTCCAGCGAGGATTAATTTGTTCTGGACGTACTAGCTATGTAAATGAATTATGTCTTGCTTCTCATAGCCTACAAACCATTATACTGGCTCTGTTACCCTTGTCCTCTGTATCCCATGGTTTATTTTGTCTTAGTGGTATGACACCTGATAAGTGTACACAAGATTTAGGGTTATGTTTTCATACAGCAGATTTAACAACAACAAAAAGTACATTCTTCCTTATAGGGAGCCTCTAAAACAATGACTTTAAACACCAGAGCTTACAGCAAAGATCCCTCTGGGGCTTGGAGCATTCTGCAGTGCCATTTAACATGCCAGTGTTTCACGAAACAACTAGAAAGGCCAGGAAATGATCTTCTGTGTTACTGTAAGTGAATGTATTATTTATGGAAATTAATGGCCATGCCAGAGTTTAGTCCTTCTTCTGCTCTTTAAATCCCACTCCAGGGCAGAGTATAAAGTGCTGTATTCCTCACTGCCTTTTTTACCCTAAAACAATGATGTTACTGGAGGGACTGGGGTGACCAGCAGCCGTAGGGTGCTCCCTGCGTGGGCTGGAGGCAGCTCCCTCCACCCAGTCTGGGCCAGAGCATCAGAGGGCTTTTGCTCAGCAGACCTCGCTTACGTGGGTTCACTGGGGCTCACATACTCAGTTTTGCTTCCGAGTCGAACAGGGGGGGACATCAAAGTCCCCCTTCATCTCGTTCGTTTTGGAGCTCACAAGGCTTTTCATCAGCCCTGGGGGCTTCGGTGCAGTGGTCTGGGCTGTGCAGCTGGTTTGACCCAGTGCAGGTGATGGAAAGCCGGAGGGCAGTGTTGGGCCATGAGTCAGACCGGTGCTGTTTCTCTCTACTAAAATCACTATTACCTGCCACAAAAGCCTTGAATTCAAAGGGCAGTACTTAAAAAACAGCAAGGCGGTCCCGTGTCAACCAGTGCCTCGTGTACAGTTTCTCGTACACTGCAGAAGACTGTCCAGCTTGCCTCACATAAGCTTCACGATCGGACACCACGAGTACAGGCTGACAGCAGAACAGTACGTCATAAAGGTGCGTCCCCGCGGGCTCCCCGTGCGCTCCCCGCCCCGGGGCTGGAGCAGGCTGCCGCAAGGACACGTGCTTTCCCTCCCAGGAGTCTATCGAAGACCAAACCTTCTGCATGAGCGGCTTTCAGTCTCTCGACATCGCCACTCGCAGCGGCCCGCTCTGGATTTTAGGAGATGTCTTTATGTCGGCGTTTTACTGCATTTTTGACCGTGGGAATGACAGAGTGGGGTTTGCAAAAGCTGTTCATAGGAAGGATTACTATTGAGTCGTAATAACATTTATTCTGCCGTAACCCGAATGTTAATGTAATGATCTTCAACGCACGTGTGAAGAAGGGCTTTAACTGAAACTCTGGACCTAAATGCAGTCGTGTTCTCCCCCCAAGGTTTTAAGGGCTTTGGGGTGATCCTTTTCCCAAATTTTATAGTTTGGTTCAATATCTGTATGTTTATAACTGAGAAACAATTTTTCCTGAATAACTGACAGACATCATAGCTCCCAGGACGAAGCAAAATCAGCTCAGCACTCAGATTTGCAGAAGAGCAGGAAGGATAAAAATGCTGAACAGTGCCAGGCTGAAAAGATAGCAGTTACAAGTGGGGGAAACTAATCCCAGTCTGGTCTGGTCTGGGTACCTTTTTTTCTTCTCATGTGCTAGTTTCCATCTCATTTCCTACTGCTTTCCTTTTCCTCACTGTTTTCGATGGTTAGGGTTTTGTCCAGCCTGTTTTCCTTAGTGCCACATAAATTTTCTTTATATGGGCTTGCTCCAACCAGTTTATATAAACAAGAACTTGACTGATGCCTGTGTGACCATGAATTTCCACTACTGTTTGTCCTGGTTTTGGCTGGGATAGATAGTTAATTGTCCTCTAGTGCTTGGTTGCTGGCTGCTGGGTTAAACCGACACTGCTCCTTGCGCACAATTCCCTGCTCCTTACGCCATCTCTCAAACCTGCTTTTTCCCTTGGGTGCATTCTCGCTCGACACATTTTTCCTCTTTCGGGTCTCAGTGTTTAATGTCTGTGTCTTGGGTCAGATGCTGCTTTTAGCATCTGACACCTCGGTCCCTCGGCGGTGCGGGCAGCTGGGAGCAGCAGTCACATTACAAAACCCAGACCACAACCCTTGCAAAGGGAGCTGCAAGGGGATGCCACAGCCTCCCTCCACCTCAGATGAGTTACAAGACCAACGCACCGGCACTAAACATCTACTACCCCTTGCCCAGCCCATTCTTGTCAGCAGCGGCAGCAGCTTCAGCGCTGGCAGAGGTCGGAAACAGCCACTGGTAGATGTGCTGACGTAGCAAAAGAAGGTTCACCTAAATTATACCCAATGGAGTATCTGTTTGGATTGCTAAAGCTGACACTGCCCCCATACACGTGAATAAAACTTAACCACACAAAACATGCTTTGGATTTAGCGCTGTTTCAGTTTAATTTTATGTTTTCTTACAGTGTTCCAGGAGGGAGAGGAGAGGATGTGACAGCAATTGAAAATCCAGGTTGCTCTGCAGCCTGGCGGGGAGAGAAGGAACATGCTGGGGAGTTGGGGCTGCTTGTGTCTCCCTAAAGCCAAAAAATGTCTGCAGCCCCAGTCCCGGGCACCAGGCACGTCCCAGGCAGGGCTGGGCCGTGGGGAGCTGGGGACCGTCCCCACTGCGGCATCACTGGGGCAGGGGCTGGTGGTTCTGGGGCCTTGCTGCTGCCGCCTCTCCGGATGTGCTCAGCACGGACCAAACGCAACACCCGCTCCTGGCCTTGGCAGCGTGGCGGTTGCAGCCCCTCAGGTTTTAAGGCTTCAGTTGTAAGACTCAAGAAGCCTTACTAAAGCGAGATGGTCTGCCTGTAGGTACCGCTGAAATACTGATCTTGCCTTCCAGTATGAAATACTCCCTCGCTCCTGTGCACACTTTGACAGCTCTCTATTTGCAGCTGCATTGTGTTACACATTTGGCATCCAGGCTGTCAGCCTTTAGCACCGGGGACTCTGCTGCCCCTTGTCTCTTTTTGCAGACAAGATTGAGCTGTGCGAAGTTACCATGTATTTCAGGCCAGTCTTGCCTTGTTTCCCCTTTGCCCATGTCACTCTTAAAGAACAGAGTGACCATGAGCTAACTTATTTGTCTAGAAAATGTCATTTGTTTGGTTGTAAACCAAGACAAACAAACATCTATAAAGCCCTAGCACTCATTTAACAGCAGCAGGGTATTTTTTGTTTTCCCTACTATGCAGCAGACAACACACTGATACATTTCCATTATACCTAAAATACATATATATTCCTTAAACATGAGCTTGCAGTCGGAGTTTGTGATCTGCTATTTATGACAGAAGATTTTAATGGTGGTGGGACATGTCCCTGCAGCTGGTCGGTCCCTGCACTTACACCTCAGCTCTACGAATTCCAGCGCAGAGCACGAACACATCCTAGAAACAGGTGGAAAGTCAGGCAGCATGTGCAAGGGACCGGCCCACTCTTTGTTCTGATCTATCTCACCCTGCTCAAGAATAACACTATTTGACAGGAGCAAGCTGCCGCTCTGCCTGATTTTTCTACCTTGGCCCTACTCTCTCCTCTGTCTTTTCCAGCTTTGCCAACTTCTGTAGGTCTGCCTCACTGTTCCTGGTAGACATCAAGTTGACTTGCATGGAAGGTCGAGCCCTTGCCAAAAGTGCTGCTTGACAGTACAGTGCAGTCAAGATGACTGTGTTTCTCAAAATGCTTTTATTAATGCAATAATTTGACATTGTTTATGCTGGTGAATATGAGTTGTAAATTGTTGGGTTTGCTAAAATAGTCTGTTTACCATACTAAGGTAAATAGTTTACTGAGAGAAGTGCCTAAGACAGCACATAATCCCAAAAGATAATTTAATACAAATCAGACCCCGCAGATATTTGCAAAAGTGAGATAACTGCCCAAAGGAGGAGAAGGAATTTTTCTGATAACTCACCCCAGCACTAGCTTCTTTACAAGCAAAGAACAGAATATTATAGCTAACCTGGAGCTGGCCCACTGTGTGTGAGTTGCTATTTGTGTATTGCAGACTACACTGGGGGACTTCAGAGCTGTCCTTCCTAATCTAACTTGCATCTACATGTCTAATGGACACCTCCAGGAAGCTTTTATCTACCTAACGGCTACTGCGTGGCCACCCTTAGCCTCCATCGAAGAACTAACACAGTTGCTGGGGCAGGGAGTGCTGGCAGAGTGAGCGAGAGAGGCAGCAAAATCATTGCTCGAGATGCATAACGTCCTGGTGGAAAGCAGCAGCGTGCATCCTACGTAGCAGCCAGGCTGAGAAGAAGATGATGGAAGATGAGCAGAGCAGGACGATGGGAAGCTGGGAAGGCTTCTTCAGGCTTAGCAGTGCCAGGATGAAACATACTGATGTCTGGGTCAGGGAGGATGAGCACTTTGCTCCAACACCTTAAGCCTTGGTAGAAGCTGTGTGAAGGAGGAGAGTGAGGAGATGTGGTGGGACTGGACCCTCATTGCAGATTTGTAGTGGGCACTTTACAGCCCTTCCTAATTTCTGGCCTCAATTCCCTTACAGAGAGAAGCACCATTCCTCAAGCTTACGTGCTGTGAGAAGAGAGCTAGATGACAGGCCAGACTTTCTCCATAGCCACTGAAAACCCTTGCTATACATGTACCGCTGGGAGGAGTGTGGCCAAGCTCCCCCAAAACCTGTATTGCTCTCCTGACTTTAACAAAGTGCTACAGAGGAGTGTTTCAGGCTCCCAAGGAGGGCAGCAGTTACTTTAACTTTGTGTCTTGCTGTGTGACTGGAGCTGTCTGGGTATCCTTAAAGTGTATTGTTTATACTCAAAATTTACCACTTGTTAAAGCTAAGCTTGGTGGTAAATGGCGTTCTTTGACAGTTGCAGATGCAATTAAATCGAGAAAGTATGGAATTGAAAAGTGTGGCTTCAGCTGAAAGAAGACATACGGAATAGGGGTTAAAGAGGTAATGCTGGAGGAAGATTGTTTTTTCCTCTGCTGATGTAGGGAAGGGAAAGCTATATGTTTCCACCATCGTCACAGGCTGATAGAGTCCTCTCCCCAAGGAGAGGCAGAAGCCTGGGGCTCTGATGACTGAAAAGCTAGAGGATGCTGCCAGTGTTGCCTAGTAAGGGCCATCCAGAAAATAGGACTGCTAGGCTAAGGTACTGTTTATTCCAACATAATTTCACTTGTTGAGGTTCTCAATTTGTTGGTCAAACCTGAGCATAGCAACTTGATTTGCCTGAGGACTTGTTGCACAGTGGCAAGCGTGAGGCTGCACCAGAACGCCTTACTCCAGAACTGTGATCAAACCTCACTACTCAGGTGTTGTCAGACACTGGTGTCACCTCATCTCATGGTGTGAAGAAGTGCCCTTACAGGTGCCTGGTAAATTTGTGCTTGGCTTGTCTGCATACCTGAAGCTCCCATAGTATGAGGTTGAACAGCTCTTCCTTGGGCTAAATGTACTCTGCTTCCTGATGGGGAGATATGTACTTTTATCTGATGTCTTTGAAGGATTTCAGAGGGTGGCACGGCTCAGACCATGGCTAAAGCACACCAACAGGAGTCAGTTCCCAGACTGAAACGAAGCTGGAAGAAGTGGGGAGCGCAGATGAGATAGCAGAGTCCTGCTGTGTCTGACAGCCTACTGCAAGGGCTCCTCACCTAAGCTGCTGGCAAGAGGAGCTGAAGCAGGCATATCTGTTGGTTCCCTTCCCAGCTTCAGGGGGTCCTGAAGACTCCTAGGAGTCATTGGTGCTATCAGCTACCCTGGTAGAGACATTTGTCTGTTGTTTGAAGTGCAATCTTCTGGGCAAGAGAGCTGAGTGGACTTGCTGTACTTACAGTCCACATTGCTTGCTGGCTGCTGCAGCCCCCATAATTTTCTGTATCTCCCCCTGTCTCTGTTCTTCCCAGCCCCTGAGATACCTGGTCTCTCCCTTGTCTGAGGACACCATCTACTTGGATACTCACTCATGGGGGAATGCTGGCGTCACACCTTGGACTGTGTTCATGTAGATATGGGTGAGAGACAAAAACAGAGTCACTGCTGCTTTTGGGGCCTGCTTTGAGACTTCTTGCAGGAGCAGCAGCTGAAAGGCCAGGCTGCTGCCAGGAGGTGGCTTGGCTACCACTGGAGCAGCGGGAGCCACCGAATGCTAGCTTGGGTTTGGGTTAATGGAGAACATGTGTGGTACATCTGGGCAGCATGGGAACAGGGGAAGGCAGTGGAGAGTAGTTTTTGCTAGCAGTCCCGAGCCATTTGGTTGACTCTTTGGGATGGCTGCAGCCTGTGCACAGCCAGCTGAAGATCTCTGCAAGAGTGGAGCCCTAAGCTCAGTTGCTCCTGCAGCTCCACCACCTCTTGAGAGAGTGCCACAGCTCTGTCATCATCAGGGAGGCCATCTGGGAACAGCGTTTTACAATAAACAGCCACTAGGTACACAACATAGATACTCCAAGGAGCAGAGACCAAGGCTTAGACCTCCCATGCGCAGCTCATCTACAGTTTTGCCTCTTTCATTCTTCCTAATGAGGTTAAACATTTAATCCTTTTATTTTTCCTTTCTGTGGTGGCATAGCTTCAGCAGAAGTGGGGCACGCTCTTGTCTCACAAAAGTGAGGAGCTTGATTTTCAAGTGTTCCTCCAGGCAATGAGAGATGATGAGCTGAATCTCTCCAGGCTGAGGAGGGAATTGAGCCCACACCTCCCCTTCTAGCCACTTGAGTACAAACCAAAACTGTTGGTGGCTCTTACAAGGACATCACGGACCTTAATCTGAAGGAGCGGCCAAAGGTGGTGATGTTCAGGGTGGATCCAAAGTGGGCAGAACCACCTCTGCTCTTCCGATAACCTTAGTGTTTCCTCTAGGTGAGCCTATACAGCTCCTTGCTGTGTGTGCTGGCTGATTTGCATCTGCCCCTGAGGCTCTCAGTTCTCCCCATAAATGTTTTCCCCACAGGATCACAGGTTTCAGGCCAGCGACCAAGTGGCTTAAAGCACATCACTGCAATGCCTGCTATTTAGGTGCCTAAATCCTCTGTGGGATCTTGCTCAGGACTTGTCTGAGCATCGTGTCTGCACTTCTGCACTTTCAGCAAATCTGTATGAGAACCACTTTCAAAAGAAGACAGGAGGTTCGGTCAGACCCAGGGGAAGCACTGTCAAAGTTTTCTTTCACTTTTCTCATTAGAAAATTCTACTATGGCTGTTTCTTTAGTATCCAGGTTTTCCCATATGTGCTGCATCTCAAATGTCTCTGGAGCAGCAGGAGAAGTAACATTTTTTCCATCATTGAAGGTCCTTTGTTGTGAAGTTGTCCCAGAATCTGTTAAAGGCTGTGTTGTGTCGACATTTGACACTGTGCTCTGACTATGGAAGCTCGGTAAGCTCCATCGCTGAAGGTTTCTTTCACAATCTGTTGTGAAACTGGATATGTTACTACCATGGGGTTCATGCTTGGGGTCCCCTATCACAGTAGGAAGTGACTGATGCACCCCAGAGCTTGGGAAGTATGTAGTAATTTCTGGGGGGAAAAAAGGATGGTTCACAAGAGTCACATTTGCCTCAGCAAGGCTCCTTTGGAGCTCCTCCTCTGGCATGCCTGAGGTGCCCTCTGTTTGCAGATCTGGTTTGCCCAGCACATCAGGTGCTTTCTCCTCGGCTTCAGAGATGATGACCTCAGGAACTGGCTTATTTGTCTCAGATGAGGTGTCGCTGTCGTCAAACTGTGCCTCGTTCCTTGAGGTTTCAGTTATGGGTCCTAGATCTCTGCTACTACGAAGTCTGTTACTTCTGTCAACCCCTTCATGTTTCTTCTTGAAGCTTGAGGCAGAGTGTCTCCCTCTTGTGTGCATTTCTTGCAACCGTCTGATGTGCCCCTTTTCATCTGCTGGGAAAAACACAGAATTCTCACTTGTCTGCCGACTGTAGCGCCGGTGAGCCGGGGACGAAGGGCCTTCATGGACGCTGAGGAATCTCTTGACTCTTCTCAGCACTGAATGCTGTCTTCGGTGTTTCTCCTCTTCCCAGGGCCACTCTTCCCCATAAAGGAATTCGGTGTCAGCCAGCCTGCCAAATAAAGCCAGGTAGTAGGTGTCACTCATACATAGGATGCATGCACATATATCCTGCTGTCTCAGCAGGAACTCAGGCCCTAGTGTGTCCCCAAGGAAGAGCATGGAAGGGATGGAAAATGGGTGAGGGTGCCAGGAAATAGTGCCTGTGCCTTTGGACTGGCCAGATCACCTGGAAAGCTCTCCGCGTCCATCTGTCTCTTCTCCTGAGGACCAGGCTGGGAGGGCATCCAGCCAGGAACCTGGCCCCATTTCATATTTGGGCTGCAGCCCTCTGCAGCAGCTCCAGAGAGTTAGGCTTGTTCTCAGGGTGAGGGACAGAGGAGCAAGAAACCCTGCTCAGTGCTGTAGATAATTTTTGGGGAGAGTCCTTCAGGCAAAAATAACAACAGTGGAAAAGATACTCGTGGAAGCAGAGTGTGGTGGTTTCAAAAAAGTGTTGGAATGACTCAGGTGGCCAAATCTCACTTGCTTCTGGGGTATGACAGTGTGTCTGAAAGTCCCACCTGTACCTGGTACTCTTCTACTGCCCAGCCTCATTGGTTCATGAGAATGACTACTGCTTCATCTGCCAGGCAATTCAGCACATTACTGACTCAGTGCACCCCAGAAGACAAGTCAGACTGGCCCAGTTACTTGTCCTAAGGGCAAGGATGGCAAAGGCGGCTTGGGCCAAAGCTGAGGTGAGGAGCACAGGGAGACAACGCTAACCCAGAGGGACAAATGAATTTCTGAACATGTTGGCTTGAGAAGACTGGAGAAGACCTTGGATTTGGGCTACAGTTTTATTTGTTTGCTTTGGACTTGGACGAATCTTTAGACGTTGTTTTTGAAGTCTTCATAAGAACTGGGTAGTTTTTCAAAGAGATGAACAAACAGTTTAGATGAGAAAATAATTAATTAAAAAATCAACACATCAGAGTTATTTGCATTTCACAGGGGCTAACATGGAGCTATTTTTCATTCACAGCATCACAGAATGGTAGGCATTGGAAGGGACCTCTGGGGATCATCTAGTCCAACCCCC
>Ga0181612_117760_pt1 | contig 13963 bp, 10 predicted proteins | sample HoacroProtozoa21_FD_119630 | JGI IMG/M metagenome (GOLD analysis project Ga0181612, IMG submission 119630) | Hoatzin crop microbial communities from Cojedes, Venezuel. Combined Assembly of Gp0051906, Gp0051904, Gp0051908
ACCTCAGAATTAGGTTTGACCAAGTGCTCTTCAATTTCCTCAACCCATAATTTATGTTCACTTGAAGATGCACGTGAATCGCTTCTGCCAACATCTGCTAGACAGACTATACGCTTTCATTATCAGAATCTCTGCAGCATTACTTTAAAGTAGCTGTGCCAGGCAGATGCAATGGCTATTAAATACTTTTCCCCCAGTTGCATTATTCGTTGACAATTTTCCCATTAACAAGTGAACTGAAAAATGACCTTTCAACCAGAAAAAGTGACAGTAGCTAGCTTTTCGCCTTTGTATACAAGCTGGCCATCGGAATCCCTGCCCACCTGCAGGACGGTCCCAACGCCGACACTCCCCATACATCCAACGCCTGTTGATTGCACCCTCAAGCCACACCCATCCTTCCAACCACTCCTGGCTTCACCCTTCCCCTTCCCCTCTAGGCTTGCAGACAGTTCTGTATCTTGTTTCCTAACAGACATAACAAGGCCTTTGATGTTCTCATCACTTCTCTATAACTTCCATTATAGTCAGCATTTTCATTGAGACTGAAATTAGAGCTTAACGCTCCTAATTTAAAAAGACTTTCAAGTAAGTTCATGAAAACGTATCAAGTGACATATACATGTTTTTTAAACGCAAAACCCCTACACAACTCATTGGACTGGGCTTTTTTGTTTGAGACCACAATGTTCCTTCCAGAATCAAACTGAAATGCCAAGCAAGTAACAGCAGTCCTGAAAACACCCATCCTAATAAGGGAGAAGGAAATTTTAAATATACACCTCCTTAGTGTTGAACTGGTTACATTTACTTTATGTGAACTTGCTATTGTACACTCCTCTCTGACTTGCACTCTGATGACAGCAGGAGAAACAGGGTAATATATAATTATAGAAGGGATGACTGGAAGCAGTTGCTCAGGAAGTTGGCAAGGAGGATGTGTCCAAAGTAGAACACTGACTTTCTGATTCCTGGGTTCATACCTAAGAAATAACACAGAAGTTTCATAGGTAGGACTTGAAAACTTCATATTTCCAACACATTTAAGGAATGAAAGTTAAAGGACTCAATCAGGCAACCAACGGAAGCTGGCAAAGTCCACTGATACATTGATAAAATGCTTCTTGGGACATGATTATAGGAACATATTAACAAAGCCCCTTGTCTTTCTGTTAGATACTGAGAGTCAAACCTGGTTCTCACACGGGACTCTTTTTGCTTGCTTCATAAGAATTTAAAATCACAAAGGTTTGTTAACATTTCTAATCATCTTAGATTACAGAACGTTATTAGTCTTCCACGAGTCCATGTTTGAGGATGTACAAAAAGTATTATAAAAGCTGTATGGTTTGGTAAAAGCAGTGAACCTGCTTTTTCACGAGATGAACACTGCACTTCCCTTGCCCTGTCCCACTCCCCTTCTTGAATAGGGCAACTTATAGTGTAAGGGGAAGGTAAATTCCCCCAACCCCTTTTCTCAATTAAAGACATACCAAAGTCTTAACAAGTTTTCATTCAAGCACTCTGCGTTTCAATGTGCACCAGCAGGTACCCGCGTATCACAGCCTTCTCCACAGGCACCCCAGGTTTTGGCTTTTGCCCTTCAGTGTCTGCTGTTCTTATCCCACAGTTACATCCAGGTTTCTACGATGCCTGCAACTCATTTTCAGGTTAGCAGCAGGCAAGTGGCTTCTGCTTCACCCATGAGAATATTTTGTCTACTCATCAGTTTCAATTACATTTTACCTTGGACGAAGCCTGGTGCAGAGAAGACGTCATCCAAATGGCAGCGTAACATCAGCAGGACCTGCTCGTTACCCTGAAGTTCATGAAATGTGGTAATACAAGAGGAAACCAAAGCTGCAGAGATTAAGTAGAGAGAACAGAAAGGCAGGGTCTTGCCTGCTCAGCGAGATCAGCACAAGAGCTACTTTAGTTCTTCTTGGGGAGCATGAGAGGGCAAAGAGCACACTCTAGATTTTAGCTATAAGCATCACACATGGATTTCTAAATTGCCAGGAAGAAAACATATTAATTTATTTGCAAACAGCTGAAATCTGAGAGCAAAGGACAGTTAGGTTGGGGACTGCTTGACAGCTCTATCATAATAGCTCATTATTTTCATGCTTTCATAGCCTAAGGACTTTGGGCACATAAACAACAAATAAACTTCTGAGGATAATTAAAACATAACAAGAATTCCTTACTTAAACGAACACACGAGTGAAAGCAAAGAACAGTTCCCAACATGCCATACTGGTATGTGACAAAAAGTAAAATCAATGAAGAAAAATAACAAAAACCTGGGAGTTTTTTTATTTTTAGGCACCTCCCAACCTTTTCTTCTAGTTGCCAGTGTGCCTTTCTGGCTGGCTGAACTAGTTACTCAAAGCACCTGACAGTTTCAGCTGACTCAAGGAACACATTTAAGCTTTATCTGTGCTGCAGAGTTATTTGCATCAACTCAGAGTCTGTTCTTTTGACAGTTGTCTCATTTAATTGAGTAAAAAAAGCTGTCAGTCTAAAGAAACTGAGCCCAAGGTAAACTCACTTTGAACTAACCATCTGCCAGAGCATCTCTCAGGACAGCCAATACTTAAGGATACGCTGAATCCAGTTCTCTGGATCCCTAATTAGATCACTCCTGAATTAAACTGTCAATGGCCCTAAAAATTCAACGTGCACCTTGCAACTACAGAGACAAATCTCTGTTCCCTGAAGACAGGCAGGAGGGAAAGCCCACAGAATGCCTTTGATAACAATGCACTAGAACAAAAACATCTTCACGACAGATTAAATCCATACAGCAAGCCCCCAAAATACCAATGTCTGTGGACATGCCGATCCGAATACAGGTTTCCATGTTACATCACGGCATAAAAATAAACAGCAGCAATATCCCAGAAGAGGAGAAAGCAGATAATATTGCCCAGGGGAAGATTTTATTTCTATTCCCAACAGTACTGTGGGTCAGGCCTGATCAGGTAATTTACTAATTGGAGGGCATACACAGGACTCGTGGCTGTTGCAGGTCCATAGCCCTTCTAGCTGCAATGGTAAAAGAATTAAACACACTTTACATTAGTGAGCCAGTGGATGAAGAACCAGGTTTACTACCAGTGTTACTGAGCCTCCATCATACATGCAGCCTCATGCACACATAGCAAGGAGCCCAGCACTATTAAAATAAGATTTCACAAGGGTCTGATGCTCACTATCAATTACTAGCTCCACTGACACATGGTTTTCTGCAGAGGAATCATTTTTAAATTCACTCCTCTATATGGATTCTCTAGTGTCTAATAATAAGTACTTTCCTTTAATTGCATGCAATTAAGCCTCTTCTGTATGCCTGTTCTCACAAAACTTGCGGATATGTCATTATCTTTGAAACATCTGTCCTTCTGTCAAACATGACCCAAACTGATGGATTAAAAAAATAGTGGTGGGAGGGGAAACATACCTAAAATTGAAATCCCCATGAAAGAATGAGAATGAAAGGGAACTTGAAGATGACAACCTTGAGGGTAAGAGAGTAAGAAAGGAAAACGAATGAAAACATCCTATGATTCATTTCTTGACAGAAAACAAATGCAACTTGGAATTCTATCTGTGTTCACACTGTTAATCTGCCACTTCAAACCTTCCACTCTTTTTACACCTCACCATTTCCACGTACAAGCAGGTGACGCAACATAGCACTGGAATACAATTATTAGGGACCTTCAAAAGCTACCTGGATCCAGCTAAGCTGTTCTAAAAAGCCTAGACAGACCATTTCAGGGGCTGTAGCTGAGTGCTGGAGAGTTGAAGATTAATTTAGCACTCTTGGCAGATGCAAATTAGCCCTGTTTATCTTCATTTGATGTTAGAGCTGTCAGTGTCCAGTCTTGCACAGAAAACAAAGCCCTAAAATCAGGAAAATACGACTGATAAAGCAAAGTAGTAAGGCAGCTACTTCTGTGCATCTCCATTTACAGTAGAAGGTGGGAAGGAAGGAGAAACAAAAACTTAATTCAATGTACAGTGCTCCTCTTCAGGCTTTTTCACTGCCTTACTTTCAGCCTCAGCATCCTGGCTTATCTAAGAAAACTATTTGTCAGCTAGCTAGATGAATTCTCAAGTCACTGAAAATTGATCCCACATTTGTAGTTTCTTCAGTATATTCTCAACCTTTTGAAACAGATGAGGAATTAATCCATTCAAAGAGGTCTGTTGTTCAAAGCTACCCTTTCTCTCATTTTTCTGGGGAAGGATTCAAGCAAATATAAGAGCCTCGGTTTTTACAACATGCATTTTGTACCTGGTCATGACCTGCTAATCTTCAAAGTCTATTGATCCATGAGTGTTTCTGGAGTAAAATCATTGATTCTTTGGAGAGTCAGAAAGAAGCTAAAATGAGGATGTGGGGAGGGATCCATGTAAATAAAAAGCGAAATTTCAAATTACTGTAATTAAAGAAAGATTTTCAGCTATTAAAATGTAGTATGTATTACGACAATTTCATGAGGATTCCTGTTTTTGGGGTTGGGGCATTTTGGGTTGTGTTTGTTTGGGTTTTTTTAAATACAATATATTGATATCAAGTGCCAAATTCTACCCTCAGTTATGCTATGTGTAGATTCTGACAGCAGCTTCGTAAGTGCACATGAAAGCACATTTAGGCCCCAGAGTCAGCCGCAAAAATTTAAATAATATTGCATACACAGAGCTGAGAGTGTCTTTCCACTTCATTCAATCTGAAATATTTCCCAATCAGTTGCAGACATAAATTACTGGAAGATGAAGAATATTACATAGTGCTTGAGTAAAAGGAACTTGAAAAAGTGTCAGTTTATAACAATAACTGCATTAGATCCGAAGCAGACTAACTGCAGTGGGCCACCACGGTATGTCTCAACGTAACGTCTTGACTATCTTTTTTTTCTCATAATGAACATTAGTATGACTTTTCTGATTGCTGCATTAAGCCTGTAAAGAATGCAACAGTCATAAGAAAAGAAGGACTCTTCCTGCATTAACAAGTACACAGGGTTGCATCTCTCAGTAAAATCATGTTCAGCTTCACTGGGTTGACAGTCATGCTCCACAATTTGAAAATTATGCCATTTAAATACACAAAGATCCAATACCCAACCTCACAACAATTAATCTTTTAAACCTTGGCTAGAAGGAAAACGTAGAGAGAGATCATTTGGTCTCAACTTATCTTTGCTCTAGAAGTTGTAAGTGGGGGAAGTACACCCTAAATAAACCGCCTCTAATTGTTACCTGTATACCATGCTGGTGAGCTGGATTCCTTCCCCACTCCTAGCTTTAAACACTCGTTATGTCGATATGGGAATGTGCTGTACTCTAACACACCGGGCTCGCTGTACAGAATTTTTATGGCTTAAAGGAGAGAAAGGGGTACACTCAGGGTGATTTCCTGACTTAATCTGGACATCAATCTTCAGAAGAGCTAACTTAAATATACGTATCTACTGTGCAAACACCTACGTATCGTTAGATGAATCCTACATGACACGACTACTCCACGTTCTGTAATTTGGGTGAGTAAGAGGTATCAACATTGCACACCTGAAGACAAGCAATATTAGAACACCCTATGGTAGCTATCACTGTGGAAAGTGAAACACAAGAACACTTCTTATCAACCTTGGAGACCTGCTCCTTCCCTTCCGATGCTTTTCAGACAACTAAGAAAGGGAAGCCAGATGAAAACAGGTAATGCAGACCTTACCCGCCTGCTTGCAAGGAAAATGGCTGGAGCTTCAAGGCCACTACAGAGCAACTGAGGGTCAGAACAGCTGTGCAGTTAGACTTTGAGAGCAAACTTGGTAAACATCTTACACCACAGCGCTTTATGTTGTTGGATTTGTGACACAAAATAATGCAGCTGACAGTCAGCATGCGTATTATTCTACCAAAGCTTAAAGCAACTATTATCAACACTAAATATCTGAGGCAATCTCAATATAGAGTACATTACTCACTCACCTGGTTTCCATGCATCAGAAGCTTCCCAAGAACAGGTCTTCTGCTCTTTCCCTGTTCATATTATGCATTTTCTTTATTTGCACCTTAATCAGCTATCACACAAACAATCTTTTCATACTCCTTTCCTCAGCCCAAACAGCAGTTTCCACTGGCTTTTCAGGACTTATAATTCCAGAGACAAGATCTATTCGGGATACCACTGGGTAGCTATCCACATTTCTGCCAGAACTCTCTAGTGTCACTGGCACACACATAACCCCCACATAAGATCAAGGGCAAAAACAATGCAGGCATCAGAATACACCCTCTCTTACTTGTCAAACCCAAACTGAAGAGCACTAATCACTCTGGAATAGAGCACCTCTTTATACCTTAGATTAGAAACTCGCAGCCTTATCTGCCGTAGCAGGTATAAGTACCTCAGGATTCTGTACATCAGCCCGTCTGGGGAAGAAACAGAGCCTACATTCAATTGTTTATTTTTAAAGTTATAGCTATTACTGTATCATTAAAAGCAAGTCTGTAACGGCCAAAGTATTCCCCCTCCAAAAATTCCTTTTATTTACATTACAATGCCATGGTTTTAATTGCATCGTATATCAACAGCAATAGCAGCAATGCTTTCAGCAACTAATTTTAAGAATAGGGTTCTTTTTGCCTTTGGGAGCCTGCAAATTTGATTTTGGTTGTTTGGCAAGACTGCTGTTTGCATTGCACGACTGTTTCATACCCCACAATGCTGATCGCATATCCAGCACCACTGAGCCAAGAGCAGACAAAAAACCTGGCACTACTTTTACTTTTTACAAACTCTAAATAAGTTGATTTAAAAGTCAAGGGTTATGCAGGAAACATTCCGAGAGACGTTTAAGCCTCTGCATATGTTTATGGCCACTTCCAGTGAGCTGAGGACCACACCTGCGGGGCTCCGTGGACTGCTCTCAGCTAGCCTAAGCAATTAAGTTTCAGAGTATTTCACAAAAAATATTCCTTTCCCTCAGGTTGAGTCTTACAAAGAGAAGAAAAACCAAACAAAAGCATTGGTAATCAGCCTCACGGAAAAAAAAAATTAACTCTGGTCATGGCACCTCTTGAAGTGTGGCTGGGCTAGAAGCTGCCTTTACCAATGTTTTAGCAGGGGCTCTTTTGCCACCAAATACTAGACACCGCCTCTTTAATATTCAGAATTGGGAGTGACCACTGCCAGCCCATAATCTTAGCTTGTTTTCAGCAACTGGTCGGCTAAAGTTACTTGTCAAGTCTCTACGCAAAAAAGTCTTCAGAGAGACTGGAGCTCAATTTTGTCTATCCAGAAGCAACGTTGTTGGGATAACGATGAGCAAAGCTAAATTTCATTAAGCTACTGCAAAGTTAACTCACTCTGAAAAACACTTGGCTATAAATGAGGAATAAGATATATAGGGAATAAACAAGTGAGGAGTACCTACAGGCAAGAGACTGAGAATGCTGGAGTGCAAGTAGCACAGAAGAGAAAAAGCAAAATAGTAAAACAAAGTTACTCCGACACAAAGCACAAATGAAACAGCTTATTAATTCTCCGTGGAGAGAGACCTCAATTCCATTACACTTTCAACACACAAAGCATACAAGCCAGTAAAATAATAATCTACTGGAACATTATTTTTATTAGGGTGATTGTCAGTACTTATCTTACCAAGACAAAAATCAACAATTCCTGAAACTCTTTCCTAGCTGTTTATCTTTCAGCAGCAGTACTTCAGTGCATCAATTCAGCAATTTATGAGCATACCTGCATCTGCTCCGGTGCTTCACTACATCAATTTTCTGAAACAAAATCATCTCCTTGTTTCCATTAACTGGTCACTACAACACGTTGCTCCCAGCAGTTCATCATTTGTTATAATTTTGTCCATTAGAAAAACAGTCTGGGAGATGATCTCTGCTAATGGGACACCATATACCTTGCACTTGCCATTACCTAAAACCTTCCTTTGCCATTAGAATTAGTTGATAAAGCTTCTTGATAAATGCTTTGAACTAAACCTTCACATTCAGGCTGTTTTACTGGCTGCTTAATTACACCAGAATTGTAGCTTGGCACCTCCATCTCCGTAACTGGCACTCAGTCTCAAATTTAGAAAATCTTACTGATCCCATTCATTAAAAAAGCTTACAGTCAAAGGGGTCAGAGTTTCAAAATCACACAGACCCACAAGGGGAGATGAATTTGCACAAGTGTTCACTGAAAGCAAATACAGCATGTGTCACTATCAATTAAGCAGATGTTCATTTTTTTTCTGAAGATGCACCTTTCCTCCAGGAATAGAAATATTTCACTTAAATTTTAATATCCAGCAGCTCCCACTGTCTTCACGCTGGAAAGAGAGCTCTTTAGAAACCTGCTTAGCTCAGAAATGAAAGCTTAAACAAGCTGCTAGTTTGAATAAATATAGAAGTATTTTTAGAAATAAATCTTGCATTAGAAAAGGGACTCCCATGCCCACTTGGGTGTGATAAATGCTAAGAGTAAAACCTCTTCTGCTTCCTTCTACCATACAGAATATAATGAAAGAAATCAATGTTGTTTCGGTGCAGATTTAACACATAGCATGTATCTTGGTAACACTTGCATGAGGAAGATTCAAACAGAAAGAAGAGCAGAAGCTTCCCGAGTCTCTTGGGAAGCAGTACAATCTACTTCAAAAGGACAACATGTATATATCGAGGAGATAAGCAAACAGGACTTCAAGAGACATTTCTACTCCTAAAATGGGAATTTTAATTCAGAACACTAGTGATCTCAGGAAAGATGCAAAAATTAGAGAACAAGCAGAAACCCAAACAAATTTTAATAGCTGAATATAAAAAGGGTCTTCAGTGTAACTGACAAAATCACGATGAATCAGGTAGCAGAAAATCAACCGACATAACAGTGATGGGAATTAACAGAGAGTCATGACATTATTAACAGCATTTAAAGGACGTCTCAATGCGAGGTCTTCCCACTAAGATTACATTTTTTTGTCATTATTTGGGCTGGTTTCTGGAAGAAAAGCTCTAATTCAAACCTACTGCTGAATTGAATCTGTGTTTGAAATACATGGTGCACCATGCACAGTGCAATATTCAGTTACAGCAATTGCTTCTTTGGGTTTTGACACGAGGAAAGTCCACAGCGTACTGCTGGTCGGGACCCCACCCTTGCTCCAGCGTCCGAGGGGTACGCGAGCCTCCTGCCCTCTCCAGGCACACGGCTGGCATCACCACTATTCTCAATTTGTTCACCTAAGCTAAGTGCAGAACTGGGAAGGAGGCAGCAGAAACCTGTATGGTTCTGGTTTGTTCTAATATTTCTACTAGTTCACTCATACTCTGAGGGAAGACTTCTAGTTTGGTGCTCCCAGAAGAATCTCAGCACTAGATCTCTGACAGAGCATCCATCTGCATCAACTGCTGCAAGCAAATCTGCCCCTCTTCTTTGGTGAGAGGATACCTTCTCCCTTCTCACCAAACGCGTGCAGATGCTGCGGCATCCTGAAAACGCCATTCCAAACACACTGATAACAACGTATTTGCCAGATTTTCCCCACACAACATAAGATCCATAAAGGGCCAATCATTTCTTCTTTGGCTCTCTCTGCCCTGTGCTACCAACATTTCTGAATTTTACCAGTTACTTGTTTCGTCAGAATACGATAACTGGTTGTAGTCAAATGCCTTTGTACTCTGCAGTCCATCAAACACCGGTTTCTCCAGTGGTCCCCCAACATATGAACCAAAGCAGGTATCAGGCTTGTTTCTCCAGCTAAAACCAGTGGCAGTGGCCTGTCTCCCCTTCGCTAGAAAGTTTGCTTTAATACCACTTCAGACTTCAGCTGCCACTCACCCTTCCTTACCAATTTTAACAATTACCTGCCTTGGCAAGATACTGTTAATAAAAAACTGAAAGGATGACTAACAATATTTCGGGTATCTCCAGTTCCCGAAAGTGCCTTTGGATAAAACTTGCCCTTAATCCTTCTCTGCAACACAACCACGTATTAGCAACCCAAAGTTACATAACACACTGCATTTCAATTCTTTTCACATCCCAGATCTGAAACTCCAGTTCACATTAAACCGTCTTTGATGGTTGGCATCAACCTGCATCGAGCGAACACTTGCATTTTAAGCTCAGAACCTCCAGCAGCATCCGATGCAGCCATCAAACCAGAGCCCTCCCAAGGCCCTCTCGTCCCCTCACGCTGCTGAGCCACGACATACTCCTGCCAATACCTGCTCCTGGGTGTAACGTGTCAGGCACAGCCATGCAGCGACCGTGGTCGCTTCCCACATGCCGCGACTGAACCTGGCGATGAGGGTGTGGAAGAGAAACACGTGGGTTTACTCACGTCCAAAGGAGGTCCAAAGGGGGTTTGAAAGCCCAACCATCCCTCTCCATCTGTGAGTACAGATTCAGTCATGTAGACTAAATCACATGAAACACTGCTATCAAGGAATTCAAACGGAGTCTGTTGGCTGCTTTTATGCTCTCCTGCAAGACTTTTCCCCTTTGATAACTCAATGGCCACAGTAAGAACTCTCACCTGAGACAAACTGTATTAACTTCTTGCAACGTAAGAGACAGACAGTACGAATGTTTCAGAACCCTGTCCCACTCTTGACCACAGTAACACTGTGGACACCTGTATCCAGAAGACGAAATGTGATATTCAAGCCAGCACATTGCATCTGCACTAACATCCTTCCAGTTTCACCATGTGGAGTTTTAAACAAATTTGAAGGAATGGACACTCTCTCATTTGCAATATTCACTAGCAAATCTCAGCAGCAATAGAAAACAAATATATAACCACATCTGTGCCACTGAAAGGAATTTATTTTTCTTCCAAATTGTCCTTTGGAAAAGGAAACTGTGAAGAGGCTACTTATTATGGCGGCGCCTTGAATAAGGTGTTTTTACATTGTATTAGTTGTATTCCACAGTGCCAGAAGCCTGCCTGGTTCTGCAAAACTGAACGATTGCCGTATTACTATTAACTGCACATTAGGAGACAAATTACTAATAAAACTGTAACCTCTCAAAGGAGGCAAGCAGCCTGCTTAGTACTTATAAAGGCTGGTCGAAGTCATGCAAAACAGCTTCATGATATGATTTAAATCTACAGTATGTTTTACATTTAAATTACATTATTTAAAGGTATTAAAAATTTCAAATGCCTTCATTTTAAGATACCTTAATTATTCCCTAGTATGTTCTTGGTTTATATAGCTTTTTTCCTCAGTAATGTCTAGCAGTTACAGGCCTCTGCTTAAAACAAAACACATTGGAACAAGATGAAAAAGAAATGCAAACCAAAAGCAATGTGTTTACAGAGAAAACATTACATTGGAAAATAGCAATGTAGAAATATTTACGTTTCTGGAGAAATATCACATAGAAATGTCAGCATTACACAAACTTCAACTGCTTACATTTACACTTAAATGTGGATGCAATAATCAGATACTACACGAGATGGACTAAAAACAAATGTCTCTGTGCTAGTCCGGTCAAGATATGCTGAAAAAATGCTCACAGCAGCTAAGAATATATCCCAAAAGAAGAAATACTGCTTGCCACTCACCCCCCGCCATTTATCTATTTCTTATAAAGTTTTAATACATAACCTACTGGAGGATCTTTTTGCAGACGACCACAGAACTGCAATGTACAGTTTTGCAGGGGGATCTGAAGTCCTTCATACGAATTAAACCACTTAACTCCACCGAGCAGTAGCGGTGTAACTGCCTCTCGGTACGGGTTCTCCAGAGAGCAGTCCCCACAATCTCCTGAGGACTGTTAAGCACTGTCTACACAGCAGAGCCTCTGCTATCACAAAAGAACGTCCTCCTCCTCCCCAGCCCTCACTACCTCCAGCATGACAAGCTATAGCTTGACAGAGAACAATTTTTAAGAAAAGAAAAAAAACACATGCTGGCATTGCTACACTCTCCCCCTGAACAGACGATAAACTGATAAATGCTCCCTTCTGCTGGCCCAGCTGCATCCACACCATTCGTTTAGACTGCAGCGTCCGTGCCTGAGCGCGGATTTTTCATTCCCTGTGCCAAGAGAACACACAGGTATGCCAGGGACACGTGGCTGCACAGAGCCAGCCCTGCGAACGCATGCCTAAAGCATGTGCTGCGGAGCAAGCAGAAAAACTGCTCAGGCACAGCTCCTGCCTCCTCCTTCGACACTGACAGAGGGAGAAATGCCAGACTTTGGCCTACCCCTTCCTTCTGCAGGACCTAAATGCCTGAACAGGCAAGCCTGGAAATACCTGCTGTGGCACTTCAATGGCCTGGTGCTGCTAACTTACCCCGCGGACAGGGAAGTAACAGGTCGTCTCTCTTGCATCTCCTGCCTTTTTCTGTCCTCACGATTGGAAAATCAATGCATCTCAATGTAAACCTCCGTACACGGTAGTGCACAAGCATTCCATGACTTCTCAACCCTCATCACCATCAGAAGAGGCCCCGAGCTAGCAACACACAATCTTGTTTCTTATTTACATGCAGGGAAATAAGAGAAATGAACGAGAAAGCTACAGAAATAGGAGCCGAGTCCAGACAAAGTACAATGCTCACTCTGACATCGCACCATTACTCTTGAATCCTCCCAAATACTCATTACAATAACATGTGTTGTCTTCATTAAGCACCGGCTCAAACACAGGAAGGTACTCTTTTTATCTTCAGCACGTGTCAAGTCTGCAATAATTTCATTATAGCTTTACACTTTTTAGGTGACAAATACCACACAGGTAGAAGAGTGGTTATCATATAGTGTCTTGGAACATTGTGACAATAAGATTAGAGTAAGTCAGTAGAAATAAAATGCTGCTGTAACTAAAACATATTCTAACCCATAAGGGAGGAGGGACTGATAACACAAGACAGGAATTGAAAAGACAGAGGAACACAAATCCTGAATTCCACACGTACCTCTGCAAAGCCATCACTTGACTACTTTTGTAAAGCAGTTTCTCTTATAAACAAAAAGTAGCTGGCACTAGCCTCTGATACGATGTTTACAGCTTTTCAGAACAGCCCAAAGCCCGTCCCAGGACTGTCCACCAGAAAGTATACGTCGCCCTTCAATCACTGACAAGGTTTTGAAGAAGGAACTGCACAGCTGCCTAGGAAATTCATTTCCAGAGACAGCAACAACAGCAAAAGGTATCCGAGTAGAAACTACCATCACAAGCTCTTCCCCCCCGATTTAAGGCACCAGGGAAAACAATATAAACCGTTTCAAGGGAACCTTGGCACTTATCTCACCATTTAGGTTACAAAATGCATTTGCTTCATAAAGCCTCCTCACCGCACCCCACTGTTAGATCACAACCTTTTTTTTTCTTTTTTCTTTTTTTTTTTTTTAAATATTTGCACTGTTCCTGGACCATAAAAACAGGCTTTCATCTTAATCTGCTTAACACACTGTGGGAAAGGGCTTCTAATTTCACAGTACTGAGATAGGACAAATAATTCATATAACATATTAGCACAACATCTATGGTGAAAGCATTTAGTCAGAGCTCACTGGGAACAATAGGGTGCTGAAACAAACCTGTGAGAGGCAACTGTTCGAGACTCCACCGTGCACTAAAATACGTTTTATTACATTCCACAGTAAAGACAAGATCTCAGAATATTAGTATATGAATTGTCTAGAGGCAATTAGGCAGTAAATTTCCCTCCCCTCAATAGATACTGTAGCTTCCCTCACTACTCCCAGCCCTTTCCTAAATGTTGGGGGGGGGGGGGGTTCCCGGCCCTTCTCCAAAACAAGCATTTTTTCTTTTTTTTTTTTTAAATTTTTGCACTTTTCCTGGACCAAAAAAACAGGCTTTTCTTTTAATCTGCTTAACACACTGTGGGAAAGGGCTTCTAATTTCACAGTACTGAGATAGGACAAATAATTCATATAACATAT
>Ga0181612_128449_pt1 | contig 13963 bp, 5 predicted proteins | sample HoacroProtozoa21_FD_119630 | JGI IMG/M metagenome (GOLD analysis project Ga0181612, IMG submission 119630) | Hoatzin crop microbial communities from Cojedes, Venezuel. Combined Assembly of Gp0051906, Gp0051904, Gp0051908
CTTGGAGCAGCTGGAGTACAACAGGTGACAAAAGGAGGGCGCAGCCCCCTATTGCTCTCATGAGTGGACATCATTCCTCCTCTGTGCTGTCCATTCCCTACCACTAAGGCAGGAGGAGGCAGCTGGGTGGTAGTGTCTCTGTAAGCACTGTCCGTGTTCTTTGCCAGCGTAAGTTGCTTCTCTCTAAGCAAACGTTTTCTCCCTTGTAGTATTTAGAACGTCCAGATTCCCTTCTAACTCTCAGCTGAATGGTAAGATCTTGGGCTTTAACCCACTAGAACACATGGTCCCTTGCCTTATTACTGACTTTGGTAATGATTTACCTAATGTAGTGGTGGTGTTATACAGGTGGAATCTTGGTGTGCAAAAAGTAAAGTCCCTAAAGATAGCTGGATAGATATCCAATGGCTCTTTCTATCCTACAGGTTCCTATGCTGTGAAAAGGGCTCTTTTCCTCAGCAAGGAGATTTAAATCAGGCTGTTTCCTGAGCTTAAAGAGCATGGGGCCTTCTGCACAGCTGTTTCTCTCTGTGGGCTTTGATTTGGATTGTATTTTGTGAAGTACCTGGGGGGTTCTAGAGTATTTCTGCTTCTAGAGAAGGCTGCTAGACAAATAGTTCAGTTCTTTCTCTGAAACAGAAGCCTTTATGTTTGTGAATGCAGCAATTGAATAGGGTCAGTGAGGGCAGATGAGAACAGCCCTTGAAAGGGAGACAGCTGAATAGGCAATTCATGAAATTCTAAAGATTACAAAACTGCAAGGCTATTTATGCACTCACTTCTCAGGCTAATTCCACCATTGCAGGAAGCTTGCGTTAACAATGGTATCATCGTGACAAAAGATTTTTTCCTGATGGTTACATAGGAGTTTAAGTTCTGTGGCTGAACTGTGGAAAGAAGGAGAGAATTTTATTATTAACTACTCATCAAGTTATTCTAGGGTGATGTGATTAAAGCTCTTCTTTCACAGTATCAGCTCTGCTTTCACAGGTTTCTAAGTTGCTCTGTGTATTTCATCATTCGATTAGACAAGAGGCCTGTGGCACTAGAGACAACTTGATTCATTGTGATTTGATTTGTTTCAGAAAACTCCCTTCAATTCTGGAAGGAATTCATGCTCTTAGAAGGAATCCAAGAGGTCTTTCTGTAAAAATATGTGGGCTTTCTGACACCCATTGTTCAAAAATCTGAAACACTGTGAACTGATATTTTTTGTCATTAAGTGGATAAGATATTCCATTTCCTGTGGGGTATAGATATTTCTTTCCATTCTTCAGAAATTATTCCAGTTTGTTACTTCCAGCTGTTGCCCACAGGTTTCTGAATGTGTTAAATGTGAATATATGAAGCCTAGGCCGAAGGGTCTGTAGACAACTGTTTCACCATTGTCAAAACGTTAGCCTTCACCTGAAACGTCTGTATCAGGATGTCAGTAAGTAGCTTCACACGTAGCCTGTAGTCTTGCTTGGATTCCTGAGCAAGAGTTATTCCCAGGCTTCTCTGAATTCTGAAAACAGAAATGGACCATATTATGGGAGTGTAAGAAGGTGGTAAGAGAGAGGAAGACACATTCAGCACAGATTTACAGAATGTCATGGATGATTTTCAAAGCACGCTTATCGTACTGCTGTACCTACATCAGCTTCCATTCTGAAACATGCAGGGCCACCCTGTAAGTTCCCCTCCATGTCAGGCCAAAGCTTATCTGTGCCATCCTCTTCAAAACTCTCCCTGAAAAGTTGCTCCTGTCTCTTCTTCTGGTGGACCTATGCATCGTGTTTCAGTCTTCCAGCAGATGTGTTTCAGGCCTGCTTTCCAGATTGGTGGGTCAGCAGTTGACTTGAAGCTATGTAGAAAACTGTCCATCATTACCACCACTTGGGCTGATGCTCATCCATCCTGAAAGAGCAGCTGAGAGCAGCTACAATTTCTTTGTGCTTGGTGTGGAACTTGCTCAGTGACTACAAGATGAGCATCAGTCTAAATCACTGGGATGGATAAGCAGGGCTGTCTCCTACTTCCATCTTCTTGTGTTAGCAGTGCATTGTGTATTTTATTCTTTTTCCTCAGCCATGGAAAAGCCGAATTCCTGCAAATCATCTTGAGTCCTGGGACAGCTGCTGTACTTAGCTACTTTGGTTCTTCTGTACAGCGCATTGGATCTTGCATTTCACATCTTTCTTCTGTTTGTTCTTGACTGTCAGGGAAAGGATAAACTGGGAAGCCATTGACTGGATGGATAATGCAGAGTGCCTGGACCTTATCGAGAAGGTGAGCAGTTATCTGTGACAGTTTCCAGTGATCACAGCGGGGACTGATGATTGTCTTGAGACCTTCCCTGGAGTTTCCTGGTTTTAAAAACAGGTAGTTGCTTAGATCCTCTTTCCATCATGACCTGGCAAAACTGCGAGCTGTTCTAGCCATAGTCCTGGCTCAGGAAAACAGATCTTCACTCATTGTTGAGAGTAAGCTTAGAGAGGGTGTCATAGTTTTAGACAGGGAGCAGCCTTGAAGTAAAACATTCAAGTGATTTTTTTATAAATAATCTTCTCATGTTCTGCTTGATGAATGCATTGACTGGCGAGAATTCTGCTTTCGGCTCAAGCTTTGCTGGGTATAACTCGGGGATTATTGCTCAATGTGCTGTCTTGGGTTGGTGCTGTGTAGTTAGAGCTTTTGCTGACTGTAAAAGCCTGTCTCTTCTTTGGCTGTAGAAACTGGGTCTACTGGCTTTGGTGAATGAAGAGAGTCGATTCCCCAAAGGCACAGACAACACCCTTCTGGAAAAACTTCACAGCCAGCATATGGTAAGTAAGAAAATAACCCGGCAGGCAAATGATCAGTATGTTAGCCCCATCAGCATTTCAAAACTGAAAGTGAAGGTTTTGTTGATGTAAAATATGTGCTTTATGCAGGAAATTTAAAATGCCTTAGGCCCGAACCTGCGAGTGTTTGAGAAGGCTACACTGAACTAAAGCAATATGTGAAGAAACCTGCAAATGGTCTCTTGTGCACATAGAAGGAGGGAGTGTGCATTCCACAGGCTGTGGGTAGAGGAGATTTGAATTTTGTAGCATGGTTTGGAGGTCAGGTTCTGCTGGTCTGCCATGGGACATGAGGCAGCACCCCAGGCACAGGATGCGGCTGCACAGTGTGCATGGGTTTCTCCTGCCAGCTGACTCACAGGAGCCTGCTCCAGACCACGTCAAATCCCTGTCTCCTTGGGCTGGGGATGGCTTTTGCCTCATGACTTTTAATGAAAGCTCTCTTGTTGTTCCTAATTAATTAAATTCTTTCCTCCTCTTTCTTGTATTCTGGACACAGGAGTAGAAAGGCTTTCTCATGCAGGTCAGAAAGTTATCCTGGGGACACAGAAACCACAGTGAGATCACTGTAGCAATCTCTTATCCTGTCTGGTACAGCCAACACTCTGTCCTTCTTAATAGTAAATAGACTGAAACCAAAGCAAATTAAACCCTGTAGCAGGGACTTATGGAATAATTTACTGCTTTAGTAAGAACATTGTCAGCTAACATGTTTTCTAGTCCTCTAATTCCATCTTCATCCAAGCCTGAAAACATACAAATTTGTATCCTTTATCCAACAGGGGTTTTTTAATTGGCATAGATGCAGATATTCTCATTTTTCACATTTGCATCTAACTCTGCTAGTAATACTCATGACTAAAATTGGAGACAATGGCAATGACTTCTGGTTGGCTACTTCTGCATAGTTTTGTGGAAATATTTCCTTTCTTTAGGCTTAAATTGACACCTTCAATTTAGCCTGCTGCGGGCTTTCCCTTTGTTGTAGTTTAACCCGGCAGGCAGCTAAACACCACAGAGCCATTTGCTTACTCGTCCCACCAGTGGCATGGGGACAGAATTGGAAAAAAAAGTAAAACTCATGGGTTGAGATAAAGAAAGTTTAATAGAACAGAAAAGTAAGGGATAATAATATACAAAAGAAGTGATGCACAATACAGTTGTTCACCACCCACTGATCAATGCTCAGGCAGTCCCCGAGCAGTGGTCGCTGCCCCCCCAGCCAACTCCTCCCAGTTTATATGATGTTCTGCGTGACGTCGTGTGTATGGAATATCCCTTTGGCCTGTTGGGGTCAGCTGTCCTGGCTGTATCCCCTCCCAGCTTCTTGTGCACCCCCAGCCTCCTCCTCGCTGGTAGGGCAGTATGAGAAGCTGGAAAGTCCTTGACTTGGTGTAAGCACTGTTCAGCAACAACTAAAATATCAGTGTCTTATCAACATTATTCTCATCCCAAATCCAAAACACAGCCTTATACCAGCTACTAGGAAGAAAATTAACTGTATCCCAGCCAAAATCAGGACACCCTTATATTATAGGTCAAGGTATATGAGTGCCTGATTTACCTTTTTTTATTGTTGTTGGTATTTTGTGAACTTTAAATATTTTTAATACATCACTTCTTTTGAATTTTCTTTCTGAACTGTCCCATCCTCTCCAGTTTGTCTCCAAATGGAGAAATTTCAAAGCTCCTCTTTCTTTCTACTGTTTGTCTCTGAATTCCTCTACATCTTTTTTCTGTTCCTTTCTGAGATAAATAATCTGACCAGAATGCAGTTCCCTTGGTAAGAAGGTACCTGTGGTTTATTGTTCAGCAGCATGAGACTGTCGGTATGATTTTGCATTCCTTTATGCCCCACGACATTTTGGTTGCTATTTTTGGTGATTCCTGTGCATTGAGTAGCCTTTTCATTAAGCTGTTCATAGTGTCACCTGTCTGCTTTGAGGGGATAGCAGTTCACGTGGAACCCTAGGGAGCTTACGAGGCATGAAAGAGACTGAGGAGCTGGAGTGCAGGGAGGAATGATGAAGTAGATGGTGCTCTAGGGTTTGCATTTTTTGAAGGCAAAAGTGTTTTTTGTACCAGTTAAAGTCTTTAGTGGTGGCTGGAAGAGCACTGGAAGGCATCCAGCCAGCATTGCTGGAAATCCTGAAGGACCTTACAAGAGAACAAGCCCTCTTCTCTGTGTTTTCTGTGGATTACAATAGGCTTAAGGAGGAAAAGCATAGAGCTGGCATTTAAGAAAATACGACCTCTGATACAACTGGGGAGAGGAGCAATAGGGGAGAGGGGAGAAGGAACCAGAATTGTTGTAGGCATGGATGAAATAGGCCTTGTAGAGAGGGAGAGGAGAGGAGGGTGCCAATCCACATGAGAAAGTCAGTAACAGTCATGTTTGGAGTGGAAGAGAGGGAAGTTTATAGCTGGAAAAAAGATGAGTTGGTTGGGGAAAGGGAAGAACAAAGAAATGGGGTCAATAGGAGAAGGAAAAAAAGGCAATGAAAAGGTTTTCAATAGCACTAACAAATTATCAGGGTCAGAAGCCATCCAGCCAATACTGCAAAGAGACCTGGAAGATAGAAGAGCTGAATTGCTGACAGCATTTTGCAACATCTTACTTTAAATTTTCCTAGTACTTGTATCTGAGAAGGTGGGAAATTGTTTTAATTTTTAGGAAGTATTCTAGGAAATTATAGACCTGTAATCCTTATTTCACTGTTGGGCAAATTCACAGAATGTAAATGGTCAGTTACCTCAACGAAGGGGGGTCTGCAAGTCTGTCTCGTACGAGCACCACAGTGACAGCTTTCTGATGATTGACGGGGCAAGGCTGGACTGTAAGGGGACTTTTAAGACTGACGGGGTTCTAAAATGAAGATGAAAAGCAGTGTAGGTAAATGTAAAATGGTGTCCCTGAAGGAAAACTGTCCTACTTTCACATTTGAAATGATGGGCCCTGAGCTGATTGCTGCTCTTCAGGAGCAAGACCCAGACAGAGACTGATGGATTGTTCCATGGAGACATCAGCACGGTGCTCAACAGTAATAAAAAACCCAGACGACGTATTAGAAATTCCTAGGAAATATACAGAATAAAAGCAGAAAACATTGTTACAGCACTGTGTAATCCGTGGATTACCTGCATTTCACACAGTGTACACCACTGGGCCCCGCCACTCGAGAAGGGGTTAGATCAGATCTGGTAAGCAACAGGTCTAGGACAGCTTCAGTGTTAGGGAAAACTATGTTGAAGAGACTCTCCAGTGTGGAGAAAAGATGACTAAGGAGGGGATGTGATGGGTTTAAAAGTCACACATGGCCCATAGAAGACAAATGGCATTAATGGGAGCCAGGCTTAAAACTAACCAGCTGTAGGTTCCTGTGTGGTTGGTTGAGAGCTCCCTGTGAAAGGACACTCTGGGTGCAAGAAGTCTGCCTGGGTTCAGGTGTGGAATGGGCAAATATTTCAAAGAGAAGTTCACTTGGGGTTACAGTTAGGCAGACCTCATGAAAAACATTGGAGTTTGAGGGAGTATTAGGATGAAAGTGTCATTTACTTGCCTTGTTCTTACTCTACCATGCATAGCCACTGCTGGAGGCAGAAAACCCAGCTGACTGGACCATTGGTCTCAAGTGGCGTGGCAGTTCTTACACAGTTAATGGTTTTCACAGAACAAAGAAAGGAGGGGAAAAATGAGAGAGTAGGACAGCTAGTAAGAGAAAGGGAAAATGAATTTTGAAAAAGGGGAAGAGAGGTGCAAAGGAAGATGAAATATAGAAGACGACAGGAGATTGGTATTATACTTCCTTTGACATAGAAAAGATGTGTAGGTGTTCTGCAAAGCTGCCATCTTCCCTGCATCATGATCCCGTGTCCTGCACCACATGGTTTGTGTGGAGCCCAGTCTCCTCAGGCGTCAGACACACAAGAATGAGCATTTCATCCATGGCATGCCTGCCCAACCTTGATTCTGCAAGCCTTTGCTCACATGAGGAATGCCTTGAAGGGCTGAATTTTTCCATCTTATTGGAATAGCATATTTGAAATGTAGCTGCAGATAACTGCAGCAGATGTGGTCAGGCTCTGCAACAGCTCAGGTCCTTGCCCATCCCAGCGTTGTCATAGTCATGGCAGAGTTCCTGACTGAGCCTATTTATTCTTACACTGGCATTATAAGGAGACTATTTTTCCTTTGATTTCAGAGCAACCAGTACTATGTGAAGCCTCGGGTAACAGATCATCAGTTTGGCATAAGGCATTACGCTGGGGAGGTAGGTGTTCATAGTATATCTGTGAGATGATTGCACTTGGGCTTGAGGTCCTGGATTTTAGATTCCAAAAATTAAGAATATCTCTCAAAGCTGTGTGTGTCTGCACAATTAGTGCCCTGTACCAGAGTGCAGGGAGTGTGATGGGCTTAAAATAGCATGTCATTCTCCAGTGCTATATTCTCCAGCTTGGATGTTTATTTGAATTTCTTAGGTAACTTTTAATTTGGGCGATAAACTCCTCCTTACTTCTGTTGTTCATGTTGTCTTTTCATGGGCATTCACAAACAAACAAAACCCAAAGTAAAATCTCAAGGAAAATTTGACTTTCGGAGAGGAGGAGCAAAGGCTAAATACCTGTTGCAAAAAGGAGAAGGTCTCCAAGCCTTCAAAGTTAAATGCTGCTCTTTTTTGTGGACAGATATGGAGCAGATGGACGTGTGTCAAGGGAAGGCACCTGCACCCTAAAGAAGGGCTAACCTCCTCCTCGAATCATACCTGCGGAGCACTAGTGGTTAGGAGGTCAGGGCACTGGGTGGCATAGTTAGTATTTCCTGAAGTGAATGGAGTACCTCGCACCTTGCAGAGGATTTCCCCACACACACACCCCAGCCAAATTGCTGCAGCTCTTTCACTTGGCTCCTGTTTTTGTGGTTTTTTTGTGGGTTGGTTTTTTTGTTGGTTTTTTTTTTGGGGGGGGGAGGGGGGTTGTTTTTTTTTATTAATGGCTAAAAGCCACTTTCTTGCTGGTAACTGCAGAGCTCTGGAGCTCTTTGACTCGAAAAGTTCAGATCTTGGCAGGTGCCTGCAGCATTACTGTGTAGCTGTGCTGGAGGTCTTGTACATTGGCATGTTCGTGTAGAAGAGCTTTATGATTTGTACTGCACTGTTCTAGTGGCTCTGTCTGTGTTGCAGGTGCTATATGATGTGAGAGGCTTTCTGGAGAAGAACAGAGACACCTTTCGAGATGACATTTTAAACATGCTGAAAGACAGCAGGTATGCTCCCCTTATGCTTGTGAGGAGGCCACATCTATTGGGCTGGAATAAGCCACGTTGATGTAATTACCAGACCAAGGAATGCAATTGCTTTTGTCTGAGCATCAGGCACCATTCTTTATCATTCTTCTCTTTGTGCTTAAGTGTCCTAGCAAAAGAAAGGAGAGCTGGAGCGGTCAGATGAGGCACAGATTTAATCGGTACTCTTGTTGTCCCAGTTTTGAAAAGAGCTATAAAAGCATGACAGAAATCCCTCCAGGCAATACAGGTTTTCTCCCTCCTCTCTTCTCTCTTTCCTCTTCTTCCTCTTACCTCCCTGTCCCAGCAGCGGCACATTTGCCCCTGAATGGATGAAGGGCTCTTTGCCATGCTGTCAAACACCAGCCTTTGTACAGATGCTGCTTGTTTTCCAGCCTGCTTGTTAGTGGAGGGCTCCTGTCCTCACCCTGACCCAGACTGAGCCCTCGCTCTAGAACAGGGCATGGCACCTGGTACTGTATCCCAGTGCTGCAAGATGACCCTAGATAAATTACCTGACTTTGACCTTGAGCAAGGTAGGAAGGCACAGGTGGGGCCTAGTAGAAGGAGAGAGGCATTTAGTAACATGGCAGACCCTAGATGTTTTTGAGTAGCAACTCTGCCACATGCCTCTCACCACAGTCTGTGTATTGACTTGGGGCTCTAGCCTGGTGAGACCGTTTCAGAATTGCTCTGAAGCCTGCTGCAGAGTTTACACTGTGAGCAGCCATGAAACCACCTGAGAGAGCTGAGAGTATAAGCTGCTCATCGCTGCCTTACTCGGACAGTGGCATCTGGGCAACATATTAGACAGGGCTTGAAGCCAAAATTGTGGTTGTAATTGTCCAGCATAATAGAAGGACTCAGTGTTTTCCAACAAGCCAGAAAGGGAAATTCTGCTCAAAGCAGTCATAACAATAATCTGGCACAAGAAGTGCTAGAGAACTTTGTGCCACTGTGTAAGAACTAGCACCACTGTTTAAGGAGTGGCAAAACGGTGGAAGATTCCCCAGAGCTGACCTACACTAAAGGTAGCTCTAGAAGTCCTCTGGCCACAGACAGGCTGTGGTTGCAGTTGCTTGAGCATGTCATGGGTGCTAGCCATGAGAGGTAGGTCAAGAGGGGCATGAAAGCACATGGTCTAGCTAGAGTACCTTCAAGGTAGTTTCACCTGAGGGCATATAGCTCGAGGGAGGTGTCCTAGCCAGTGCAGAATGGAGGTCTTTCTTTGTATAATATCTGCCTGACAACATGAGATGGGGTTTCTGGCTTTTCAGCCCAGTGTGGCATACAGGGCAGCCCACAGGGTTTGGGCAGCCACATGGAAAGTTATTAATTTCCGCACTGGAGTGCCCAGCTGAACTGCCTCCTGCAGCCATTCTGTGGCACAGCAGGAGGAAAAATGAGGTGCTTCACACTAGGACAGGGCGGTAGCTGAGAATGAGAGCCATCTTCTCACAGGTGGTGGGTGTCTTGCATCTTCTTTAATTCTTTTCTTCTCCCTTAGGCTGGACTTCATCTATGACCTTTTTGAAAGAGTCTGCAGTCGTTGCAGTGAAGACACGCTGAAGATGGGCACCCAGAGGCGCAGACCGACTGTCAGTTCTCAGTTTAGGGTAGGATGTTTTCCAAGAGAGCAGCAGGCTTCTGGGGAGGAGCAGATGGGTAAAGCAAGGCCTGCAGCCAAGAGGAGTCAGTCATCCTTGTTTTGTGTCCAGCACTGAAAATGTGCAGGAATGTTGTAGTGTTAAAAAAAAAAGCAGTGCCACTGCCCCAAGGATTTCTGTCTGGTGTAAAATGTGAGATGCTAAGACTGAGCAGGGTGGTGGAGGAAAAGAATACTTTGCTAAGTATATAAAGTTCCTGAGGTTCTTTGATCTTTTATGTTAATTTGGTGTTTCAGCTAAGTGTATGTGTCCTTTTAAGCCATGTCCTTTAGAGTTATAGTGGCAATTCCAATAAAATCTTACTGGGGGGACCTTGCAGGTATGAATCTTACCCCCCTATATCGTCTGCAAACCTGTTAGTTTCACTGATTTAGTTTCCTATATTTAAAATTTGAGAGACTTGTAAAAATAACTCACATCAGCTATATATCTCTGAGAACAAGGACTGCCATGTAAACACTGTTAGAGTAAACTAACTGTGTGACTGTGTTTTGGACAGGAAGGGATCTCCTGGGTTATTGAAGTTTTGGTAGGCAGAGTCAAAGGACATTAGGAATGGGGGGGCTGCATGAAGACCCTATTGCATCAAATGTAGCCCCTTTCCCTCCTGTAGTGAATGATCCTTTGGGTTTTGTGTTGCTGCTTTTTAGGATTCTCTCCATTCGCTGATGGCCACGCTTAGTACTTCCAACCCATTCTTCATCCGCTGCATCAAACCAAATACAGAAAAGGCAAGTCTGTCTTCCAGCAAAATGTATGCATGCGATGCAGGCCTCCATGAGTACTCGCCTGCACAAACAAATGCCTGACAGGTGTCCAAACAGAGGATAAGAGCTGTTCCCCTTCACCTTCCCTTTTTCCTTCTAGTCGTTTTGTAGTGCAGGAAAAAGACACCCTCCTCCTGGCAATCAGATGAAAAGACTGCATGCTGAGTATGATATGATACAGCCATTCCCACCTCTTTCTGTGCTTATGAAGCCTGGAAGATGAACCAGGGCCCAGAGCTGTGATGGAAGAAGCAATTGCTCCTGTTTGTGGTGCCTGTAGACAATTTGTTGTGGAATGCAGGGCTTGTGCAGTAGGAAGTGTCTCCTGCAGATCCCTGGCTCTGAGGTAGAGGAGGTGGACACTTCATGAGCAAGTCACAGTGATTAGAGACAGGCTGGCTCTCGCTTGTATTGTGAACTGTGACAGGAGAATATGCTCCTAGCTAGATTGGGTGGGGAGCTCTGAACCCATCATTTTCTTTATGTGTTTTGAAACCATGTATGATACAGCAGAGGAAAGTCTGCTAGGGGTTTTATGCCAGAAAAGAATTCTGCAGTTTGTCTCCAGTTTGACTGGAGAGAGACTGCAAAGAGAACCGAGTCAGAGTTCTGCATTTTGTATGTGTTAATGCATTATATCATTGCTTTACTGCCTTGAGCTGACTATGACAGCAGTCTGCAGACTGTTTTTTTCCAGGATCCCCCCAAGTCCCTTTCGTCCCTTTTTCTGCACCATGCAGTGGTGTGAGGTTGCTTTCCCCTTGACCCAGACCTCCCCCTTTTCACCTGGCATGCCCGGATGTGTGGGGCTGACTTTCTCCACGAAACAGAAACAGGACCTGTGACTGTCTGTGCTCAGAGAAATAGTCACTGTTAAGTCAGCAAAGAACTAATACCGAGATCAACACTTACTCTGTCTCTCTTCTTCTTTGTTTTTGAATCTGGATCATTATTTAGGCACCAAACCTCTTCAATCCAGATGTGGTGCTAAATCAGCTCCGGTACTCAGGGATGCTGGAGACAGTGAAAGTTCGAAGAGCAGGTTTCCCCATACGGCGTCTTTTCCAGGACTTTCTCAGCAGGTAATTGCTATCCTTGTACCACATGCTGTAACAGCCCCAAGGTATATGATTCTATATGTTTGCTCCTGCTGTAACGGCTGTTACTGATACGGGTCATTTATGGGTTGTTTTTTCTAACCGTGACCTTATTGCCTGCATCATAGACGGATTTGGAAGCCCTTTTGGAGACTTGCCTTTAGGGTAAAAGTCAGAACGGAAAAATAGCCAGACGGTCCTTTTTTTTTTTTTTTTTCCTTGTAGCTTTGCCACAAATTTGCTTGTGTGATGCTGTGAAACCCAGCTGGTCATAATATATAAAAAGAATATATCATGCTTAAAACCTTTAATCTGTCAGGCTGAAGAAAATTTTAATGGACAGTATAATTGATGATTAATATTGGAAAGAGTGATTATTTATTTAATTAGCTGCATCAAAAGGATTTCTTGAAGTTTAAGGCTAGAAGGGACCATTGAACATTGCTTCCTTTGTCTCTTGGAGCATTAAAATGCCACCCCTATGCTGAACAAAATAACTTGTGCCTGATGGAAGCACATGTTTCAGAAAGACAGTTGTTCTTTACTGGAAAATGCTGTTGAGTTTGTATTTTGTTACTGGGATTACAACAATAATTGCCAGTGTGGTAGGAACAGATAAAGGTTGGGGAAGGGAAATTTCCAAATTGGAAGGCAAACATGAAGAAGGGAGGTCTCAGAGGAAGAAGGACTAATGGGAGGAGGATAATTAGAGTTAAAAGATTGGGGGGTCATGTTACTATCATACATAATCTCATGAGATTTTTTTTTGGTTCTTAGGTACAAGATGCTTGTGAAGAGGCTAAGTCTCTCAGACAACAGCAAAGCTGTGTGTGCAGGCTTTCTTCAGACCTATGACAGCAGCAAAAAAGAATGGCAGCTGGGTAAAACCAAGGTACTTCAGCGTGGGGCAGGGTATGGCTTTGTTCCGGCTGCAAGGGGATGCGATTGCATCTGGTGAGGTACAAGCCAGTAGAAAGGACAAAGTAGTGATGACCCTTTAAATACATTGGACTATGTCACTGACCTGTAGCATCTCCAATATTTCCCACATTATGTACTTAGAGATGTAGAAGGCTTTTTGATTATGTCTAAACTCCTCCTCATTGACAAAGACAGATTGATTTTGTTGTGTCTGATCTAATTTAAGGATCCAAGGATCCAAGCATAGGTCTTATTTTATGCAACTGCAATGTGTGCCATTAACTCTTACCTCTTGTGCCAGATATGTTGCTCTGCTTGGCTAACCAAAATTCTTGCAGGAGGCAGTGAGCTGCTGCTTGGTGTATATCGAAACGGTGAATAGGTAGCTAGATCACCAGATGTGTGACAGCTTTCTGCTGTGGAAGCGCAGCTGACAGTTTATGCAGTTAGCCCAGATGCTAGCATACATTTTCTAGGAAAAGGTATCCAAATGATTCTCCCCACTTGCGTAATTCAGATTTTGCTTCTGTTTTGGTGAATGTTCAACACTTCTTTCTTGCCTGGTATAGTCTGGATTGGGGGGGGGGGGATGTTGGGTTTTTTTCTCCAGATATCCAGCTGGAAATGTACCATTATCTTTCATTTAATGGGGATGGAGCGGAGTGTTTTTTTTCAAGCTTCGAGACAGCTTCACAGAAACAGATGGAGCATTGTGAGGTACCTTGCTATGGAAATCTGGGAGTGGGAAACTGTCTCTATCACAACTTTCCATATATTCCAATAAATTCTTAAAAGAATATTCCAAGATGAATGATGTCCAGTGCAGACAGCATTTCTAAGTAGTGGGCATGCGGTCCATATCCAGAGAAGATGGTGGTCCATCAAAGCAACTTTTCTAGCATTTTTTGCCCCTAAGCCTTCAAAAAAGTAGTTCAGAATATTTCCAGGGTCACACTGGAACCAGAAGTGGTTCTAGTGAACATTCAGACTTGATTTGTCTGGGAGATCAGATAATGATATTTGTTGCTTTGAGCAATCATTTCTTAATGGGTGGATAGACTCTAATGTTTCTTAGAGAGTGAGATCCCTCTCTCCTATTCTTAGAGGAGTGGTGGTAGCCCCATTGGTAGTCTGGGCTATGAACTCTGTGTGACAACCAAAGAAACCACTGGCCATTTCTGTGGGAAAGAGAGATACTAACCTGAAGTTCTTAAGGCTTTCCTTCACACAGAATCATAGAATGATTAAGGCTGGAAAAGACCTATACGGTCATCAAGTCCAACTGTCAACCCAATACCAGCATGCCTGCTAAACCATGTCCTGAAGTGCCACATCTACACGTTTTTTGAACTCCTCCAGGGATGGTGACTCCACCACTTCCCTGGGCAGCCTGTTCCAATAC
>Ga0181612_158673_pt1 | contig 13962 bp, 6 predicted proteins | sample HoacroProtozoa21_FD_119630 | JGI IMG/M metagenome (GOLD analysis project Ga0181612, IMG submission 119630) | Hoatzin crop microbial communities from Cojedes, Venezuel. Combined Assembly of Gp0051906, Gp0051904, Gp0051908
AAAGCATCTTTTCTTCCTCCTTAAAGTATTAAAGTTATTTGCTTATACCTGGCTTCAGTGCCATCCTTGCTCAGAAAAGATGATGATTGCTATTTCGTCTTAGACAGTGTCCTGAGTAAAAAAACCATTAGTGATCTCAAAATACCCAGCTATGAAACAGCTGCTTGTGAATAAATAATGAATTCATTTTGGGGCGAGATTTTGAGTTAGGCTGGCAGAGCCCTATTGTACTGATTTGCATTGCCAGTAACCTCTTGAAGCACCAGAACAAACTTATACCTGAATTATTTCCTAGTCCTTATTCCAAACAAGGCAAATAAACTTTTAGCTGCTACGTTCTTTTATAATATAAACAGTTATTTAATTCCTAATGAAGGAGGTGCCCATAAAAACACAGAATATATTCCAGTGGGTTAAAAGATTCTTTGACTTAAAAAAAAAAAAAAAAAAAAAAAAAAAGAAAAGTGAATGTTGCACCAGTTTCTGATTTGTCAGATCTTATTTGCCTATGAGGAGAAGTCCTGACTTAGTCACAGACTGCTTGAAGATGTGTAACATGTATTTACCTTTTTTGTTTGCTTGTTTTCAAGAGAATGGGGCCAGAAGACAATGAAATGTAGAGGTTTTCATGCTTGGTACAGTCTGTGTTTTTTGGTTCTAAATCAAAACTGTAAAAACTGTGTTACTGAAAATTGTGTTTTGTTTCTTTAAACAACAAGTAGTATTCTCATCCCTTCCTATGTCGCTGGTGAACCTTCAGTTTTGATCCTTCTTGTATTTTCCCTCCTGCTTCCTTTCAGTTGATCCAATGGGAGATGAATACTCTGGAAGTGGAGGCAAATGTGTGTATTGTGTGGTTCTGTTTTTAACCTGCTTTCTCTGGGTCAGCTTTTAACTGAGCTTTGCATGCCAGCATTTCTCACAGGGAAATCCCAGACAGAACACTCACTGTGGAATGCAAGGCAGTTTCATGGAAACTAGCTTAACCAGCATTTCTTGGATCGAGTTGACAGCTGCTCACCTAGCTTCCTGGCCTTTTAACATCTCTTTTCCATCTAGAATTACTTGTTTTAAATGTGAGTTGATTCACTGAAGATGAAATGTTATCAGTTCCTCATGGAGACTGAGGTCTATTTATTTTATATAGTCTCTTAAAAAAAACCACAAGTTGGACATCTTATACTGATGAAGGTCTCTTATTTGCGCTCAAATACTCAGTTGTAGATGATTAACTTCATAGGGTTAAAACCAGACAGGAAATAGCATTTTATTTTTGTTCTAGTGTTTGCTTCTGTTAAAGGGAAATATATGTCACTGCAAGAGAAATGTATTCTATGTAAATCTGGGGTTGGTAGACTTTTCAAACTCTTTCAGGTCAGTCTTCTTCACCCTCACCCAAACAATAACAACTGGAAGAGATCTGTCTGAGATTTCCTGAAATTAAAGCTACTGGTGGTGTAAAGACTCATCCTGGCCTTGTCTTACGTTCTGATGCTGCTTCCAGCGTGTGCATATGTCATCCGTGTGAAAGCTGCAGCCTCCGGGAGAAGCGTGCATGATGTTGAGGGTTTTGGTTCTCTCTGGTCACAGCAACCGTGAAAGCTATTGCAAGTGCCACTTCCTTTATCTTCAGGATTGCATGTGTCTGTTGGCCTTTCCAGACTTCATCCTTCCTGCTCTTTTGTGCCTGCTTTCCTCATCCTGATGGCATTCCCTTAACCTGCTTTTCTTCCGTTAAATTTCCACCCCTGCTTCCTGTATTTGCAGATGGTGGTTTTCAAACTGACTTGATGCAGTCATCAGTTTCATGAGGCTGAAACAACAGGTTGAATGTGGAGTGAACTAGGGCATAAGGCTGACAATAGCAGAATTGTTCAGGATAGGAGTAGAGGAGATGTAGGAGGACATGGAAATTTTTGCAATGTCTGGGTGAGCATCTCATTTTTCTCAGTGTGCGGCCCTTGTTTATAACTTGCAAGGTCTTATTTGACCTGTTTCTTTCATAAGGATACTTATTTTGAAGGATTTGTTTTTGAAATAGAATTTAAAACTAACAAAAATTATTAAAACTGAGCTATTTAGTTGTCTGATATTTCCATATTAGAAGACGGGGTGTTTTTTACTGTGTGATTGTTCTGAGGATATGGTTTAGAGACGTATCTGAGAAGCTAAGTTAGATATAAGTAAATTGCCTTTGGCTATTTGTTGTTAAATCATTCATGCACTTTTTCCTTGGTTTCTGTCTTTCAAGGAGGCATCTTTCAAGCCTCCAGCTTTCCAGGCTACACAAACGACCGTATTAATTTTGGGGATTTTTGAAGTCCTTCCTCCTCTAAACTAAGACCAAAATGCTTTGAAGCACCTTCTGAAATGTGAGAGCCTTATCAGAGCTTTCACTGGTCAGGTATCTTAGATTTCCATTTTTCAGATAAGGAGGGTCAAGAGGAAACACGATGATGTTATTGTGAACTTGTGTTTTGTTCTTCCCCTCATGGACTGACAAGTGATTTACTCACTGTCCTGTGAGAATTTAAGGAGGGGTAGATCTTTGTCCGTGGGGTCTGGGTGGTTCAGCAGCAGAACCACTGCTGTGATAAAGATTTACTTAATCATCATTTTAGATTAAAGCAGTCTGGAAGAGAATGTTTTGCTGAGTTTAAGGGGTTGGTGTCCATTCAGGCTTCAGCCCAAAATGTCACTAATCTCATCAGGAACTGAATCTGATCCTGGTCTGAGCTCCATGTTGCTCAGTTAAATGTTCAGTTAGAAGTAGGATGGTTTATTTTTTGGCAAGTGTGTAATTTTTTTTTTTTTCAAACTTTTTTGATCAAAATGATTTATGATGCAGTCAATAATAGTTCTCAGGGTCTGAACTGAGTTATTGTTATGTTATGGATACTAATATTAAAAGATTTGTTTCAGAACTGCCATCTAAAAATTACAAAACTTGTCTTGTTGCTGCTTAAATGCTTTCCTCTTACACTTGTATTTCCTTCCTTTCCTTTTTCCTCTTCCTTCCCTCTTCCTACTTCCCTTTTCCCCATCTTTCTGCCTTCCCTCTGTCTGTGTGTCTCTCTCCCAGATCTGAAAGATTTTCAGAACAGTAAACATAGATACTTACTAGCCTCCGAGAATCAACGTCCTGGCAATTTTTCCACAGCCTCCATGGGGTCCCTCACTGCATCTCCGTCCTCCTGCTCTCTCAGTAGTCAGGTGGGCTTAACATCTGTGTCCAGTATACAGGAAAGAATCATGTCAACGCCTGGAGGAGAAGAGGCAATTGAACGTTTGAAGGTAGGTATTGCCGTAGATTAAGGTAGTTATTATTTTTGTCTTTTCCAAGGCTAAATAGCAGTGAACCTGGGAGAATTTTCCTTTAGGAAATATATACAGTATGCTACTGTTTCTGTAGTAAGTTGTCTGAAACCCGCTTACACCTTAAAAAGGGCACTTAATTGTAGTGGCCGAGAAACTGGGTTCATGCACAGCCTTTCCTGTTAGGAATATTTAGGTTTAGTTGTAGCCTGGAGCTACAACTAAATTATAAATGAAAATCTTCATTCTTGTTTACAGGGCCTCAGTGGTAATTACGGAAAATTTGATCATAAGTATAGACTTCTGGAAGCCTGGTCAGCACTAGTGTGGACAAAGTCTGACTAGCAAATGCACTCGGCTTTCAGAACACCAAATTAGCCCAAAGTTGAAAAAAGGAGGAAGAATAATCCTGCCACTGTTGTATTCGCCCAGCCCCCACAGATTAAAATGTGAAGCACACAGAATAGCATGCTTTATCCAGACAATAGCAGCCTTGTCCCAATTCTGCATAGATTTGAACCACATCAAAAGTGCATTACAGTGAAGTATTTCTTAATTTTCATGAAAGCCCCCCCCAATCTCCATGGGTGGATGAGTGGGGAGAGCTGGTTGTGTCGAATCTATGCTTCATTCTCCTGTCTTTTCTGTGAGACACTGCCACAGGGGTTGAAATGGGCTGAAACACAGACTGCATATCCCTTCCTATTAGACATCCAGTGTTGCCATGGAAATATGTGTGGTCTCAGCGGTTCCTTGGCATCCAGTTACTGAATGATGTCTGTAAATCACATTAAAAAAAATGGAAATAGGAAAAAGAAATTATGTGGTTCAAATTAAAGTCTGATTGTAGTTAGATACGAAGTAATCTTTCCTTCTCAGCTTGCCTTCAAGGCTATTTACCCATTCAAAAATTAAGGAAGATAACAGAGTTTTGAAGTGCTGGGAGTACTTAAGTCTGAAATTAATTTCAGGTCTAGAACTGAGCACAAATGTTAATTGCTTCATGTAGTATGTAAAGAACTCTGACAAGAGTTGTAAAACAACTTCTGGGATTTTCACACAGGAATCGGAGAAGATCATTGCAGAGCTGAACGAAACATGGGAAGAGAAGCTGCGGAAAACTGAGGCCATTAGGATGGAAAGGTCAGGAATCAGAAGTGCTGTACGTGTGGATGGTCTCTAGAAAACGGAGAAGTGTGGCAAATGGAGAATGTTACCCCGTTCAAAAGCAATTGAACAGCAGAATAGTGCTTAGTGAATAATTCTGCTGACCTTTGAGTTATATATAACTGTAGGGGCAATACTGAGAGAAAGCTGTATTCTTTCCTGTGTTTCCTACAGTTTAAGTGCTTAGCGTTGTAATTCAGGTGACAACCTAAGCCGCTACATTGGTTTCTTCTGTGAAGCAGCATGGAGTCCTGGTCTCTTTCTTCCCCATTCCACCATTCCAAAAATTCTAGCCCTAAATTTAAGCAGAAAAGGTTAAATTTTTAGTACCGAAGTACCTAAAATTATCAAACAGCTCCAGCTTTTGAGCTGTGATTTGAATTGTGGCTGAGAGCAACAAGACAGATCTTAATAGTTGTCAGAAAGTGGGTGCAGCCAAACAGAGTGTTATTTACTAGAATATTGAAAGAGGAGCACCCTTGCCTGGAAACAATGTGACTGAGCAGTCCATAAAATCATGAGAGGTACCTGAAGAAAGTGGGTAAAGGTTGATTACTCACTGACAGAGCTAAGGGACTTTAAGGCTAACAGGTGATTTGAAACAAGTAGGAAGTTCTTGCAATGCTTAGGTAAGCTGTGGAAGTCTTTACTGCATGGTGTTAATGATGCTAGGAGTTGAAAGGATACCAAAACCTCAAAAACCCAACCACAAAATAACTTTGGATGACTGTTTAAGAGAAATGCTTTCCATTATTGCTGGAAATTCCTTAGGAAGAAATTGGGACACTGAGAATATTTTGGGGAAAATATCACAGTGTTTGCCGTGTTCTTGTTCTTCTGTGTTGACATCACTGTTGTGCTTCGTCAAAGCCAAAAATACTGTGTTACATGAGCAGTCTGACCCAACACAATCCTTCTGATGTATTAAGAATGAGAGGATACTTTCTATATTAGATCAGGAAGAGCCAGTTTAGTCTGTGTAAATTAATGAATAGTGGTAGCTCCTTTTACCTAAATTAAGTCTTTAAATTGAGAGCACACTTTAACCTTCCTTGAAGAAACAATGAAAGTAATGTCCTAAAATGTACTTATCTTGTAATACTTTGTTGCACTAAAATGCTGTTAAATCTCTGTAAAATTTTTGCTGTTGCCGTTCTATAGGCCTGCAAACTCTGGGACTAAAGTTGAGAAACTTGTCCTGTTTTGTTATGAGGTGGTGGCAGTCCTGGCTGTATCGTCACTGGATAAGCTGGTTGAAATTCTAATGTATTTCATTACATGACTTTCATTAGACCTTGTTTTGTGTAAGCAGCCTGTTGGTAAACATCTTGCTTTTCTCTCACAGGGAGGCGTTGTTGGCAGAAATGGGAGTTGCCATTCGGGAAGATGGAGGAACACTGGGAGTCTTCTCACCTAAAAAGGTAGAGAAAATTGGTAACAATCACATCATGTCTCCAAAGCGCTGATCGGCCTGGGAGGAGAGGGTGGTGAGGGACCTACCATTCACACAAGGGTCTGTATTCATCTAAGATACAGAAAATCATAAGCAAAGTTTGGACCTTAATAGTAAGCTCCTTTTACAATATCTTTTTGGAAATAGCTTTAGTGTTAGAATCTATCAAAACACTCAACATCTAAGGATTATTTTGCCCATAATGATGAATTTTGATGCTATTCCTCATGCAAGTGATGCAATATGGCATTTAGTGCTTTTGGGGAGCTGCGGAAAGAATTGCCTGTGGTAGCTTCCATTGGTCATTAAAGTAAGAAAGCATGTGCTAGCCTAATACAATGATGAAATAGGAGCAGCGTGAAAAGTTCACAGAGATACTTCTGGTATCAAAAAATGGTTGAACTTTTTTGTACCTTCCATTAGAAAAATCTGTGCTGCAAGCAGAAGAGTTTGCAGCTCCTTGTGTATCTGTTGATTTGGTAGCAACCAGAAATGCTGGCTCTTAGGTTGTTGCTGCTGCTTTGTGCACTAGCTGTGTGTGTCCTTCATGTAATCCACCTATTCTTCTCTGAGATACCCAGAGAAGTTTGAAGTCTTGTTTAGTCTTGCTCTTCCTTGAATTTATTTGTTAATTGTAATCTAATGAACCACTGAACATAGGGGATGCAGCGGAATATTTCTTCCAGTACATGTCAATAGTTCTATTTTCTGACATTTGAAAGAAGCAGAACTGTGCAGAAAAAGGGCATAAATCAGTGATACAAATATAAAATGATAAGTTAGTAGAGAAGCTGTATATGTAGTTAAAGCAGATTTATTGAGGAAGTACAAGGAAAAGAATGTACTTTCTCGTATCTCAAAGATCTTTGAACAAGGAGCACAGGGTAATATTTTAGCCTCAAACTTGCATGTGCAAGTGTGTAACAAACTTTAGATAAAGTTAAATGGTGACCAATCTAGAGGCATTGTCCAGGGATGCAGGGTAGCAAAATTGGCTAAAATGTTTAATTCTTCATTTAAAGTAGTGTTTGACTGGAGTAGGCAGAACTCCGGTTTGGTTTTGGTATCTACTTCAGAAGTGCCTAAGGTTTGTAAGAACACTGAATGAATTAGTGTCTTTTACATTTCTTTCTCTTATGTTATGGATCCTCATCTCCTTTTAGATTTTCCCTCAGAGTCACTCAGCTCTTTTTGATGACTCTTTTGGTGCACTTTCAGCTGATCAGGTTTGTGTGTAAATGCCATCTGGAGCAAGTAGTTGCTTTGGTAATAGATAGTATTTATTTTTACCCATATAGGAGTTATTAGGAGAAGTAAAACTTCTCACCTAGTCCTGTCTGCTTCTGTTCCTTGCTATCCTTGCACTTCAGTTTCATTAGTTCACCTTCTAGTAGCTGTAGCCGCTGTTGTGAAAATTTAGGAGATGTAGATAGTAAATTTGAAGTTGTTTTATAAAAACTTTACACTTCTGAGGTACCAGTATAGATCTAATCATATGCTACTGGGACAGCACTGTGTTTTTACCAGCTGAGCTGTAAATTGAACTCTGTAAGGTAAATTTTGCCCACTTCATTAATTAAAAGGTATCACATTGTGCAATCCTTACTGTATCTATTAGTTGTGCCTTTAATGACAGGAAACTTCTTGAAATAGATTGTGGAAATTTAATTACTTGTGCTGTAATCAAAGATGGGAGCAGAGATGATCCTTCAGCTCATGCCTGAGGAATACTGTACAGGAGAAAGCGGCAGACATAACTGTCTGTGGATGAATAATAGATCTCAGAATGAGTGAGCAGTCAGTTTTGCTAGCATCATCTTTCAAGTTGTTGAGCTTTATTTCTTACAAAGCTCTCTGTTGCCCGTGAAAGGCCCGTTCAGACTTTGATTTAATGTAGTAAATGAACTCAGGTGCTAAAACGTGCGTATAGGGTACAGCATTATTCTCAAAGTATCCAAGTGGTACAAGTCATAGTGTTGTCACAGCAGTTGACTATGCCTGGCATTTGGTTTCTCTGAAATTTTCTTTTCAATCAAGAGCTTTATACAGCTCTAAATGTTGCTTTGAATCTGGTGAATAGGGATGACAGCATGGGACATCTTCAGCTGTGGTTTAGGTGTCCCCTATGTTTTTCCTCTGTCTTTGTAGTTAAGTCTGGGGCAATTGACAATCAGACTTCTCTATTCAAAGACAAATTTAATTGTAAACATTCAGTAATTTTTGAGCTGCTGTAAACTAAGCGCTGTTAACATCTCTCAAGTAATTTTTTTGCAGCTAGAATAAGTTGATGGAAGCAGTGTTGCCAAGGAATATCAACCAAATTTATTTTCTTGTGCTAAATTTATTCTATTTGAGGGTAACAAATGGACAAGTTGTTGTTAACAGTTTTATTTCTCTTTATCGTCTTTATTCTTCTGTTTAACCATTTTTGACTTTTCTTTTGTGCTTGTGCTTACTGCTATCTCACTGGCTAGATTTTCACACCAAGGCCTTGTGACTTGTTTGCTGATTCCAATGGGGTTTTTTCACCAAAGAAGGTTGGTTTAGTAACCGTAGTGGATTTAAATTTAGAAGAACTTTAGATGAAGAGCTTTGTAGCTATTGATATCGGAGAATGATGGTAGTTCTAGATTTTTCTTTTGACGTTAACAGGCTCTGCCAAATGATCAGCTGACCTGTATATGTCCAAGAAAAGCCAAAGTTGATTCCACATCAGTTTCAAAATTTTACTGAAGCAACCTTTTCTGCTCTTGGACTTCCTTATCAAAATTTACAGAGACTCTACAAGGAATCTTTTTTTTCCAGCTGAAGCATTTATTCCCTCTGGTGATGGATATTTTCAGATAACTAAGCAGTCCGAGGTGTATTTCTGCTATTATTTGTGATGCTCTTCAGTGCTGCAGGAGGTTATAGTTGAAAAAATGCATTATGGAATAACCCTGATATACATGGCAAAACTGCTGGATTAATATACATCCTCCACAAAAGTGGGAAGAAGCCTGAAAGTAGATCCTCAGTTCTTAATTATCTTTTTCTTTTCTTTCAGACTCCGCATCTTGTAAACCTTAATGAAGATCCACTGATGTCTGAATGTCTGCTTTACTACATCAAAGATGGTATTACTAGGTGAGGACTGGTGCTAATACACTCTGAAGTCTGCTTCTTTGCTTGCTTAAATCCCCATGCTAGAGACATTGTGAGTTTAAATAATAATTGTGCCTTGAGCTATTCAACTTGCAGGTACAAATGAAGCATGAGATAGCTGTAGGTGGAAATAAGTACAGAAATGCATTTTCTTTTAAGTTGATTTTGTGCTTTAAAAGTAACATGTGCAGTTACTCAGCTTTCTAAGAACTTTGTTACTACACCTGAGCAGTAAAAGCAATCATGATCTCTCTTCTAAGATATAGGAAAACAAAAGTAATAAAACTTACTGAAAATAGCTTAGAGATTTTGATGGGTGGAAGATTGAAAACCATAATACTTTATAAAAGCAGCTGGAATATGGACAACTGTCCACTTTATTATTTAAATGAACTGTTATCCATGTCTCTGTACAATTAATGTATTCTGCATTCACATATAAGAAATTAAATTTAAATTGCCAGACTTTTAACTTAAAATGGATTTTTATTTCAAAGCTTGTTGTCAAGACATCAGGAAGGAGAGCGGTGGGTTTTGTTATCTTTGGAGCACTAAGCCATGTTTGGTTGCTTAGATTGTATATTCCTGGGGAACAAATGGAGAAGAGTACACAGGCAGGTGCTGTTGTATGGCACTACTCTAGTATGCATTGTACCTAACTAAAAGAATATCAAGCTTGTAGAAAATTCAGCACAGAATGATAGACAGAATAGCTTAGGGCTTGAGAAATCATTAAAAGTTTTGATCCTAGTTAGCTGTGATCAGAAACGTGTAGAATGGTAAGTGCAGCAAGAAGTTCGTAAACATTAGGATTGAAAATTAAGTTGTCCATCTCTAGAATTGCTCAAATATTTGAGACTGGAATGGACATAAATCTTTGCCCTCCAGGGATACAGCCATTCTCTCACTGTCTGGAAGCTGGATGAAAATGCTTGTGGCATCAAATTATTCAGGAAGAGTCTCCTGAGCCATTGCTGCTCCTTTGTTAAAGTGCAGATGATGATCACTGGAAGGGATGATCACTGTATTGTATGCCTGCTGAAACGCACCACGGGGCGTTCCTGTCACTTCCGTTTTTTCTCTCCCATGTTGCTTTGCTAAAGGGAAAAGGGAGTACACAAGGGGGAAAAAACCACAGTAAATCCAGAGATGTTTAACATTTCAATTCTCTCTTTAAATTACATGTTTTGAGAGAGAGAGAAGTCTTCCCTTTTCTTTTGTCAAGCTGTTATCATTACAATGAACTGGAGGATAAGTTACCTGCAACACAGAGTTAAATGCTAGTTCAAACGTTTAAATTTGAAGGATGGTCTTAATAGTTCAGACTGTTTTCCTGGATGTTTCTGGGCTGTATTGGCCTACACAGAGCTGTAGAAGGTGTCTGATTTGCTCTTAAAATATCTTCTGTTGGACCCAGGGTTGGCCAAGCTGATGCTGAGCGAAGGCAAGACATTGTATTGAGTGGGGCTCATATCAAAGAAGAACACTGTATCTTTCGAAGTGAGAGGAACAACAATGGTGAAGGTAAAAAGCCTACTTCTCCTAGCAAAGTGTTGCTGAATCTTTCACTCCTTCCTTGATAGCTGGCCAGGGAATGCTGGTATTTGAAAGTTTCTGTTACCTCAAGAAAACAGTCAGCTTTTGACTTGCTGTTTTCATGAGTCTTAGGGGAAGAAAATAAGATTTGTTTAAGTGATAATGGCTTCAAATTGCAGGCTGCAGTCAGTGTAAGAGTTAAGTTCTGATCTTGGTTAACTATAAATATGAAAATTTAAACAGGAAATAAAATAACAATTTTCAACTGCAATCTGTGGAGATGTCAGTAGTATTGGTTTTTCTCATGGGGCTTTATTTCTTTTTTTGATGAGCATAACATAAAGGAGTGATTCACTTGTATCTTGTTTTGGTGTTAGTAGGAGAATAGGCAGAAAACAAGAGGCCTCTAGGGTTTGCACACTTCTGTTTCTATACAATGCTCTCTAAAGTCTCATTCATCAATGTTTTTGTTGTAGTTATTGTTACTTTGGAGCCTTGCGAACGATCGGAAACCTATGTTAATGGCAAGAGGGTTGTGCAGCCTGTGCAGTTGCGCTCAGGTAAGAAATGTTAGAATGGTTTGGTTTTTTTGTAGACTCTCCATCTAAGAATTGTCCATATGTGACATTTGCATCGTACGTAGAGAATGCTGGGTGCTGTTAGAGGACAGCAATGTTACTCTTTGGAGTGTAGCTTTTAAACAGAAGGTGATACTGTTCTTCTCTTGGCAGCAGTTTGTGTTCTTTCATTCTTTGGTGCACTAGCTGTAGGTGAACTTAAATATTCACTGCCATGCAGCATCCTGCTTGTCCTTCTGCTTACCCTGGTATTATTCAAATACCTTGTTGCCCAAGCCTATTGCCCTTGGCAGTCTCACGGCAGACAGGCTGCCAGTTGCTGATGGAAAATTCAGTTTCCTGGCAAAGCTAAGATATGATCTTCTGCAGGAGTACAACAGCTTCTCTTTGCTATCGTTAGATTTCCCAGTCAGTTGCTTACATTCCTTTAGAAAGGCACGTGGGGAAAGAATTAGAGATGAGGGAGTGACTTCCCTAAATTATGGGGTTTAACCTATCTCTTTCAAACTATGATTCTTTCTGGGTCCCTCCCTCATTTTTGTACTGGTGAAAAAAAAGAAACCCAACAAGCAAACGAAAAATCCCCACCATGCATTCAAGTGTTTTAAGTTAGGCTTTTATGAACTGAAAATTCTGCTCAAGTGGCTTTTGTCCATGTTTTGGCACTGCCGCTAGAGGAAAGGAATGGATTTAGTGAGGTGTTTTATTGGCGGCAATTGTTGGTCAGTCTCGCAAGTTTGTCCTTTAATTTTTATAAACTCTGCTGGATTATTAGATTGGACCTCTGAGGATGGTGATGTCCCCTGTGAGTACTGTTTCTTACAGCAGTGGCTTGTTCTGTACAAACCAGGCATTCTTTTTTTTCCTTATCACCTAGTTAACTTGAACGTGTACAGAAGTCCTTATAGGGCAATCTTTTCTTATGCTGTCACCCAACAGGATAAGTGGGATGAGTCATTCACTGATGTTTTTCAATGGTTTTGGAATCCTTACTTGAAAGAGTTAACTTCTGTTACTGGTTTTAGGAAATCGTATTATCATGGGTAAGAATCATGTCTTCAGATTCAACCATCCAGAGCAAGCACGAGCAGAGAGAGAGAAAACACCATCAGCTGAGACTCCCTCTGAGCCAGTTGACTGGACATTCGCTCAGAGGGAGCTTCTGGAGAAGCAGGGCATTGACATGAAACAGGAGATGGAGAAAAGGTAACAAAATATCTCTAGATTTTTACCTGAAGCAAGGAGTCAGCTGTAGGTTATTTGGGTGGTGTCCGTGCCAAATCTAAATCTAGGTTCTGCTGCATAACATCTCTGATACTTATTGTGGAAGTTCAGAAAGCTTCCTCATTGTTTTACGTAAGTGTTTTGGTGCTCTGGCTTCTTTAAAAATCACATGTAAGCACCTTCCACTAACCCCGTAGACCTTTTGGTGAAGGACTGAACTACAACTTATAGGAAGTTTCACTTCTACAGTACTATAATAGACAAATAACAGTTCCTTTAAAGTGGAATGACTTTTACTCTTGTCACTGTAATTCATCAGCCTGTGCATGTAGAGTAACACCAATGTGAAAATAATGACCTCTTCAGCTACTTCTGTTCTTTTATTCATCTTCAGATTACAAGAAATGGAGATTTTGTATAAGAAAGAGAAGGAGGAAGCTGATCTCTTGTTGGAGCAGCAAAGACTGGTATGTGTCCTTACTTAAGATTAACTATACCTTTGGCAAACAATAATTCCTGTCCTTGCTTATCTGAAAGTTTAGGAAGCCTGCTTGGGTTGTCTGCACAATGCAGTTCTCCCTTTGCTTTCAAATACTTCGTGTCTACAGTGAATTAATTCAGAGATTGTAATTGACAATGAAGAGGCTTTAATCAGTTCTTGTTGGGACAGGTTGGATTTCTTGCAACTTGAGCCTGAAAGAAGGGCATTTCTGTGCTCTGTGTTTTTTGAAGTTCCTTTTTGATAGCTACTTCTTGGGATATTTGCCTTTATTTTTGTCTTGGATCACCAGAACATACTAATTTTGTGCTACCAAAGAGATTCCTAGAACATAGATATGCTAGGTTTATTTTTTTGAATGATGTCTGAAAATGTTGCTGCATTGTGCATGTTTTAACCCTTCTCCCTCCCCCTGCATGGAGTTCCTTGTAAGGGTCTTAATGGTACACATGTTGATGGTGGGGTTATGAGTAGGGAGCAGTGGGCAAAGGGAATGTTAACTCATTCAGAACAAAGGGAATTCCACCGTTCCACCTATTTCATAAATAGGAAGTCTGATAAATTATGTCTGATACGGAAGACTTCAGTCTTCTCACAACAAATGTCTTCTGAAGTGCATTATCAATAGGAATGCACGCAGTCTTCAAGCACCCTGTGAATTTTAAAAAAAAGACCAAGCCCAGGAATGAAATCTAGATTTCCTTACAAAACCTGAGTGTCCAGATTCTGCATTAACTACACTGGGTTGTCTTTTAGCTAGAATGCAGATGTAGTTGTGCCTGAATTCTAATAAAAATTTCAAAATTATGATTCATTTGTTTGTAGTGTTAGTCTGAGATCACTGAAAACTGTGGGTTAAATGCATGCTGGATTTTAAATGGTAAAGCTCTTCCCCTTCTCCCAAAAGCAGAATGGAGCAAAGTGCTGTGGCTTCCATAGGTAGAAGCTACATCACTTTTCGTTTGTATTATACACTGAAAGACTTCTGCAGCTCTGATTATTTCATCGCAAGGGACTAGTTTCTTGGATGGAGAGGAGTGGCTGCA
>Ga0181612_147792_pt1 | contig 13961 bp, 8 predicted proteins | sample HoacroProtozoa21_FD_119630 | JGI IMG/M metagenome (GOLD analysis project Ga0181612, IMG submission 119630) | Hoatzin crop microbial communities from Cojedes, Venezuel. Combined Assembly of Gp0051906, Gp0051904, Gp0051908
CACATGGGAATGCTTTGATGCCATGCAATAAGGCACTACTGCTTTTGCTCACCAAATATTTGTACAGTGCTAGACAGGAGAACAAACATAACTTAATGTTTGAGACATTCCAACATTTCTTTTCACATTTTTTTGAATGCTGTATAGTTTTAATTGTGTGTGTTCTGCATAGGCAAAGGTTTTGCCAGTACTGCAGGAACTCTTGTGTTTTTAGTCTCCCTCATCTCCCTCATTCCAAAACCAGACTTCATTCTAACATAGCAGTGTGACACCTGTCATCTCTCACTGATGACATCTCAACATTGATTAAATAGAACGCTAATCATCATGGCGTGTGCTATCCTGCTGTTCTTTTTTTGCTTCACATTGCAAATTCCCATGAAGTGTTCAGTGTCTCTGAATGTCTTCCATTTTCAGTATTGCTTAGGTTCATGGACTACTGAAATCCAGCTGTGAAGGACAATTTTATCTGAACATGAATTACTTTTAATTTCTAGATTTTAATTAGGTGGCTAATTACTTATGACCATATTGTATCATTGATGGCATTTCAATTTTTAAGATAATTACACAAGTATGTGAAGCTAAAGAATTGTTCTTTACAGTTCTGCAAATCTTGCTGTTATAATACAGATATGAAATAGAGCCTCATAATTCTGAAGACTTCAATTTCCATAAGTTAAATAACTATTAATTGTTTAGTGGAGTTAGCTAATATTTCTAGAGCAACTCAGGGTAATAAAAAATGAATTGTCTGTTATGTACAACCATACTTTGAAGGGCAGACTAAACATTTACTGAATTTGTTTATCTATAGTCTGGATTTTTAATTTAGCTTCATGGAATGCTATTTTGTTGGCTAAATTACATTATCTATGAACTATCGAAAGTAGAAGTGGTAGCCGTAGAAATAAACCAAAAAAAGCCTTCCCCCCACCAGATCATAACAGCTCCCTCCCCCACTCTGGTTTTGTTATATTAAGCGGGCAATCTGTAAAGGTGTGCTGCATCTCTCGTTGGTGGGACTGTGTGTATCGCACACCGTTACTGAACAGCATATGCTGACTTCTTCATAGCACCACTGCTGAAAATGCACAGGCTGCACTCGTCATGTATTTGCACGTTAGCTTTCTAGTACTCATGGTTTGGTGGCTGTTCACTACATCTGTTTTAAGCTGGTTACTCCATGGCAGCTCAGAACAGAGACCGTGCTCAAGTTACTGTACCTCTGGTGCCATGAAAAAGTGGATGTAGCAGGGTTGGGTACAGGAAGTTCTGCGACAAAGACCCATGGCATGGACTTCAGCTTGTGATGTATGAGCCTTCTGAGCACCACGAATGCTGATGTGAGCACCCGAATCCTGTGACGGGATGCTTTACCCTACCCTGCAGGATAGCAGAACTGATCAGTCACCTGCCCCTTCCAATGGTCATAAATTTTGTCAGGGTATCTTATCCTGAATTTCATTTGTTTAGCTATATTAAAATGAAAGAGTTCCTGTCCTCATAAGAAAAACAGCCACGATTTCCGTGCTTAGCCAGCTCAAGTATAGACTTGTACAAATGTTTCTATGGCATGAGAAAAACGTTTCGATGTTTTCTTTCTCTTGGGAGGGGGCAATAAATGAAAATGCAACTAAACTTTCACAGAAGATGATGTATGAAAAATTAATTTTGGTAATGCATTTGAAACCTGGGATTCCAATGCACTGATCTGGGCCAAAGTATTTTCTCATGATGTAGTATGATATTAAATGGAATTGTTTTGTTGTGACAAATTGCCTACATGAGCCTCTCTGCTTTGGGATCTGTTATTCCTGGGGGTTCAATGCTATGTCTAGACAATGCTGCTCATTTTAGGTCAAAATCTGCATTGTAGTGATGGCTTGCTTTATTTTCTAGGAGGTTGGGAAGGGGTGAGCTGCCTCTGGGAGAAAACTGTGTTTTGAAGTACCGGACCCAGAATGAAATGGCTTGTTACACTGATGCAAAATAAAATATTTGGGGCAGTTATTTGTTTTGTTTTTGTTGGGTCTATCCATGTCTAAGTGTAACAATTCCTTCAGAGCTTGGACTGGAAAATTTTGGGGTTTTGTAACAAAAAAATGATGAGAACTGTTTTGTGTGGGAAGAGATAAAATCTTTGTTTTTACAATAAATGATTCATTGGGAAAATTACCAGTTATCTTGACTGGCACACCTTGGGAAGTTCTCACAGCTTTACAGTCTTGTCTGGTTATTGGGGTAGCAAACCAGTCATGTTTATAAGCTGGTGTTTTCCCTTCACTGAACTTAGTGAAGTAATACTTGTGTTCTGTCTAAATTTCCTACCTGTAAAGTAGTCCGGTAGTAACTCCCACTGCCTTGCCTACTGAGACCCTCAGTTCTTGTGGTCAGTCTTTACACAGACCTTAGAACAGTGGGGCCTTGAACACAATTGGTTCCTCTCTGGTTCCTGAAATGGGAGAAATTATACATAATGTACATTCCAAGCTTAAATATCCGAGGCTGGAGCTGCAGCTGTCTGAACAACTGGGAATGCAGCCTGGTTGAACTGAGCCCAACCAGTGATGGAGCAGGTACAACACCTCGTAAATGTAACCAAGTGGCAAATCAGTTTGGATATTCTCAGTGAACTATCAACACATGGTCTGCAAGCATGAGTTATTTGTGAATAGTTTTGTGTAACGAATACATTCCAGAATTTCACAAAATGCTCAGAGAGATGAAAGGTGAAATGCAGTCAATAAATTATTCATAACAAATTATTCACTAAGCTCTATTCATCACTGAGATGAGACAGAATTATTGACTGGACATGAAAACAAAGTTTCATTTCAGAGAGATGATATTAAAATACCGGTGTGTTAGTGTAATTATGCTGTGACTGTAAAGACTTTACTATTCTGCAGTAAAATATGCCTTGGGTACTGCTGCAGGATTGATATTCTCCCGGGCTAGTACAGTGGATTTTTCCTTTAGCTACCTAATAGAATTTAGGTACGCTATTGATCTCCTCCCATAGTGAGACAAATTTTTGCTTGTTTCCTTTGCTTATAATTTGCTGAAAAGCAAATACTGTGCTCAGCTGGGCAGGATGGAGAGGGGTTGAACTGGAGGTGGTACATACGTAGATATTAAGCATTCTTCCTTGTGCTTGGATGACAGTCTGCAGTGTCTTTAAGTGTTGCTATGATGTGAGAAGGAGGGTACCTTCTCTTCTCACTTGCATGTTCAATATGTAAGCGTTTGGGTCCTGCTTCAGTTTCGTGTGTGTAAGTACCTGCATTGACATGGGAATAATCTTTTGGCCAGCAGGTTGGGAAACAGCAGTTAAAATGCCATCTCCAGTAGAATTTCCATCATCACTATGACCAGTGGATCTAAATGGATATTGTGAATGTGTATTCATGTTTCTTCAGCCCAGGGGCTGCTTCCTTTAGTCAGCTCCTTAGGTTTTTGAAACATTTTCCTCTCGATTTGCTTCTTAAGGTACAAAATTAATACTAGCATGTCTACTGCAGCCCATACATGGGGATATGACCCTAGTGCTCCAAATCCTAAATGAAATCAATCTATTGTGTTAGGAGCTGCATTTCCACAAAAAGACTTTGTATTATTTCCTTGAGTTCTACTGTGGAGTACCTTCTATCCATAAGCTCTTAACATCGCAGTCTTCTTAAATCTATTGGTGATGTGAAGTGTAAATTGTTCTTCTTCCCCAACTCAGTCGTTGTGTTTGTCCCTGCACGGTGAACTCCTTGGTGCCTGGACTGTCTCTGTGTGATCAGGTACTTCTACTGCATAGAAGGTGTGCTATAAGCAGTAAGCACATAGGGTCACTGAAGGGGACAAGTGTTCTGCCTTTGAACTCGTTGCCTGAAGGGACAGAACATGAGATAAAATAAACAAGTTGCCTGATGTTAGCACAACAAATCTAGTGTTTGAGTCAATCTACACAGTTCACCATTTCAGATCAGGACTCGAAATCACTGTAGTACTTCTCTGCTGTTTTTAGTTGTTGTGGGCTTATTTTCAAAATCACATAATAGAACTGCTGTTTATTCATGGCAGATGAGCACATATTGGTTTGTACTGGAAGGCCCAATTTGTTCCACCCCAGTTAAAGATGTTGGCCTAAAACCAGGGAAGGGGTCACAGGAAGTCTTTGTGCAGCATTGCTTTTGATGCTGCTGTACGAGCTGTAGCTTTGGCTTTGGTTACTGAATTGCTTTCACTTATTACTGACAGACAGTCTTCCAGCAAAAAGGGAGGCTTTTCAAAATGGTAATAAAAGCATTAGTGCTCCATCATCATCATCTTGCAGAAAACAATGTCTAGATCAATCTATCTCCTTCTAAATCTTTAGAGAAACAAAATTTAAACTCATTTTGCCAAGGCCAAATGTCAATCATAAGAAAAAATCTATATGAAATTTTAATTGCAAGATGTTCAGTGCAAATTTAATGAGTGAAATAAGAGATCTGAGAATTCAAGCATGCTCAGCTCATGCATAATGTTGACTTAAATTGGCTCTCTAGAGGTGCAGGGAATTGCGTTTTTAGAATTTACACACTGATAGAGCAAATGTACTGGGCCCTGTAGGTTAAGGTCATAAATCAGAATCATTTAACTGCCTTTGAGTGATTACTACAGACTATAATGGTTGGGAGAACTGGCTTCAGCTACAAGTGATTACTCTGCTTGGATTATTGAAATGCTACTCAATATTCATAAATCAGTGATCATTAATCCCCCAAATAGTTCCTGTCAGCTTTCTAAATACATTTCCTACTAGCTAATTGAGATTGAAGGAGACTAGCATGCACTGGTTCAGAATTAGGACAAATGAGCTGCTTTGCCTACCTAGGATCAGAAACACATCTATGGGGGAGACTGACCCGTGCTGAGTACATATGTGGCTGCTAAAATTGTTGTGTTTAAGCTGTTAACTGGAGAAGCCTTTCTTAGCAGGTTTTGCCCTCATGAGCTACAATGACTATAAAAAGAATTTATGTTTTTCTATGACAAAGATTTTTGTGTGCTACGCATCGAAAGTAGCTAAACTGTCAGTTGGCATTCATCACGGTGCAGAGGGCAAGTACGTGAGAGACCAAGACCTGCAACCCTGGAACTGCATTGGTGTAAGATGCTCATCGTCATTTTCTCCACAACAGTTGAGAAAAAATTTAAATTCGTAGCTTTGGTGTTGTGATGTAATTAGAATGTTTTAGCTCCACAGAAATTTTTATTAGCTACACATATGAGCTTAGTTTAATTTTGTTTAATACTCTAACTGCCTATACTTGAACGTGAGGAAAGTTTCACAGATACTAATGGTCTGTATTACTTTCTAATACAGTAGATGTCAGGTGGATTTGCAGACTTCAAATACCAAAGTTCTCTGAAAGCAGAGGTTTGAACTGTAGGAGATCTGATTTGAAGTTGACATAAGTGGTTGTTTCTGTGGGTTCTACAGAAGGACTTGGTATCATTTGTGCACAACAGCTGAGAGGCACAGCTTGGTTCTTCTCTACAGAATCATGTAAATGGCTCAAATGTATCTGAAGAATGCTCTCTAGGATAGCCCTGGCACGTTCCCTATAGTTGCATTTTTGTTGGCTTTCCTGAGGAGATGAGGACGCTGTGCCCATACTGGGTGTGTGACCGTGTAGGTGTCTGTCTGTCTGCTCTTCCTGTCTGCTGGCCATTTTGAATCTGTGGACCAGCTTCCATCCAATGTGGCAGAGCGGGAGGGGGGTTAAAATTATCGGGTTCCTGCAACTGGGTAGGGAAGAAAAGACTGTCCTGCTAATCCCCACGAGGAAAAGTGGCAGTGTGAGCTCTGCCCTTTAGCAGGGATCAGGAAGCCACGTGGACCTTACCCCCTGTTTTTCTCATAGCTCAGGTGCTCACAGAACTCCTTGTTTTTCTGTTGTCCTGTTTAAATGTTGCTGTTGCCATGGGCTTGGAGAGCCTGTATTTTTAAAAACTATTATTGTTTAAGTACTGCTTCTTTCTCATAGTTTCCCTCTTCTATCCTGTTAATTTATTTTTTGTACATGCTTTCTTTAGAAAAAAAAAAAAGTGAGACGTAGTTGAAGGGCAATAGACAAATTAAAATGGTATTTGTAGGTGCTAGCACTGGCAGGGATGCTACTCCATTGTTGTGATGATGTACAGTATCAAAAGTCACTGAGGAAAGGAGAGATGCTGGTGCCTTGTAATTATCTCTGAATATCTCTTATTAGTAGGATTTATGAGAAGATGAGCTTGAGAGGAAGGATTTATTTTTCTATCTATTTCTTTTTTTAAATGCATAACTTAAACCACGACTGATGTGTATCTAGGTTCCTTTCATATCACGACCACCAGAACTCCAAGCAAAAAGCTAATTGTATCAAAAAGACGTACTTAATTTGACAAAAAAGAATTATATTTGAAACGTGTGGAAGGAATAAACAATGTACTTAAGAGTAAGTGTACTTACATTGCTGCTGCAGTGCATCCTTTTATTGCCGTCAACACTGACTCAGACGTTAACATAAGTCCCTTATCTTTAATTGAAACTAGTAATGTATATGAAGTTGAGGATGTGATGAAGCAGTTTAAGGCGGAAACCTCGTCTTTTGTCTCTCTCTCATTGCTGTTCCACCTGTGTTAGCTCCAGCCCAAACCTTCCCTGGCTGGCTGCTGTGTTAAAATGTAACCGGGCATCCCATCGGACAGTTACACCTAGGGGTGAAGCACACACCCGCATTAAATGACATCAGCTATGCCCTCAAAGAAGCTTTTAAATCCAGGCAGTCGAGGTTGCGGTCCCTTCTGCTGTGAATGTTTTTTCTTCCTGTCACAGGTGCTTCCACGTAGTACAAAATGCTAAAAATGTTTTTATTTTATAGTGTATCGTTACTTCATTACTTTGGTGTTGCGGTTTGGTTAGTGATAAACTGTAAATTCTCCTGTAACTTCTCTTAAGCTTCTGGAGTCGGGGAATGGCGAGTGTGTGGTGATTGGTGCCTCCTTCGGGATCCTTTGGCGGGCTTTCGGGAAGCGCTGCCGCACTGGCAGCATTAGCGGCACAGCCTGGGAGTGGGGAAGCCTTTCTTCTGGTACCTTCTGCCGGGAATGGATTTTAACTTACTGCTGGTACGTAGCCCCTCCAAACGTGGACTTCGACTTCTACTGTACTAGATGCTGTCTATAGGTAGACCAAAAAGTTGCTCTAAACTTCAGTTTGCAATTGAAGTACAAAGCAAAAGACACATCGTAGGCAGAGAGTGAGGAGCCACTCATGTGGGGCATTTTCTTTTTCTTGCTGGTGCTATAGAGGTGTAGCTCCTCATGTCACTATTGATGAAATTCTTCTGCAGTGCTTTGTGATTGAATTTCCTTTCTTTAAAGCCATGCTGTTCTATCTGACCAGGCCTCTGTGGCTGATGCGAGAAGTAGAAATGAGCTGTTGATAGCTTCTTTACTAAAGCCACCTTGTGTTTGCACTGCGATGGGACCAGATTGCTTTGTTGGGCATAAAGCATGCAGTGCACTGTCTGCATCTCTGCTACCCAGATAAGCAGGGAGAGAATGTTTGTCCTTCAGGCAGACTGAAGTGACGTAGTTTTTGGCACAAGAGGCAGCAAGCAGGTAAACTATGCGCAGAGACTCCTGCCGCGGAAGGAGAGGGATTGCTCAGTTTGTTGCCAAGCTTGGATTCTCAGATGTGGGAGTAGAAGGTGAAGGTGCAGAGCATCTGAACAGAAATAGGACAGAAGGACTCTTGAGGGCCAGGCTCATTTTCTGGGTGGACTAAATACCACCTAGACCTCTGTGATCTGTCAGGAGTCAGAGCAAACCATCCCTTGGGAACTGCGGGAAGGAAATGGAGTGTAGTCCAGCCGCCCATGGCGTGTGGTGATTAGCTGTGTTGTCATTGCTGTTTTCTGGTTTGGCATAAAGTTGAGATGGCTTTGACTTGGCTGCCTCCCTTACACCCTGTTAGGTCCCACAGGCAACCTGTCGAGAGAGGGAACCAGCAATGGGGTTTTTTAGTTTTTCAACCTCATTTTTTATGGATGTTTATACTTGGTTGGAACAGAGGTAGAGAAGACAAAAAGGACAGTGTCATTGCAAAGTCTGTCCAGATGTTTGTCTGCACTAGCTTTTCCACATGTATAGCTCCAGACTGTGTTGTTTGCAATTATTTATTTACTTTTTAGCCTTTTTGCACACCTGCAGCTCTGGCCCTAAGGATTTTGTTATTTTTATTTCCATTGTTGTGCCTCCAATTCTTAATTCCTTCTGCTATTACAGCGGTTTTTCTCTAAGAATAGACTGTTTGGTTCTGTAGAGCTTGGTATTCAAAGAGGACATGCTAAACTGAAACAAGGATATTCTCATGTCTGCATTTTTCATGCTGATTTGCCAGTGCTTCCTTCTTGTACTGTGAAAACTGATTGTGAAATGATAAATAGCCAAACCTTGTTATATCTTGTTAATAGACTAATCCCATTGTCATGTCAGATCCTCTAATCTTGATCCAAATTTTGTCTCTTGATCTAATTAGGTTTTTCATTTGTTCCATTTCTGGCTCTTGGAGTTGCTGGGCTGGCTCTTGAGACTGATGAGGTGGAATGATCCATACGGTTCCTAGTGGTTTTAAACAGAAACATCTGTCAGAAGCGAGCAATTTGTTGGCGGAGTTTAGCAGGAACTAAACTTGCATTTGACAGCGCTGCTCTTGCTTCTGAATGACTTAAGTTGGTGAGAAAAGCTATTAGGGCTGCAGAGCCAGCAGAGATCATCTGTCTCTCCCAGGGTCTGTAGGATGCACCATGCTCTCCGGTAACCTTCAAAGGAAAATTGAAAGTCCAGAGAGATAATAATGACACATTTTCGTTGTTTGTTTGTTTCCTTCCTTTTCTTTGTTGGAGAGGAGGCTTCAGCAGTCATATCTTCATTTTCTTCTTGCTGGCTAAAGATTAGCTGTAATTTTTTTTTTTTTTAATTTTAAGTCATCAGGGACTTTTGCTGAAGTGTGAAAGCTGTGAGTTTAAATACTGTCCTGAACAGAGATGATCCTCCTGTAAATTAAGGTCTGACTTAGTGACCTGGAAGGAGGGTACACATCTGTAGTGTCTATGTGAAAACTATCTATATCCATATGTACACATACACATATATAAATAAAACCAACAGCCTATTTCCTTTTGTCACCTTATGTTGCATCGTGTCATTCATTGTTAAATGATATGGTTTCAGAAGAGAAGTTATTTCGTTGGCACTGATCCTGCCACCATTTAAGCCCCTGGCAAAATTTCACTGATGTAAGAGAGTGGGATAGAGGCAGTGAGGAAGGGGAGTTTGTCAGTACAATTCTTTCCTTGGGCCGCAGCTCCCAAGAGAGTGGCAGGAGTCACTAGGCAAAGGTCTTCAGCTTGTGGATTTTTTAAAATTAAATTGTGGACACAGGCCAGCTCGTGAACCTGCAAGGAAATGGAAACACCACAATTTCATTGTAATCCTGTCTGCTGCAGATACATTACAAAAGGTTACAGTCATCTGCTGGGGCAGCAGTTTTTCTGGCCTGGCAGTGGCTCCGTCGCTGCTTGTGTAGTGATGAGGAAGCACCTGCCGCGTGACAACAGCGCAAGGACCGTAGGAAAAACAAAACGCTGCTCTACTTTGGCTGAGACATGAAGCAATACAAAGCCTGCTGAGAGCAGAGAAAGGAGCTGCCTGCACACACACAGCCTGCGCAGAGCAGGCAGCGCTTCAGGAGTTGTTTTCGGGAGGGTATTTGGCAAGGCAGTTGAGATGAGATGGATAAGATATGCTGTCAAAATTCACAATTAAGATTTGTGTATCTGAGTAGTCTGCTACGCGTTGGAGTAGTTGTGCTGTACCTCCTGCTAAATGCAGGCAGCACAAATTAAAATTGGACATGAACTATGGTATGTGAAACGTAGTCTCTCCATGAAATGCCTGGGGTTCGGGAGCCCGGCAGCTGTTGCCTTCATCCTGTGGACGTGGGGCTGCCTGCCATGGTGCGCGGGCAGACGGTGCCTCTTCATGTGCGTGGCAGGTCGGGCCTCCACGCCGTACCTGCTGTGGGTCAGGAAGAGCTGGAGTTTGTGGCTCCAGCACAGACAAGATTATGCAGAGCGAGGTGCTTGTGGGGCCTTTCCTCTGAACCAGGGGTGCGAGCGTTGCTGGAGGCAGTCCTGGGCACTGCTGGGTTCCTGGGGCAGCCCCGTGCTGGGGCAGTGCTGTGCTAGTAGGAGCACAGACAAGGCATTTTTTCACATTCTGATGTTTCAGCTGGCAGCTCGTTATCACTTGAGTCGTATTGTTGGATCTGTGTTGAACGCAAGTGCTCAGGATCATGCACTGATCCTGTATTTAAGAAAAAAGACAAAAATCCTTGTTTTATCATAAAATTAAGTGTTTTCTGGCTATGAGTGATGTTGATTGGAGTGATGTATATAGCACATACAGTTTATTCCAGTCCTCAGTATCTACTCCAGATTCGTGGGTGATGGGTTGCTGTGCTTTTTAGCAAATACTTCCTGCAGAGGGTGTGAATTTTGGAGATGATAACGTGTCAAGCAGAACTATGCAGTTAGTTAGCTTAGCTTTACTTTGAATGGAAACCTAGGTGTAGCTTAAGTATGATTCTTAAACATTTCTGCTCTAACTCATAAAGCCAGAAAGTTATCATTGTAAAGTGGGAAATCAAATTATTTTGAGCTGAGGTGGCTTGAATTACAACGACATCCATTTTGAGTGAAAATAATCAAATGTTTCAATGGAAGTAATAGAATTGGTCAAAATATCTTTAGTGAGAATAAGATTTTCAATGTGAAGTTTTACATGGTGCAAGTCTTACAGGTGTCTGCCTTTCAGTTCTGTATCCAGGCACGCAAAAATTCCAGGTTTGACTTAAATGATCTCTAGTTAACAAGAAGATCAGTTATTGCTTGCACCGTGTGTTTCAGTCCAGGCAGTGATTTTTACATGATTCTACACTAATTAGGCATGTTATCGCTAATCTTTTGTGGCTATTATGAAAAGGGGGAGGAGAACTGATAAATAATACTTATAGGTTCAATATTAGATTCTCTTTAAAAGTACAATTATCACTCATGGGAGACTGCATGTGCACAAAAAGCAGATGTTATTTTAATGTGTAAATCAATAAAGCTGCCTTTTTTTTTTCCTGGTTTTATTCCAGTATTGATGGGATTTGTAAAAGTCTTTGTGAAAACAGCATCCTATCTGTCTTGGGTTTTCAGTAGGAAGGATGGATCAATTTCTTTGGGAAGATTCTGAAAGAGTATAAAACAGACAGATATGATCAGTGATTCTGAAAACCAAGATTAATCTAAGTATTGATGGCTTCCAGCCAGGCCCTTGTATGCTTCTGGAACATGTGCAGTAGCCAGCTGTGAGCTGTGCTCTGGTTAAACACAGTTGACCCCAACTGAAGCTGAAAGGCCTATGATTTGGGGGAGAGGGAAGGAAATAATAGTAATATTAAAGAGTCAAGGTATTTGGAATAGGAAAATAAAAGCCTCAACCTTTTAAATTAATTTTTCTCTTGGTTATGCATGATGGCAGATTTTGCTGTGGAGCAACATGCCACCCTCAGAAATAAAAGGGAAAAGAGCATCTGTACTGAGGAGTCCCCAGGATGAGTGTGTGTGTGGAGTAGCTGTGCTCACTAAAAGGGACTATAATGATTATATTTCCGAAATGATTGAGACTAATAAATGTTGATATGTAAAAAGAAATGATCCTTTTTTATTGGTCCATTGAGATAGGCTATAATTTTTTTTATGTTCAAGCTCTGATCAGAAATTGAAGTGACATATGGAATCAGAATTGAAATACAGCTCTGTGGAATACTTTGTCAGTAGGAAAAAATTGCGTATGATAAAGCTGCTGAATTTTTGGCATCAATTGCAACACCATCTTGTGAGCACTGGTGACAGACATTTATGCCCAGGTTTCAGCAGCCTTGTGCTCTGAATGAATGGAGAATTTCAGATAACTGTATTCCTCTTTCCTGTTCCAAGTATGTGTGGGTATTCTGCAGGGTTTTTATTAAATTGAATTGTGATCAGATAGTCATTACTTAACTGCTTGGAACGATAATTCCTAAGAATGAGAAATTAGGGTGAAATTAATTCTTCTGGAAATTTAGAGCTATTAAACGTACCAGATTTTTCAGGATGTTTCACATCTCTGTTTCAGTGCGCATTTGAGAAGTACAAATATCCTCCAGCCTAAACAGAAATGCCCAGAGCTAGGACCCAGGAGACATGGAGTTCTGATCTCTCCTGCCTGCAGCCTGTGTTATGGTGCATTATAATTTTTTTAGAGAGCACAAAGCCAAACCCCAAAGATCTAGCAGCCTGCCTAGGACTGTGGTCAAATATGGTGGTTGATAAAATTAAACCCCTTGATGTTACACAATTCCACCTTGGATAGCATTTTTGAATTAAATTATGCTATATGCTGTGATACTCACTGATGCGATCAGGTCCATGCTGGCATGTTCTGCAGTGGAGGATCGTGGTGCCGTACGCCTCTGTGGACACCTACACGCACACTGACCTCCCCAGAGCTGGAGGAGCTGCCAGGACCCAAACTTGCATGAAACTCCAGAACCTGGAAGTAAGTCCCTTTAGGGTCCAAAGACAGAGGGGGATGTCATGGGTACAAGTGTGCCCAGCTGGATAAGCTCTTCAAGCAAGTAGCAGTGTTACAAGAGGAGCTTAGTAGGCAGCGCAGTATCTGGGAATCCAAGTGAGAGATCGACACGTGGTGGTGTGTGCGCTCACAAGCTGAGCGACAGCCCTGCCTTAAGCCTTTGCAAAGGGAAGGTAAGCTTGCTTTCAACGCTGAGCTGAAGCACTCGGCTAACTCACAAGACAAAGGAGACTGGACTCTCATCTCTGCTCAGGGCAGGAGGATGAATCTTCCCCTTCCCCCTACCATGCTGTTAAGTAACAGATACGATGCCTTGGGGCTGGAGGATGACAGAGTGAGTAACGGGCAAGACCTAGGAAAGGCCAGCTGTGCAGAACTGATCCAACCATCCACCTGCATTAGAGCCAGTCCCCCCAGAAAAGTGTGTAGGGTGTTAGTAATTGGAGTCTTCTCACTGAGAGGCCCCAAAGTGCGCATTTGTCATGCAGACAGTCTCTCTAGAGAAGTTTGCCTGCCAGGAGCTTGCATCCGTGATGTCATGGAGAGTCTGCCAAGCCTGATGAAGCCTGCAGACTATCACCCCTTCCTATTATTCTAAGTAGGCTTGAATGATGCTGCAACAAGGCGACTAAGAAATATGAAGAGGCCTTATGTGCCTCGGAACAATGTTCAAGGGATTGGGAGCACAGGTGGTGTTCTCTATCTTCCCAGTCAGAGAAGGGAGTTCAAGAGAAAGGAGGTGAATTTGAACAGGTGGATGACTGGCTGTGTAGCTGATGCCATGCTCAAGGTCTCGGCTTTTACGAACTTGGGCACACCTTTGAGAAACCAGGCCTGTTGACTGGCTCAGCTGCCCAAGTGGGGCAAGAGTGTCCTGGGCAATAAACTGGCTGGACTTATCAGCAGAGCCTTAAAGTAGCTTTAAACTTTTAACTAATTTTTTTGTTTTGCCTTGGTCTTCAGCAGCAAGTGCTCTATCCGCACTGCCCAATTCACAGAATCCAAAGGTAGGGACTGTGAGAATGAAGTACCACCTACTGTAGATCATCAGGTTCGAGACTGTCTAGGGAACCTGAATGTGCACAAGTCCATAGGACAAGGGGTAACAGTTTTACACAGAGAGAGGGGAGATTTAGATTAGATATTAGGAAGAAATTCTGTACTGTGCGGGTGGTGAGGCCGTGGCCACGGCTGCCCAGAGGAGCTGTGGCTGCACCCTCCCTGGCAGTGTCCAAGGCCAGGGTGCACGG
>Ga0181612_124073_pt1 | contig 13960 bp, 13 predicted proteins | sample HoacroProtozoa21_FD_119630 | JGI IMG/M metagenome (GOLD analysis project Ga0181612, IMG submission 119630) | Hoatzin crop microbial communities from Cojedes, Venezuel. Combined Assembly of Gp0051906, Gp0051904, Gp0051908
AAATTAAGGGATGAAGTGAAGGCAGTAGACATTCATATATCTTGATTTTTAGTAAAGCATTCAACTCGGCCAAGTGCGAATCGCCAGAATATGTCATCTAAACTGGCAGGGACTCGACTGTTGTCATGGAAAGTGTGGGATCACTGCAGGACCGCTCTGATGAAAGGGGATGAGAGCATTGCAGCCTGCTGGCAGCTGCCTGTCTCGGTAAGCTGGGCTGTCCCATGCGGTGGTGGCTTCTCCTTCAACCCGTGAGTGGGTCACAAGCACCCAAATGTGGTGTATCAGTGGGTGCAGGGCTGGTGGCATGAAGGAGGGGATGCTGGGCATGGTGATGCTGGAGTGGGGCAGAGCTGGAGGAAGGCAGAGCCATCCCAGCAGCTCCATCATCTGCCACCCTAATTTTCCCCAAAACTGAGGAGCCTGAACATGGGTCCTGTCCCTAAGAGAGCCACGAGCCAGCTGAAAATGCAAGGGCTGTGTTGCAGCTTGGCAGAGTTTTGTACTGATGGGTGCAATGCTTGGCAGCTCCAGGACCCGCTGCAGCTCTCTGGAGCTTCTCTTCCTCAAGCACCACCGGCTGCGAGCAGGGGAAGGTCCTAGTGGACATTAATAAGGATACTTGTTAGCAGCAGACTTGTTTTTCTCCTCATCCCATGCATGGGCAGCTTGCTGCAGTCAGAGATCGGCACATGGTCGAGCCTCGACATCAGCAAGAGAGATTTTCACTTAATACAGCCACTGGGACCGCTAATGCTGCTATGGGGGATGATGCTGTAATGCTAACATCGGTATAACCCACAGGAGCTCCACCAGCACGATGATCACAAAGAGAGTACGAGGTACTGCAATAGGCGCTCGCCCTTAGTAAGACCGTAATCCCAGCTCTGCTTCTTTTTTTCTTTCTCCCCAGTAATCAGTTCGAACGTTGACAGAATAAATCATCAGCTTTATGTGTTGATTTTCCACTGCTTCAAGCTCATCTCAGGTCACTTACGTTGGAGCAAAGCAGAAAACAGGACGCTGGGAGGGCTCGCGGCAGCAGGGTTGCACAGGCAAGTTGGGATGATAATAGAGGGGCTCCTTCTCAATTAGATGGTATAATTTGGGCTCTACCATCTCCTGCCCACCTCCCTCACCTCTTACTACCTACACTGAAGCATGTGTGCCCTTGCTTCGGTGTTGTACAGCCAGGTGGGACTGCCAGCAGAGCAGCAGATGGGGACAAGCCACCAAATCCGCACCGTAGGGGCAAGAGCAGCACCATTCCGCAGCACCATTCCGCAGCACCATGCTTTTGGGGTGTTTCCACACCAGCAAAAGTTGCTTTGCATGGCCTTGATCAGATAAAAATGGGAAAAACTGCGTCCCTGCAGTCGGGCCATGCTTTGGGAAGAAGAATGTTGCCAGCAGCTTCACCAGAAGGATGGTGACAGCAGCAATGCCTTCCTTAGTTCAGTAGCTACCCCACGGTGCTGCAAGCTTGGGAACCATCCCTGGGCCTTCTTGAACGCTCCTTGATGTGCCCTCGCTGTTCTGTCGTAGGCACATCAGCTTCGTTAGAAAGCTGCCGTCTGCACTCGTCTTGTTCAGTGTGATTTGCTCTGTTCCCGGCCAGGAGACGCGTTTGATCACCTGGAGTGGTGGTTCCCCGGGTTCGATAGACGTGTGTGTGCTTTAGCAGCGCTTTCCTTAAAAAGACAGATGGGTTTGAGAGGGAATGGAAGCTTTGCATGCTGCGTGGGGAGGCTTTTCCTGGGATTTGTGTGTTTATGCGGTATTACTGAGGCCAGGAGCTGAGCGCCTTTGAAAAAATGTTTAATTCCCAGGAATGGAAATGCAGTCATTAATTTTATTTTTTTTAATTCCTCCTATGTGAGAGAGGGGAATAGTGTTGGTGCTTGGGAACGAGCGTAGCCCCCATCCTCTGTGGCCTGCGGGACCAGCTCCCATCTCTCTCGGGATTGCTCCACTCCCGCCGTACCCAAGTCCTCAGCCACGCAGAGATCGCAAGCTCAGACCCCCGGATCACGACACATGCTTGAAAAGCATGAGATTTTCAACAGGGGATGTCAGGTCCCTTTTATTCCTTCATTAGATCTAAGCCTTTGAGTGCTGCTTCAAGGGTTTTTTTTTCTCCAACTCCAGAAAATCTGGGAACCTGCTTAAAGTAGAAATGAGTGCTGATACTCCCATGAAATGATGAGATCCTGGGAACCGGGGCTGCAAGAAACAGCCTTGTTCCCTGAGGCTGGTGTCAAGGCTGTGAACCAGCAGCCCCATGGGAGGGGTGGGTTCAGCTCCAGTGCCAAGCCAGATATTCGGTGGGGTTTCCTCTCCTTAGTGGCACAATTAAATACAATTACTACCATGGGACTTTTTGAACCAGGTCTCTGCTGTCCCGTTATCACCAGGATCCCAAGAAAGCAGTGAGTGCCCTGGAAATGAGGCAACATCACAGGCTTTTGGTGCAACCTCATATCGTTTTTTCCCTCCCTTCCTTCTCCGGAATACCTTGGTTTTGTCATGATGATTTTGTCCATCCTGAAACATGGTCATGCCTAAACATCTTCAGCTCTACTCTGCTCTTACCTTTTATATCTTAGGATACATGAATTGGTTAATTTCTGATTTACCTTTGGGTGTTATTAGTCCTCTGCTGTTCAGAGGGGCAGACTCTGGGCTGAGGGACAGATCAAACAGATGCCAAAGGCACAGGCCCTTCCAGCTCTGCGTGCTCCAGCAAAGCCACCAACACCTCTCGTGCTGTCATGGAAGAAGCAATCTTGCTCCTTCTCTGGAAGATTCTTCTCTGGAAGATGCTTCTCTGGATTCTGTGGAATCTTTCTGGATTTACACTAGCAACCAAAGAAGGAAAAACTCATTGCAAAACAGGGGCTTAAGCTTCTAAACAGCTGAGAGCAGCTGCTTGCAGAATAAATGGGTATAAAACAGCTCATGAGATACCTGCATCTTTGAGGGGACAACAGAATTTATGGCGAGGGGCTTCGTGACATGATGGCAGAGAGCTGGGTAGATCCGTGCCACCTGCCCGTGCAGCAGTTAGATTTCACTCTGCTGCTCCTATTTTGTAGCTGAATGTAACCCAGGTAAAATTGATTCATTACCTGGAGCTCTATAACGAAAATTAATGTCTTTGGTGCATAGCTGTTGTCTTCAGGGTGCATGCAAACAAACAACCAAAAATTGTAGTGTGGTGTAAAATCAGGGTTATGTGTGCTTTGAATGCTAATGTTTTTAAAGTTGTCTTGATTTATGAAGTGTTTCTTTACTGAATTTCCCTGAGATTCATCATGATTACTGCAACTTTGCTGGAAATCTGGATGAAGTTGATCCAAAAAAATGAGATGTATAGCTGAACATCGCTTTTACACACACTGAGACATCGTGGATCTGTCGCAGCATGGCTCTGCAGAGATGGGATCACAGAGATGGGATCACAGCTCTATCTGCTTATGGTTTCGTACATGTCCTTCAGGGATGGACATTTCTGTCCCCAAGAATATAAGAAGGAAATTATATTACATTATCTAACAGCTTTTGGATCTACCAAAATAGATGGCAGGTGAGGACCATAACCTCTGTATCTCAAGTAGCATCAGCCAGAGCAGCACATCTGGCCACAGCTGGAGGCAGCACATCACAGTTCAGATATTCCCACTGAGGAAACCCCATCCACGCAGAGAACCACAGCGGTGGCAGGAAGGAAAGTTGAAGGCACCATCGAAGATGCCTCTGTGCCTGGAGGAGCATCCCCGGGACGTGGGGTGCCTTCAGAGCAGCTCAGTGGGTGACCAACTCATCCTGCATTGGGCCACTAACTAAGGAAGGGAGTTTGCAAAGTGTTGTAGGATCATTTGGGCTCAAAAGGTGTTATATAAATGAAAAATAATTGTTAATTCCCTGAAGGCCTCCAAAGGGCTTTCATAAATACTGGCAGATTTATATAGATCCAGCTGGAGAAGTTTAACCTCAGGAGTCAGTTTATACAGTAAAACTGATTAATTTCTCAGCAGAACCAGTTAATTGCATGAAGACTCCCCAGTGACTGTTTGAGTTTCCATCCACAATAAGCCCTGTTTGATAAAATGCATCACAGTGAAACTAATCTGTGACCCAAGTCAGCTCTTCTGTGGCATTCGTGCCTCACGTGAGGATGTGAAGATACTCACCGGGATGAGAAAACAATAAAAATGAACTGACCTTTAGCGCAGAGGGCTGGTAGGTAGGTCATAACAGAAAAGAAGCAGTTTCTTTTGGAAGACAACAGAAAACAATTAAACTTTAGGTTTACTAGAACACAAAGCTTCTCCTGTGAAGCCGTCACTAAGCTGGTATAGCAGCAGGGTTTGTCCTCAAACTGCACATCTTCAGGACCATTGCTGCCCTTCAGAGGTTACCCTGGGGAAACCTGGGTTTACCCACTCGCTCTTGCAGCACATTAAGAGCCTGGGCTTCGTTGTCTCTTACTTTTCCTCTTGTCTCTGTGCGGAGGTGCTATCCATGGCTAAAACCTGTCCACAGATGAGGACAGTCTCTTATGATGACTGGTCCCTGGAGCTGGCCATTAGCTGGCTCTTCAAGAGGGAACACAACAAGCAATAACAACCAAGACTTTGCTATTGCTCTGGATTTCCCGATAGCGTTATTGATTGGGCTGTCCAGGGGGTCAAACCTGCCCACTGTGGTGAATTTATAACTACTGGTCTGGAGAGGTGCCTGATTGCCCTTGAGGTACCAAACATCGAGCTGGGGGTGATGCATCTGCCCCTGGGTTTCCTGCTGATGGTGCTGCCTGTGGTGGGGTAACAGGGTGTGGATATTTGGGGCTGGTTAGGGCAGGCAGAGCAGAAGGAGAGGAGGAAAAGCTGGTCCTGCTCCAGGGAAGAGCAGGGGACAGCATGTGAACTGGGGCCAGGAGGAGTCCATGGTCTTGACTCATGAGAGAAAGGCTTGGAGAATCCCATGGAGAGTACTCAGCAGGATTCACTCTAGAGGTAAGCATCATTAGCTCTGGCAATTTTTTGTTTACTGGTGGAGGATTAAAGGGAGAAAAGCTAGAAGACAACCCTTCACACACCTGTGCTGAACCAGGCATGGACCAGCTAAGCCTTCAAAGCCAGAAGGGATCCAGTCTGCAAGCTGAGGAGATTGGGTGGGGGGATGTTTGAGCATTTGTTTCTCTACATTTATTGTAATCAGTTGGCAAAACATTTCGCAGGGTCTCTCGTGTCCTTCACACTTCCTCAGCCAAGTTTCTTTAAAGCCAACAAGCTCCTTGCCACAGCAGCAAGGTGAAAATAGCAGGGCGAGAGGGAGGTTGAGCACATCAATATTATTCTTCTGTCCCTGCTGTGAAGATCAGGATGGGAGCAGCGGGGTTGCCAGTGAAGGGTTTGTTGGTACAGGGGATCCAGCTGTTCTCCTCCTCTTGCTCATCAGTGTCCCAACCTCACCGGCAGGTCCCAGCGCTCCACAGGAAAGGACAGCTGAAACATTAGCCCCAGCCTGCTGGGAGCAGGGCAGGATGGTGCCCTCTCCTGTCTCTACTGCTGGAGAAAGACAGAGCAAAGAGCCGCTGCGAGCATCCTTACAGCAGGGGAGGGAAGGACGTGTTAATGGTGCGAGAGCATCAGGCTGTGGAGAGGCTGCACAGCCGCGATCAGCTGGGCTGCGACTTCAGAGATGTTCGCACTGAGTGCTCCACAGAAACATTTCTCCTTTATCACATGCATGCACACGTGTGCACGCCTTTCCTTCTACTGTCCCTACACTGGCCAGCCCTGCATGCTGTAGGTGAGGTTCATCTAACCTACCTTTTGGTCCCTACGATGGCAATTGGGTGGCTGAGCTCATGCTCAGCTAAGTTGGCCAAGCAAAACTTTAGGACCCTGTTGGCCTCTTGGAGATGTGTCTGTGGCCATGAGGACAGACTGAGAGCAGGAGCGTGCGGAGAGTGGGAACAGGGCATAGTCCATCCTCTGTTTTCCTCATTCTGCCTTTCTAAATTGCATTCCACAGAGATGCCAAGGCATCTCTGGCTCCCGCCCATATCCTCATTGCTTGGAAAGCCTTGGCTCCTGGCTGCTCTCGCTTTACCACTGATACTATGAACTTTCTGATGATTTTTTCCTTGTTCCTGGATATGAAAATGCTGTCACTCCTTCTGCTGAGCTGTCACTTAAATTGCATTGGGAATAGTCCTTCATATTTCCCTTGGCTACATGAGTCTTGTAGATGATCCTTATTAAATGTAATAGAAGTTATTTAGACACCCTTTTCTTGAGTTTTTGAAATTAAAAGTAGTTCCAGGTGACTAGGTAGATGTTCTCAGAGGTTTGAGGAAGGTAGGCTGAGCAAAGGCAATGCCTCGTGGAGGCGAAGTGTGGTGGGAGAAGGACAGAGCTTGCTCTCCCTGAGCACTGCAGGTGCAGGACCCCACAGAGCCCTCCAGATCCAAGCTGCCCTTTCCCCCTGCAATACCCAACTGCTCACTCCGCCCGATTTGCTCCTTTTTAAAGACATTTCTTCAGTAACTAAGAACTTGTTCCAATGCCCCCGTGCAATTCAGCAGCACAGAGCCATGAGCGTGGCACTCTCTGCAGGAGGGCCTGAGGAAGCAGAAACTTCCTGGCAAGTTCCCATTTCCCTTCTCCTTGGGGATCCCGATAGGATGGATCCACCTACACTTACACTGTGCATCCAAGTAGCAGCTTGAAGATTTGATCGTTACAGTGGTTTCAGGAGTGTGGGCTTTGCCATCTATTGAACAGCTCTGTACCACCAACTCCCAGCTTGGTCATGCCCAGCCCTTTCAGATGAACTTTGACAAGGTTCATCTACCAGCAAAGAAGATCACTGAGGCTTTCAGCTTACCATGCCAACAGCAAAATACAGCCAAGGAGATCTCTAGGAAAGGTTGGTCCACCTCCCTGTGGACCATGCTCCAATGCAACACAGCTCTGGTGATTCCCATCTCTTTCAGGGAAGGATGGTGGTGGTCACCCTGGCTGCCTTGTGGTGTTTCTTTTGATATCAGACTGCATCTGTTGCCTCCTTCTGTCTCTGCACTTCTTGAATACGAAGCCATAGGTGGGATTATCCCAGGGCCCATCAGGAGCATCTGTTCCTCTGTAAGTGCCGGTATCTCTGCTGGGCCCCTCCCAGACATTTGGACAACTCCAGTAGTAAAGATGTCTTCTCTTTATTACATCCTTTAGGGTCTCCTGAGAAGCGTAAGCTCTTGCAAACAAGGGAATTAACCAAAAATTAAAGTCTTTTCATGTGCTAACAGCTCTCTTAAAAATTAAAGCCTTCAGACACAGAGTTTCATAGCAAAGACTGATGTGTTATCGGCTGCACTCTCAGCCCTGTGGGCAGGTGAGATGAAAGCTTCATGGGGAACTCACCGCTTGTGTTTTCCTCTACTCCTTTCTTTCTATCAAAGTGCCAGATTGCCATGCTAATGAAATCCATTTGCGTTGTCTGAACTGTCCCCTCGTTGCTTGATAAATCACTTGATAGAGGAGTAAATGAAGCTGGCTGGTGATCAACTGATATCCAGCATCAATGCAGCCTGTCAGTGGCACTTCTCTTCCCTGGGGTTACCAGCAGAGATGAACAGAGCTGCCTCCACTTCTCACTCCCAAAATCCTCCCAAAAGCAGGAAACAAGGGAGTCTGTGAAGCTGAGCATCCTCCCATAGGGCGAGGGTCTTGTGCTCGCGCTCAGGATGTGGGTGAGCGGTGTCTGCAGGGATATATGAGCTGCTTTGCACCGGGGAGCATGCTTTGAGAGCAAAACCACCGGCTGGCAATGTGCAGAGGGCCTGGGAGGGTGGGAGACGGCTGCTGAGGTGGTCTGGTGGATGCTTTATGCAGAGCAGAGAAGCAGGATCCCCCCCATCCCATGGCAAGGAGGGTGTAAGTTGTTACTCTCAGAGAATGTCCAATAGTTTTGCTGTTGCAATGGAGCAACAAAGGGTTGGACAGACTTGAAAAATGCCTGAATCAAGCTTAAATATTACAGCGTGAGTCTGAAGCAGCCCCCAGTATCTCTGCTGGAGGACGCATTAGGGCACTTCTGCGTATTTAGGTGTGAAAGACTTTGCCTTCATCTACTGTGCACTTGGCTTCCTGGGGATGGACATCAGTATCCAGGTTGATGCTTTAGTAAAAACTGAAAATAAGGCAGCACAATTTATACCTTTCCTCTAGCAGTGGTGGCTTGCTCTGCCCCATGCTCTCTTCTCCTGTCTTCGGCACCACTGATCCTCTGGGAAACCCAACCAATATAAGACCCTGTGTGGGGAGCTGGGTCCCTTCTGCACTTCCTAGCAGACTTCAGAGCACGAGTAAAACACTGATAATTACAGAAAACTGTAACAAACCCAGTTGTCACCTTATTCTAGAGATTGCTTTAACAGAGCATGATATATCTACATTGTTCCTCCAGTTCTTGGGGACAGACAGCAATCCCTGCATTGCCACATCAGTGCCAGTGACTCTCCATATCAATAACGGGATAAAGCTGTGAATTATTTTTATCCTGCTTGTCTGTTCTCCCTTTGCTCACCTCTCCGGGCTCTCAGGGACCTTGAAGGGAGTTTGACGCTCCGTTCACCACATTTTTCTCCCAGCTGTGCCCTGAGATGTGTTTGCGCATCCCAATTCTGGCAGAGCTGACTTGTGTCATTGATGATGAAACCAAAACCTTGGACTTTCTAATCCCTTGGACCTTCTAGTGTCTTCAAGTGACTCGGTCTCCCTTTGTATGCTCCTCGGGGCAAAGTCCTGTTCCCCTAGAAGGTCCCCATCTCTCTCCTGTGCGTTCAGAGAGAGTTTAAGCTTCTTGAGCACAGAGGGGTGCCCAACTCCTCTGCCTGCTCTCTGGGGACAATGTCCCATCCAGCTGTGGCTGTTTGATTGACAAGGCTGAACTTCTCCAAGAGGAAACCTGTCTTGGGTGTGTGGCTAAAATGGAATTTTCACTTCTTTGTGTGGCCACAAGCTCTTGTGTTCCCACTTGCCTTGCACCTTAGTACCCATGCCCCATCCTCCTACCCCTTTTCCGCATGCTTCTCTTTGCTCCCTGGCAGTCTGTGTCTCTGCCTGAGGCTCAGTGGTACCAGACAGACCACGTCTAAGCCATCAGGGTGGATTTTGGTGACACAATCTCTGCAGCTTCTGTAAGGCCATTCCTGAATTGAGAAACAGCTCTTCCACGCCATTCAAAGAAAGCTTTCATGCTCTTAATATAAGCACTCTTGGCTTTACCTCACATTGCTTGTTGTTATGAGAGCTTCTGAATATTTGTCTGAAAGCCGGGTGCCTGCTGACTGCATGCTGTCTGCTGCCATCCTGCAATGCTTTTATTTCTGTAGCCCCTCCTCCCTTGCTCCTTTAGCGCTGCCATTCCCCCTTACCGGCTCGGCAGGGCTGGAAGCCATAACCAATTATATTGTTCTGCAAGAACAATTGCTTTTCTAACTAAAATATCTGGGAAAAAACTCTGGTTGAATCAGAATGAGGATGCATTAGTTTATTTTTCCCTTGCTGAAATGATTTAATTATTTTGAACAGAAGAGAAACTTCTCAGTTTCCATTTGGGAGCCAGGAGATGCAAGGTCCTCCAGGAGGTCGGAGTTCAAGCACAGTCGTGGCACAGCCAGAGTAATGGCTTTGCATGAAACTTTCCCACTGCCTTTGGGCTACGTGACCTCAGGTGGGGAGATGCTCTCCAGCTGGGTAAGGACCAGCACTGATCAGTCCCATGTGTTTCCAATGAGCCCAGTCCTTTCTGGTTGCTCCCCAAAGGGTATATAGGCCTGGGGCTGGGTGGGCTCTGCTTGGTGGGATTGGGTTTTGGGCTTTTGCTGGATGGTGATTTTTTTTTGTTTAACTGGCTCTCCTTGGTCTAATGTGGACAAGAGGGCTGAGAAAATGTGCTTGTGGTGGTGAGGCAGCTCCTCGGGGAGTCAGGGCCAGGATTGCTCTGTGTTCAAGTGGATGCATAAATGTTTTTTGCAAAGTGGAGCAGCAGCAGAACACATCTCTTGTGGCCCCTGAAATGCTCTCTCCAGAGAAGAGCTGTGTGGGCTTGACCCCTGCTTGGTGGAGGAAGAGGTCCCATGCCAAGGCTGGAGGTAGGTGCCTGGGTGCTGAAACAGGCTGTGGTGTGGGGGTGTCTGTGGGTGCCCCAAATCTGGGTTTCCACTTCAGGGTGTAGGCAACTGTAAGTGCCCGGTGTCTGAATTCACAGCTGGGCATGGATGAACCGAAGCTCTGCTTCTTTTCAGCTCATAAACTGTCCCTGGGTCTTTCCCTGAGGCTTTTATTTGTCTTTCTGGGATTTTTAGCCCTTGGCATATATGCTTTGCTTTTTCTGGCACCAAAGTCATTTCCCCAAGAAACTGCTTGAAGGTTGTGTGGGTTTTTTTACTGCTACATCTCAAGGCATTCTGGTCTTCCATAAGGAGTCTTGTAAAATCTGTATTCACAGGACAGGCTCTCTTTTAAATCTTTTACAAACTCCTTTTCCATTTCTCCCTCACTCTGTTCTCCTTCATCACAAGTAAAGCTTAGGGAACCATCCTCAAATTCCTTCATTATTTCTCCCAACCTTTCTTCCCAGAAGATTTGGGTGTACCCGTTGCTCCTGTGCCTGCCCCTGCAAAGAGCAGAGCAGTCCATCCTGTGCCTCTAGGGTTCATCCATCATGGATTGCCATGCAAACCCTTTCTCCAGGCTGGTGGGGGACTGATCTGCAGCTGCACTGGTTCTCCTGCAGCCATTTAATGTTGCAGCTCCCAGTAAGTTCCCCAGTGCTCTGTACCTCTGACTTCAGCAACTCTGTTAAGCAAGACTGATTGCAAGAGAAGCCTGTTATTAAAAGCTGAATTGGTGGGTGAAAGTCAGGTAAAACATTACCGAAGGAAGGTTCAGCTCCATCCCCTGAACACAGGCTGCCCTTTGCTCCTTGCTTTTATTCCTCTGCACTGAAAACATGCAGTGGCCTCAAGCAGAGCCTACACTGAGGAGTAAATAGGGAGCAGGAAGCAGCTGAATCTGCTGGAATAGTTTGCTTTGTAGCATGCTTTGGAGGCATGACTTTGGTCTGGAAGCACTGTGACAGTCTGAGCATGGGACCAGCAGTGGAGGTGCAAATGTTGCTTGCCCTGTGTGGTAGGAGCTTTGAACGAAGCAGGTGCTTTGTTCTTCCTCATAGAAAAAGACAAAATGGAGCAGACTGTGTAAAACAACACTGTTCTGTTTGAGGTTTTCTGTTCAAGGACTCTGCATGCATCACTCCAATCTCTGTGCTTCTTGCTCAACCTATGATTTTTTTTAAAAAAACACTACTTTTGTCATGTTAATATTCCTTTTGTCTTGGACAAGTTTATCCTGACTGAACCCAAGGCAGGCTGCCAGCGGGTTCTCGCTCTTGGGGTTAGCTTGATTATAAAAGCAGTGATACAGATGTATAGACTGTCTTGTTTGGTAATAAGAAATAATACAAATCAGCTGTGTATTTTCTCCTACTGTGCAAATAAAAAGAAGGAAATTAAAGGGATAGAAATATTGTGAAAGGAATCTATGCTGAGTTCCTGGAGGTAAATAAAAATTAATCAGGTGTTTACAGTGCTTTCACCTCATGGCTGCAGTAACCTGCTTTGTGGAGGAGGCAGTGAGGAAGGGTGTGCTGGTGTGGTGTTACAGCTAGGAGCCTCACAGTGCATCTCTTCAAAAGGAAAAATTTGCTTGGGTGTGGGGTTTCAGTTGGAGCTCATTTTGCCAGTTAAGGCGGGCAGACCTTCCACTGAACATTTCATGAAAAGCCCCAGTTGTCCATTACATTTTTTTCACCTAGGAAGGATGTTTGATGTTTTGCTGGAAAATTGAAAAGTCCCAGACCACTAAAATGTCAGAAGCTGGTTCTTAGATGACTTGCCATAACTGGAAGTGTAAATCCAGGTGCTTCTCTCAGTATTGAGATTGAGGGGCAGCAAGTTCACCCAGGGTTGTGGATTCAGCTTTAGTGTCTCACTAACTTTTTTCCAAGGCTTTCTGAATACTGCAGATATTTCCAGCAAGGCCAGCTCACTGATGCATTTTGTTTCTAGGCCTTTGAGGATAAACCTTGGAATTTAGGACGTTCTTTTGCTGCAGGGTGTTGACTTTATGAAAATCCAATATTTGTTATTTGTGCAGCAGATGATGAAAGATGGACCAGAAAATTCAGTTTTTTCTAGCACAAAGGGATGGTGAGACCTTTCTGAAAAAGGTCGATGTTTTATGCAACTATTGATTATTGGTCCTGGCAATGACAGGTTAGGCAAGATGATTTCCAGTGTATCATCTGGCTCAGGCAAGACTGGATTTATCTGGCACTTGCAGTAGAGAAAACCAACAAGAGCTTGGGGTCAGGGCTGTGTAGAGCTCCTGGTGCCCTTTTTTTATCCAGGAAAAACTGGCTTTCTGCAGATCTTGATTTTTTTGGGTAAAAAAAAAAAAGCACGTATTAGAAAAACAAAAAAACCCTAAGAAGCAAAAACCTACTATGTGAACTTTCCTGGTTCTCTTAAAAGGTAATAAAAAGGTGCAAAAACATTGCAACATCCCAGGAGTGGATACCATCCTGCAGCCATCCAAGGCTGGTGGGCTTTCTCAGGAGGAAGCATTTCCCAAGGGGTTTAGGTGCTGCTCCAAGCTCCTGACAAGTCTCCCAGGAGATATTTAATGCTAATTTGTAGCTCAGACTTGGTGCCCCACCTGGGCAGGGGACAGCAGTTGTGATGCTCTCCCAAAGCAGTTCCTCAAGGGCTGCAGGAGGGTTTCTGAGCACTGCTGTGAAGGACATGGACCTCAGTGTGCTTGCACAGCATTCTGCTGTTTCTTGCTTGCATGGAGGGACATCTGCAAGTGCAGAGCTCTAAGCACTGAACCCATGGGCTCCCATCAAACACCAGATGGGGGAGTGATACAGAGCAAATGAAATATGTTTATTTGTCAATAAACAGATGAAGATTAATCCAAGGCAGGGCTGGCTCTGCATCAGGGTACCAGCGTAGCTGCAAATAAGAGGCTTTATTTGTGCTGCCATAAATTGAAGAAATGCTCCAGATAACAAGAACAAGGCACAGCACTGTTGCCTTAGGGCCTTGCTTGGGTGGGCTTAAAGTTTGAGCTGAAGTTTGCAAGCAGGAGGTGAAAACCACAATAAAACTATAAATATTGCTGTGGTGCAGGTGAGGCTTGGAGAAAAGTGGGGTATGAAGGGGGCATGGTTGTGTGGAGAGTGGTGATAGGTGGGGTGCCATCACTGCTTGGGTGGGGGAGTGGAGGTGGCCTGAATGAAGGGGGCAGGGTCCCCATGGGGAATTGAAGATGAATTGGGGTGGTGACTTGAGGAAAGGATGGGATTTTTTGATGGGGGAAGGATTTTTGGTGATGGGAGCAGCTGCTTCTACCACTCATGCAAGCAAAGGAAGGTGTTTCCAGACTTGAGCCTTCAAACCCCCAGGGAGCTCTTCCTCTGCAGAAACAATTCTCTATTTTTCTTTCTTTTCTTCCTTTCCTGGAAAAGAGCAGTTTTTCCCAGAGTGCTGCATGCTGCTGGCCTGATGTTTGGGAATAAGCACAATGCTGGTTGTGGCCTCCTGCTCGCAGAATCTGGCCTGACCTTGTGCCCTGCCTGCCTTGCTTTGGCTGCTGCTGGGGTTCTTTTGTAGCTAGCCCCAGGTGGCAACTGGCATCTGTGCAGTAATTAGGGCTGTTTGCTAATGGCTCTCTGCAGACAGCAGTATACCTGTAAGATCATTAGCAGACATGTGGTGTGAGAAAGATGGTCCCACCAGAGGGACGAGGATGAGCCAACCTGTACTGGTGTCAGTGGCCATGAAGGCACAGAGGGGGAGCCTAAGGGAAGGGTTGTGGGGTCT
>Ga0181612_136451_pt1 | contig 13960 bp, 8 predicted proteins | sample HoacroProtozoa21_FD_119630 | JGI IMG/M metagenome (GOLD analysis project Ga0181612, IMG submission 119630) | Hoatzin crop microbial communities from Cojedes, Venezuel. Combined Assembly of Gp0051906, Gp0051904, Gp0051908
CCTGGTCTAGTGGAAGGTGTCCCTGCCCATGGCAGGGGCTTGGGACTAGATGATCTTTTAAGTCCCTTCCCAACCAACCCATTCTATGATTCTACGATTTCTCCTTTTACTCTGCCTATTGAAATTGCAAGGCACAGAACAGTGCAGATGCTGAGGTACCCAGATGCCTCCGCAGGTCTGAGTTGTGTGGACTTGTACTTTTGCTGAGTATTTGGGTGGTGCTAGTCTGCTGGAGCTTTGTGGAGTCCTGCTGTTCTCCCTTCCAGCCTTTGTACCAATGATTGTGGGAGCTGGTGGTGGGCTCTACTCTTAACTCTCTGTTGTGCTTTGCCCTACAGGTTCAGTAATCCTCTCTTTGCTGGTCCGCTGCCACCCTTCAGACAGAAGAGCACAGTCCTTCACCGGGGTAATGTGTGCCCTCCTCATTTCCATGTCAGTAGGTGGTTATTTCACATGGATGTTGTTTCTGTTTGTTTGCTTTCTCTCCAGCTGACCACTGCCAGTGTCTGTAAGTCTTCCTTTCAAAGCCAGCTGTCTTTGCATGCTGGCCCGCAGGAAGATCCATATCCGTGCTTTGTGAAATGGGCTCAAAACCAGACACCGAGCAGGGAGATGTGTTGTAATCGTGTTTCCTGAGACCAGTTATACCAGCTGTACCCACCCTATGACATCCTTAGCTGTTCCCACAAAAATGAAGTTGCCAGTCTTGTCCACTTGGCTGCCACACTGATGTGAAGGCTGATATCGTCATTGTCTTCCCTTCTGGAGGAGACTTTGTATTTTTTCTGTCCAGTTGCATTTGCATTTGCAGCTGGACTCATCTGCTGGCCCCATGCAGGGGCTGATGTGGCTGTGCAGCCCCTATTCTGTGTGCATTTCAAAGCACTGTGGGCAACTTTGAAGCTGTTCCCTTCCTCAGGTGGCACTTCAGGACATGCAGGCTCACTTTTATCTCAGTATATTTTGCTCACTACAGCTCAATCCACCTGGATTTCCCTGTGGATCAGAAAGATGCTGAAATATAGGAGGATCTCCTGTAGTTATTCCTTGCCTTGTTCCAGTTTCTCACCTTGCCTCTGACCTGACTTTCTGACCTAGCTTCTTTAGGAATGTTTTCTAGCATGACTAGCATTTTCTTACCCACATCACACAACCCAGCCTGTCTGCAGCCCGGTGTGCTAGGCTTGTCATGCCTCCCTTTCTGTCGCCAGCGAAATAGTTGGAGTTCGGCTGATTCACTGAGCCAGACCGTAGGACTGAAGTAGCAACTGGCACTCGTTAGAGCTTGGGCTAACATTTTTGCAATATGTAGATGAAAATTAAACTCGATCCTAGAGCAGTACGTTTTAGAAGCCCAGGGTGTTTGCAGATATATTCGTTATAAAGATAGAAATTAATAACATCTGTTTGCATTGCGAGTGCCCTGCTTAGGGAATGGAGTGCAAACAACTGTGCCTGGGTACCTGCCACATGTTTAGGTGGTGGACTTATTGCATGAATATTTGCATGTCTCTTGTGCTTTTAAGTGTCTTTAAAAAGTGACACCTGATGGAGGTTTTGAATGCTGTTTTGTTGCAGGTTAGGTACCTGCTAAAGATTGAACTCCTGACCAAAAGAAACTGAGGTGGGTAGAATCAACGTGAACGTGAAAGCTCCCAAACTGGCAGTCATGGAGGATATCCAATCATTATAATTATTTCCAAGTAATTTAGCATATCTCTAATTATAATATGAGGTCATCTTTTTGCAAAATGATGTCTAATTAGACACAATCCCTTTTCAGAGACTCGTAATAGATTCCAGAGAAAAACCTTTTGGCTCCTCTTATTGGGAGCTTTTAATTCTTAATTTGCAATTTTTTTTTTGTAATTAATTTTTTGAGCAAACAGGGCAAATCAATCTATTTGAATTAATTAGCATTTCTTCCTTGGTTCCCTAGTCCCCCTCCCTGTTACTCCTCTTTTTATTCCCCTTATTTGAATATTACTCTAATTTATTCGTGTTTGTTTGCAACCAGTGCATAATAATTTCAAGCCATAGGTGGGCAAGAGACTGCAGCACAGGAAAGATTGCAGCTCTGGGAAGGAAGGAAGCAAGATCTGCGGAAAGGTTGCGTTGGTCACCTTCATTTAGTTACAAACACCTTCTTGCGTCAGGACTGGTAAGGGCAGCAGCACAGTTAAGCAGGATTGTGGGCCTGAGGTGGGACGGGGTAGCAGAGCAGTGGAAGGAACCACTGCAGCCACAGAGAAGGAAACTGATAAGCACCCAAGCAGGAAAACTGACTGATCTGCATTTGCTGAAAAACATTCTAAGCTGAATATTGTTTCACCTTGATACTTTATAAGAAAGTCCCTATGAGATCAGGTTAGCAAAGAACACCTGGGCAGTGCTCATAGAAACGTACCTCATCTTTATTAGTCAGTGTTTGTACAGCCACTTGCTTTTTCCAGTGTTTATACGTATCTATTCTTTTACCTTACACAGATGTACCCTGTGCTCCGTAGCAGGCAGACTGCTGCTCTAGTGTGTGCTCGCCCTTTCTCCCCTTGGAGCTGTGAATCTCTCTGGCTGTGCGAGGCAACGTTGTCCAGTGGTTTGAGCTGTAGGCTGGGTGCCAGCAGCTCCCGATGTTTTCTTGTCCTGGTTCCTTTCGTAACTTGTTCTGTATTTTCTGCGTCTGTCAAGCAGTGGAAATTTTTGTCAGGACAGTGGTGTCACAATGTCATGGAAAAGTGATAGGAAAGCCATGTTTTTCACGTGGTCTGTGATGCGAGACACTTTGGTTTTGTATGGAATGGGAGTGCTCAAAAAACAAAGAACCCAAAGTTAGCAGGTGATTTTGCTTTATTATCCTCATCTGTAAAGCATAACAGTGCTTATATACCTAACTCCCTGGATATTGCAAAGATTAATTCATGTTTGTAACGCACTTTGAAAATAGAAATTGCTAAGTAGCATTAACTCAATCAGAAATTGCTTTTCTGTTAAACAGGATCTTTATCTTTCCTATAACTTGCCTCTGCTGATCTCAGCTTGTGCTTAATGTATTTGGAATTAAATCCAATAGGAGAAGCTTAGATTCAGGGACAGAATGACCATGAGAGAGGAGGCAGGTTTTGTAAGATAGTAGATTGCTTCTTGCAGATGCGATCTACAATCTCAGTTTGAGGGCCAGATCAAGGTGAAATAGTGTTCAGCCTAGATGCATTCATCTAATTTTCTGGTCAATTAAAAATCAGCCCAGACAATGCATGAAGACTGGGGAGATTAAATAGAATCTACAGAGATATCTCAGGGAACAAAAGAGTACAAAGAAACTGAGTCCACTATGCTGGAGCAGTCGGGGCAGTCCTAGTAAGAGGCAGTGCCCGTTCTGGGAATTTCTCTCTGCTGAATGAATTGTGGTATTCAAGATTACTTCTACACTAGTAAATAAAATAGGCCAGGGAACTGTCCTCTGATCCCAAGGCCAGCTGGAGTGTCATCGCTTTTGACCATAATTTCTCTTCTTCTCCGACCTCAACAAGGTGGCCCATCCAAACCGTATATTGGGAATGGTCCCTGGCTATTGCTGAGAAGTGTCCAGGCACTGTTTGAGAGCAAGCTGGTTGCTGTGGGACAAGTGCATGCCAAGGACTGCACTGACAGTCGAGCAGCAGGGTGATGCTGTGCCAGTACTTGGGCCCATGCCCTGGCCCAATTTGGTTGCCTAGTGCAGATAGCCCATATGTCTCTCACTCTCGGCCACATCCTACTGTTCCTTCAGCCCTTCCTTGAATTCTTGGCTTGAATTCTTGTTTTATTTGTTTGTCTCAGAGCAGCATTGCCAGGATCTGAACTGCCTTCTGGAGCGGGTCAGATCACCCAGCCCATTGCCGGCTGCTTCGGCACGGTGGGGAGCGCAAGCTGTGTGCCTGGCTGGATGGTGCGTGAAGAGTAAAAGGGTCAGTGCCCTGCCTCAGCACACTGGTGCATGTACGGACCACGATGCAGATGCATTCACAGGGCAATTCTCCGAGCTGTCATTTCCCAATCATGGCCAAGCTCTTGGGCTGTGATAACTTTGAAGCAAGGAAGTGCGTCTCAGCTAATAAAATGCCTTCTGTATGCAGAAGGCAATAGAAGTTTGGTAATGCTATAGCTTTGGAAAGTGGGATGAAAAGTCATTAGGAAACCTAAATAACTTATTCTACAAGAGCAAATTTCTTCTAATTTGCAAAGCTAGAAAGTGTCATGTAGATCATTTGTAGGTTTCTGTGTGTAGTTACACATATAAGTGTATTTGTTTGACAAAACACTGGGAAAATGGGATGATGATCTGAAATTAGAGGCTGACTCAGATGACTGGAATTTAATTTGTCAGCAAGTGAAATTAGTGGCAATGAATAGAAGATATAAAATGACTTTATCAAATTTCCTGCACAGATCTTGTTTTACAGAAGAAAGAATGTACAGCACATAAAAACAACTCAAAATATTATAATAAATGTAAAATGATAGTCACTTTTAGCATAAGGCAGAAAGAAATTAAAAATAACCCCAAAACCCTTTGCTTTCCAGAGAAGTGCAGATTATGTTATTCATGTTTTAGCTCTCCCAATTCCCATGAAGAATGGGGAGAGGCCTGAGAGTACAACCTTCTCGTCCTCTTAGCAAGAAAGGCTTTTCAGTACTTCAGATGATGAGGTCACATGCATAAATGAGGCACACACTTAACTGATCTCCTGAACTGGGCTGCCTTTTGCCGTGGAAGTCAAAGGCAAGTTTTACATTATCCTGAACCAACCTTCAAATAACAACACCTGTTGTATGGCAAATTTTGTTTTTCGTTAAGAGAAAGACGTTCTCTGTGATGAAAGAAAAAGGAACTTTTCAGCCTTGCAAGGACCTCAGAAAGGTTCTCATCAGAAAGGAGAAATCACAAGATGAGGCCAAAACATTTAAAAGACTTTGACAAGTTCTCTTTCAAGCTTTGGGGGACTTCTAAACAATCATGAAATTCGTTGACTCTTTCTCTTCTGCCTGTGACAATATAAATTGTTCTGTGATCCATATTGAGAATAGCAACTGCAAGACAGATGATCAGGAGTCTAGCAGAAATCTAGCTATTTTTAATTGCTTGTAATCTTTAATTGAGATGATAGAATAAATTTAAGGGGACAAATAAGAGCCTGAGAAATTAGTTAAATGCAAACTGAGCTGGAATGAGCATGATGTCTCCTACTGGGACAACTAAAATGCAAAAACCCATCTAGAAGCTGGAACAAGGGCTGGGCTATGGAAAAATAGAAACCAGCATTCCTTGGCCAGGGAAGCAGATGTAATCATGAAATGATTGTAGACTTGAGAAGCATTGTTTCCCTGCAAGTATATGCCCTCTAATTCACCTGAGAGATTCTTATCTGTTTTCCCCCTAAAGTGTGTATATATATCTAGATGATTCATACAGATTATTTTGCTGCCTTTCATGCTTCAAAACCTATGTTTTGCTATTTTGAGGAGGCTTTTCACTTGGGGTTACAAGTTGCTGTGGAGACTGTCCTGAAGTAGACCTGCTGGCTGTATCCGGACAGGAGTTCAGGCATGGAGATGGGTGTGATCATCGTACCGGAGACACAGACCTCTGTGATGGGGAGTATTTAATTTATCTCACTGGGGCTCTGAAGTGACACCCTTCGAGCACTGACTGAAGCCTTTCTGCTGTATGTATGGGAGGAAGAAGGGGAAGGTGGTATGAACTTGTGAACTATGCAGTGCCCCAGGTCCATGGCTTAACAACCTCTCTCTCCTTGTCTGGCCCCACCTCTAGCACAAGTGTCTCCAGTTCCCTCATACCTGAAATTTTCATGGCCTGGTTTCTACTCTGCTTTGGACATCAGAAAACCAGCCTGAAACCCAGACTGTGCTCCTTGAAAGGTGATCTTTTGAATCTATCCCATAGTGCTGGCTCTACCACGCCTCTGAAGCCAAAGGCTGAGGAAGGAAGGAAGGCGCCAGGAATCTGACTGGCTTTAACTCTCCTTAAAATCACTGGTTGAGTGCTCCTTTATCAGATCTTGTAAGATGTTAAAGCTGGCGGTCCAGCGAGTATACAGGACATCTCTGATGATTGCAAAACCAAGGTTAAGGCACACAGAGTGAAGTTCTGAGTAGCTTTTTGGGCCTGATGATGTGCGTAGGTAGCAAGGCAGGGGCCTTCCAGAGACCCACCCTGCTTCCCTGGCAGGGCGAACGGGTGAGTAAAGAAAGGAGCTGGAGAGGGAAAAGCTACATAGGTCCCTTTCATCCTGGTCTTTTTTCCTTCTAAACATACTTTGAGGGGACAGGGTCTCTTTCTCCTCAAGAACATGTACACCGTTGATAGACCTTGCTTAGGAAAAAAAAACACAACAGGAATGGTTTCTTCTGTCCAAGGGCTAAAAGCAGTCTTGTTGTTTTAAGAACAACTGTATTAAAGTGATGGAAAATTAAGCCTTTGATACAAACGCCTTCGACCCTCATCCTGCCGTGGCCGTTTCCGTATGACAGTACTATGTGTGATATAGTCTGAGCTTCAGATGGTTGCCAACCCTTTCCCTCTGTTTTTTCATGTTGTTAGAGCCATTGCAAGTGTGCATGTGAAGATTCCAAAAATATTAATACAAATGACATTAAAAGATGTTTCTGGTGCTCCTATTTAGACTGTTCTTGGCACAGGGCAGGGGAGTTCAGCTAGAGCTGCCCAGGCTTGCCAAAGCCAGCTGAGCAACAGGTTCCCCATCCTCCTCCGTCCACCACCAAGAAGGGAAAAAAAAAGTCTTTTGAGCCCTAGATAAACTTCAAAAACGTTAACAGAAAGAAGTGGAGAATAGCCTAGAAGCCAGATGTGATGGGGAGAGAGAGGAAAAGATCTGGGCAGTCGTGAAATGGTAGAGGGGAAGGGATTTGTCATGGGATGGTAGGAGGGCCTGCAGAGGGGATTAGAAACAGGCAAGTGAACATTACTGGAGGCTGATGATATTACAAGGGAAATAGCTGCTTGCTGCTGGCTGTGTAGGAGGCTTGTCAGACTTGGGGAAGTAAAAGCGTAGTGCTTACATCAACAGGATTTTATTTTTCTTTTTTAATGGCATCTGGTCCCGTGTTGCATTTGGGCATGATATTTAGTGACCTACCTACGTGTGACACATTTGCTGTAGGCAGTGTTGGTTGCTGCAGCTGGCAGGGACAGGAAAAGTTGCAGCGGGGAGCTGGGGAGCGTGGGGGCCCAGTACTGTCCAAGCCCTGAACAGGGCCAAGCTGGGTACCTCAGCGTCAGCACCAGAGGTGTCCCGCTGGTGATTTCAGCCATGTGAGTTTCAATGTTCCAGCTTGAACTTTGGCTCTTGGGAGCCACTGTACCAAAAAGAAAACGTGTGTTTGATTATGAGTGAAAAGGAGTGCCTAAGCCATCTTCAGAAACTTGAAAAAAGGGATTTGGTTTGGCCTTTTTGTTGCACAGAGAAGCAGGGCACAGGGAGGGAGGGAGGGAAAACCCCTGCCTGCTCCAGCTCCTCAGTAGCAACCTGGGTGCAACCTGGAATTGCTGTGCCAACACAAATGCCACAACCTGGGCCTGGGCTTGGCCACATCCAGTGTTGGCCAGCTGCCGAGTTTTTCCCTGTGTAAAGAGCCCTGTGTGGCCACGAGGCATTTCACGAGTGAGGGAAGAGGCCTAAGTTGTGCCTTGCTGGCTCAGAGGCTGTGTGGGAGAGCTGAGTGGAACTGGGCTGGGATTTAACTGGCATCTAGCAAAGCCCCATCTGGGATGAAGCCCAGCTATGGCTCCTTGGTTCTCTGCTGCATCCCCAGTGTGGGCTGGATAGGCTCTTGCACACCATGGCAGACGGCTAGCTGCCAAAGGAGAGTAGCCAGAATGAGGTGTGAGGCAAGCAGCACCCTTTTACGGCCCACCCTAAACCCCGGGAAGCTACACTGACTGCCCAAGCCGTGGGGGTCAGCCCTATTTCTGGACAATCCCCAGATGGGAGTGGGTGAGCCCTAGCCCCTCAGTACCGCAAGACCTAAGCAGGAGCTGCATTCAGTCTCTGCTGCTTGTTAATTCCTTTTGCTCCTAATCCAAAGCCACGGGGTTTTCAGGCTGCAAGGAGCAGAGCTTGTAGAGCTTTTACTGTAATGTTTCATCAGGCTGTGACCCGCATTTGAGATTGCTAAGGTCCTTTCTCCCCCACAACTGTTCTTTGGTGCTTGAGTGCTGTTTTCTTGGTAGTGATGCTCTGCTCTTTTCTTTGGATCCCAGCTGGCATTTGCTTGATGTGGACAGAGTGCAGGAAGTTCTCCAAGCCCATTTTGGAACACCAGATGCCCTTAAAGGTTTGAAAGGGTTTACCAGTCACTGACTTTGCAAGAGCATTTCTGATGTGCTGCAGAATTAATGGGTCAGGTAAACAATGAGTGGATCTTTTTTTACGGTTGTGGGTCACAGATCCCCTTCTGTTTCACTGGGCCTAGAGTTTTATCACATGAAAAGGGATTGGACTGGATCAACCAGCAGTCTTTCCTGAGGACCTAGCATGGCACGATAAGCACACAGTGATGCAGGCAACAGAGAGAATAGGAGCAATTTTATCCAATACCTGAGTTACTGGAACATGCCTGCCTGTTCATGTGAGCCAGGAGAGAAAGATTGTTTTTCCTTTCTGAAGAGGAAAAATTGGAGGGAAGCTGTGCCAGAACCTTTCCAGGTTTAGAGAAGTGGAGGAAACACCTGCTACGCCATCAGCATTCTTGTTAACAGTGACTGCCTGAGTGACAGAATCTGTCTCTTCCGGAGATGATTCAGACTCAGAAGACTCTTGGTAGTGATGACACGAACGCCTGGTAGCTCCTGAAAGCAGAACTAATGAGCAGTGCCACTCACTTAGCGTATGGTTTGACAACAGATGCACATGTTGGTAATTAAGTATTTGGCTGCATTACATTATTTTATTTTTGGATTTCTCAAACACACACCCATTGCAATCTCTAGACACATTTGCATGATTTAAAAACGTTAAATTTGTATCAAAACAAAGGTAGAAAAATCAGCATAGGGAAGCTGAAATCCACTTTTTTGGAGGGCTCAGTAGCACATAGGCCTTCCTGTGCACCCCAAACCAAGGAAGCACAGGCTCTGCATGGCAAAAATATACATAAAAAATATACATAGAGAATAATCCCAGGGACTCCTCCTATATTGAGCTTCAGACCAAACCAGTACACAAGTGTTGGACCAGAGTTTTCTTCTACTGTATGATCACGTTCATCACTGCTTGTGACCCAGCAGAATCTTGGAATGGCTTTGAACTTCATGAACTTCATAAATACCTGAATGAAATTATACCTTTCAGCGCTAGGGAGCGGATTCAAATACTTCATCTTAAAAGAGATCTTCTGGAATGTTTTATTCTGTCCTTGCGTGCCAGCAGTTAATGTATGTCAACATATTAATGCTGACCTCAGCTACAAGCTGCAAAACTTGTACATAATGGTGCTTTCTGGAGCATCTTGCTCCCAAATTTTATACCTTTTCTAACTCAGTCCAGATACTTATTAAAACGCTCCCTTGGAGTCCATGCAGCTTTGCTCTATGTATCAGATTTACTGGAGGAACACTTGCCGTAAAAATTACGGAATTGCTTTGCAGCCCACTCTACCCAGGTTTCTGTGGTGGGTTGATACGGAGGAATTAGGGTGTATCATAAGGGCATGATGGAGAAGTATACCATGTCTGGGGAGGTGACCTGGTCTAGGGATAGTGCATGGCATTGTGTTTTTCTCTGGCTATTATCTTACAGGGTAATACTTTCCTTTTTCATGAAAGTTATGAGTTCTTTTTGAGATTCTGAAAGCAGCAGAACTAGTGAGAAGACCTGTTCTCTCTCCTGATGTTAGCCATGGTACACAGCAGAGGTCCAAGATCTGCTGCAATATCCTTTAGCACCTGTGAAGTTGCTAAATATTTTGAATGGCTGGAGTCTTGTCTAGAAATTCTCAACCTTGTTTTACATTTCAAAGAAATTCCAAGAATTTGTCACCACTGCCTTCTTAAAAGTGTAATTGTTCACAGACTCTGTCATCTTTCAATGAAAAGATAAAGCAGAATCTCCTTGTTTTGCTGTCTGTAAGCGTGGTTCTAGAGCTAAGATTGCGAGACTCAAAGATGCTATTTTACCGACTAGGAGGTGTCTCTGTGTATCTTTCTGTGTTCCTTTTCTCTGGCTGGAAAGTCTGCCTGTGTACACCAGAAAATGACTACAGCTTAGACTGAAGTAGAGGTTAGCTATGCTTAATGAAAAAAGGATTTAAGTCAGTGCTGACACTGAGAAGAACATTTAGAATCTTGAAGGAAAAAGACAGAAATGAGAATACTAAGGAGAAGGATGTGACCAGGCAGCTCCACCTACAAGCTGTAACCCTCCAGGGCAGTCTCAGGTTTCTGCTATGTACGAGCACACAAAACAGATTACATCCTAACCTAGGCTGCAAGCACGAGAGTATTGGAAATCTGTTGCAGGTGTTTGATGGTAAACAGTGTTTATAGCTGCCAGGATGGAAACATTTTTGTGTGTGAGTGAGTGCAAGTGGAGGGCAGGCCTCAAACTTTCACCCCATTACCTTCACATTTAGGTTTTGCTTTGCTGAGTACTAGATGCCCCGTGATTTCAGCCTGCTAGTGAATTTAAGAAAGCACTGATGATTTTACTTGAGTATGTAGTGTGTTAAAATTTGAAATTCTAGGATCACCTGAGAAGTAGTGGGCTAATTTATCACAGGAACAAAAATACACAATGGAGACTGAATGGAAAAGGAAGAATTCTGACAGGCATGCCTTTACTTTTTCAAGCAAGTATTTTTTGCTTGGGTGGGTGGTGCACTAGTTGTATATATAACTCATGCTTTTAGCTACAGCAAAATGTGAGAAGACATAATAATAGCTCTTTGCATTAAGGCTTCCTCTTTTTTCTTTTTTTTTTTTTCAGTTCAGTTAGTTTGAGACTTTAGATTATTCTCTTTCTGAGAACTGGGGAAAGTATTTTTAATACCTTTCAGCGTGAGTGGTGACTGGGCTGCCCTTAGCCTAAGATGAAAATAGCAGTAAATTTACCAGGGAGTTGAGCCAGAAGGTTGGACTTTCTAGTGCAGGGCTCCTGATCACTGCCTCGCAGTGGTTCCCAGTCAGTCAGGAAGATAACGAAAACAAACACATCCATCCAAAATACGAGATAAATTCCCCTTTGATCACTCAATGTGTGTGAAGGGCTAAGTATGCTCTAGTGGCATCTTTTTTCATAGAAAAGAAAAAGTAGTATTAGTATAGCCAAAAGGGCAATGTGTTTACTAAATTTTTGCTCTACACACAGTGGTTGAAAATTGCCTGCAATGAAACCATAGCACAAGCGGGGCTAAGCAACCTGTTGGTCTCCTGTGTCAGGGCTGTGTACAGGCTGGGGTGGGCAGGGAGGGGACAACAGGTGTTTACCACAGCCCCAGCACACCCACTGCCAGTGCGTTGTGTGGGTGGAGTGGATGTTAACGAAGGGAAGGTTAACGAGCTTCTTCAAGCAATCTTGCGTGGCAAACCACTGACGGAACATCCTGCCTCCTTGGGGTAAAACGTTCGCCCTTGCTTTCCCTTTGGAAAATGCAGTTCTCAACTGCCACTTGTGCCAGCCTAGAGTAAAAAAACAAGAACATAAAATGGCTGGTCCAGTTCTGTCTTTTGGTAATGGTCAACTGGATGCCTAGAGAAGGGTATACAGGGCAAATGCAGGAATATTCCCTTATAAATTTTCTTCCTTCCTAAGCCACAAAAGTCTGTGTCTAGTACCCGAATGGACATCTGTCTTGTGAATTTTTGCAACTGCATCTTAAGACTGTGTACTATTCACAAAATCCTTTGGCAAGGAGCTTCTCCATTTAAGTACCAGTTCTGTTGAGAAGTACCTCTCCTCGTTTTGGCTCTGTCTCTTGATTTTTATTTTACAGTGTCACTCATTCTCGGTAAGCATCTCTTATTCACCTTTTCTGTGTCACTTTTTGCAAGAATCATACCCCTCAATTTTTTATTCTGGGAAATGAAACATCTGAACCCTCATATGCAGCTTTGCGTGTTCAGTGGAGGCTGTGATACGGGACTGCAGAGTGTCTTTCCAGCAGGGATTTCTTCAGTAAGGTGGCTCCTTCCTTGACTACAGGGCAGCCATATAGACACTTGTCTTCCTCAAGGGGTGCACAAACACTACGGGTTGTGTCTGACCTCAGGGAGCAGTGAAGAAGTCATCCTCATTTGCTTAATGCATGTGAAAGGCGTGCAGGGATGAGGGAGCACAGAGTGGGAACCATGTGTCCTGCTCACTTCAGAAGACTCGACAGGTCTGTAAAATCATCCTATTAATAAAAATACACCTTTTCTAAATTCTGGGAAGGTACAAGCACTTTAAAAACCTTGAACAGTTTAACCCCAACACAACATAACATGAAAAATCTTGAAGTTAAGTGCAGTAGAATTGACCAGAGTTCAGGACTGGGGTCTGCAAAGCTTCATTCATGCATGGGGTCTTGCCTCCTGTCAGCTGCCCCTGGAACCCCATGGGGTCCGGGCAGGTTGAGGAGTGGAGGGTGCAAGCAGGCATTTCCACAGTGCACAGGATGCGAGCATTTGAAAATCAGAAAGCTCAACTTTCCTTTTTTTTCCATTTTAAATTTGGCAGATGCTTTAAGAAGCAGACATTTCTTCTTTAATTTGTAGCTGTTAATTCATTTATAAACTGCATGTGCTTCACGAGTGATTATGCTAATGTACTTAAGACTATTTAAACTCTTGCACTGATTAGCCTAACCATTCATTTTAACTACATTGTACAAATAAGATGTTATCTTAAAAATGTGTCTAATAAAACTCCATAATCGCGTATATGCTACTTTATTGAATGCAACTATTGGGTTTAGTGAATTCAGCCACTTACACTTTAATTTTTAACATTCTGTTTTGCTTTGTATTCATGTGTACTATATGGTGGGACTAGGCTGGTGGAACGCATTTAATAGTGAAAATAACCAGTTAAGTTTATATTTCATCCTGTCTCTAGGCAAAAGAATTTGTGGGGTCACACTCAGCTCATGCGTGCAGAGGAGCAAGCAGGCTGTAACCCCTCCAAGGCAGGTGAGATGTGCTGGCTCTCTGCCGTGAATTAGCACAACATGGCCCTGGCCCTAGTTTCTGCTCTGAGGTCTGCCAGGTGCTATGGGGCTGCAGGCAAATCACTTAGCCCAGCGGGTCTGGTTTTCCCCATGTGTATGGGGTAATGATGCTTAGCTACCTTCGACGTTTACTGATGAGAAGTGCTATCTGAGTCATAGGCATTGTTATTAAAGGTATCTGGAGTGATGATTTCTTTGGGCAGCTTCATGCTGAAGGTGACTGAGGCCATTCTGGGCAGGTTCCCCTGGGGCTGCTGTGGTGTCAGTGTTGTCGTCATTGTCTAGTGTCATTTCTTGATGAAATGATCCAGGGAGTATGAAGAGAAATGAGGATCTGTGCTCCCTCTGTACTGCTCTGAGAGCAGCAAGCGTGTTCTGAGTGATCCACCTGATATAAAAGACTTGTTGCTAGCTTGCAGAAGGTCGTCTGCCTGCAGAGTGCCAGGAGGTGACTCTGCTGGAGAGACAGAGCCCCTGCCTATTGATTTGGAGGAGCAAACCCATTCTGCCATCTGTGAGGCAAAATGGCAGAGCTATTTTTGAAATTTTTGTTGGTACATCAGTTAAAAAACTGTCTTAAGATGAATTTGAATTAAGAAGGTTTTTGGGTGTGTGTTGCTACATGACCCCGGCACACCGTGGTCAGGAGAGCCATTCTCTTGGGAGGGGACTGCAGGGCAGAGCGGCCTGGTCCCCGCCAGCATCCTGGCCACCTCGGTTATGGGGCAAGGCCACG
>Ga0181612_149449_pt1 | contig 13960 bp, 7 predicted proteins | sample HoacroProtozoa21_FD_119630 | JGI IMG/M metagenome (GOLD analysis project Ga0181612, IMG submission 119630) | Hoatzin crop microbial communities from Cojedes, Venezuel. Combined Assembly of Gp0051906, Gp0051904, Gp0051908
AAAAAGAGCTATTTTCAGGTTACTTATGTGAAATTACTCTAGGCATGGAGATACTAGAGGTTTTCAAGATGTGGTTGGACAGGGTGTTAGATAATCTCAGTTATAATTAAAAAAGTTGATGCCAAGGGTTGGACTAGATGACCTCTAGGGTCCATTCCGACTCAAACATTTCTATGATTCTATGATTCTAACTCTTCAACTACATTGTGTATAAAATAATACATTTTCCCAGTCAAGAATTCAAGAAAGCATTCCTGAAAGTTTCATAAATGATAGCTTAATAAACATTCTGGCAAACTTTTCTTTTCAGACTAAGTTTTGGAGCATTTACTTATCACCAGCAATGACAAACTTAGGAATCCTACTGCTAGCCTGTTCCTAGGCATTGATTATATTTAAACATGGTGACACAATATTCAGGCTTAGGTATCTAAAGTTAGAATTCCTAATCCATGCACTAAGGTATAAAAGAAGAACATACTGATTTTAGACTGTACTTGTTATAAGCAACGAGCAGAACAGATGAGTGTAATAACACAGGTGGGGAGGTGGGGAAAAGAGGAGTAGAAATTATGAAGAATTAAATTAGTGCTTTTTCTAGGAAATCAGTGACATAGAATTGACGAAAGCTGGTTAGGTACAAGAAGCAGCTACCCAGGAGGACTTTCTGCATGGAACTCAGGAAAACAATGAGTTGAACCATTATGTTGCAGTGAAGTGAAGTGAAACCAGCTAGGTAAAAATAAAATAAAGACAGCTCCAAACCACAATTTGATTGTGACTCTAGAATAAACAAAGAGCTCACTGGATTATGCAAGACCCAGACATAAAGAATATAGGTGCAATAGCATAGTTCGGTGAAATAAAACAGCAGTAATACCAAGACTGTTACCTTAGCTGAGTTTAGACATCTGAAAACTGAAAAAGAAATAGAAATGTGACGGAATGGAGCTCCTGTGGCTTTTTGATAAACAGTGACAAGAAATTACTTCCTGGTAGACCAGACCTATGCTAGTGAACAGTATAAAGAAACATTCCTAGGCAATGAAACACAATTGTCTGCGTCATTATATTGACATTATAGCCTTGCACAGCTTTGGCTCAAGATAACTAGCCCTTTCCTAAATAATTCCTGGGCACAGTCTAAGAATTAATATGGACAACCGAACATTCTGAGCAACAAATTTGCAAATAACTTTCTTATTTTGGAGGCTAAGAGAGGTCAACAGTACGGACAAAGTTCTTTCGTGCCTGTTAGCCGCAATGCTAAAGATGTTCATTTACTAGTATATAGAGACGGCCAGTTCGAATTGCAAAAGTGGAGTCTGCAGACCCAATCCCAGGAGTAGTTTTGCTCATCACTTTAGTGGGACTTGGACCCAAAAATTGCGGAGCTACAGTAGTGCAAAAAAATTTTCAAAAGAATTATTTTCTTTGGTTATGTACAAGCAAAGTAAGTTATCTTCTGCTAAGACTAACATATAATGCACTTTTACTATCTGCTGGAAAAAAAATTCTATGATTAGTTCAGTAAATTAGGTATTTCAAAATAGAGGTATTTATAGAAAAAATGTGGTGATTAAACCATGTTTAGCATGGCAGAGAAAAAGCTTGGCCCCAAAAGCACTCACCGAGGAACAGAACACCTTGCCTCATAAAGAGGCATGACGAGCACAGAAGTGGAGGCTACATTGCGCTGTAACTGTCAGCCAAATGTTTTGTCTGAGAAGGTACTGCGTAACCCATCTTGAGCAGAGCAATGGAACAGCCATAAATGGCAAAAGGCATGACGCACGGCCAGTTGCTAACTCCAGTAAGCATTTCACGGTTAAAGTTATCACCCTCCTGTCTTTGAAACAAGCTGCATATTTGCACCATGCTGAGCACAGTGATGGCATTCAAGGTATTAATGAGAATCCATGCCATTTTATAATCTGAAATACACCTCTTCTTTTACACAGAGATCATTTAATTGATCACTGACTGTAGGCAGCTCAGGAAGGTCCATGGGAACTGCTGCATAGCACAGTACTACACAAGAATTTCTAGCTAAGCAGCAAACAAATGTAATCTCTTTCTTAAGATGAAATTAAAGGAAAAGCCTTACGAAGGAAGAATTAAATTTCTGCAGCTGCATTTTGACTATAGGTCTAGTCTAAATAATTCTTGGTCAGAGCAGAACAGGAACCCATCTTCCTGACATCATATATTTTATGTATTATATATAGTACTTTGATCTGATAAATAGTACTTCAGCTTTTATAATTAGTGTATTTCTGTCAAAACCTAATGAGGGCTTTTCACCTACATAAAAATGCATGAACTGGTTATTCTGTACTCTTGACAAATTCTGACCCTGCTGGTTCTGCGTTTACTTATCCTGCATTAGACAGGTAACTTTAAGTATATTATTACCACAATCCAATCATAGCAAAATATTAGGAATCATTTGGGAAAATATTTCATCTCCTTGTTTGCAGCAATTGACTTGAAAAAAATGTCATATGTAGCCTGTATACTTTATTGTAGAGTTATTAGCCAAATAAGTTACTAGGATATAGGATCTGAATATCTTCAACTGGGGAAGATACACTACAGGGAGGAAGGTACTTCGCCTTTCTCCAGAGCAGCCTGATTTGATGTGGCTCAAGGTTTTACATGAGGTATGTAATTCTGTTCATGTAGGATATATAATTTTCCCAAAAGTTTCCTGTAGGGGCTACACCTTTGAATAGCTCTTCATGGACCCGCTAGAGCTGACTCTCTGTCATGCAAAGGCTCCTGGAGCATAACTCAGATCTGCCAGATTTCAGGCATTCAACAAATTTTCTCATTTGTCCTCTCTGAACACTTCTCAAAACAGCAGTATTGTTCACATCTGGAAAACATGGTAATAGATTTTACCAGAAAACTACCGGTCAAATAGGATATGCAAGTAAAGGAGTGTGATGAAGGGATCTGGAATGGTCACTGTGGCCCAGGAAGTCTCTGATAAGCAACACCTCCTCAAAAGCTGAGAAGACCAAGTCCAAAGACATTGATAAAGCAAGGAGATCTACTGTCCATTGTAAAACTGTTCATACCTCAGTGCAGCAAACACAAGCAGGAGACAACGGTCATCTTGTTCTATGTATTAGCGGTCTCAAAAAAATCCGGTGCTGGATGATTGGGTACTACCACATTTAAATATCAAGAGTTTGAATTTTCAATGGCAGTAACATTGAGCACTTCTGAAAATTATCATCCTCTAATGTCATATAACTGTCTGAAATACTTAAATTTGCATTCAGATCAGCAAAGCAACCTCATCCAAATTGCTCTGAAAAGAGCAGGACATCTATATGGTAAGTATGCTAGATTGGATGAAAATTTATTTATTCCCTTAATTCACGAGCTTCATGAATCCTTCCTTCCTGCTTTCCTTCTTCTTTCACATGAAGCTATTTTCCACGTATATTAATCTTGCTAAGCAATTCCTCCTACCTGCTAGATTGCCTCTCTTAGGCTGTGGTCTACTATATTACATAAAGCAGGTTTTGCAGTTTTGAAGGTGGTTCATTTACAACAGACAGCCATTTCTGTTCATTCTTGGACTTCGTACAGTGCTAGTCCACATAGCTGCTGTGTGCTGCAAGGACTACTCAGCATCGCTACTATATCTCGTATAACATGCTTGGCTATTCCTGGGAGCCCTGAAATGGCTGCTATGAACTTCGTAGACATGTTTCTATTCCTCAGCTTCCTCCTTATCTCTCTTTCTCAAACTCTAGAATCGCATAGCATTCTGCAGGAACAAAAGGCCTCAGAGGTGCATACTCCAGAAATTCCATGTAAAATACTATTTTACCCAACCTTGTAACAATAACAATAGAAGATTCGTTTTACTTTTCCTGATAGGACTGCAGGAACAAGTTATTAGCCCTCATAATCCTGGAACAACATACTGCATCGAAGTGCAAATCCAATTTTTCCCAGAAACAAAATTTCTCATCTCAGAGACCTTGATTCGCAATTCTATTGAGCGAGATAGACATAAATACTCACACACAAGCTGTATGATTCAGAAAAGGACAGGTAAGAGAAAGCGTTCCATACAGCAAAAAATACAAACGCTACAATAACGACAGTCACTGTTTTGTCGGTCCACTATCTGTCACTACAATACGTCATTAGTATCTGAATCCTTTTGCCAGACTGATTGTGAATTACTGTTCTGTATCTTTTAAGGCAGCCTACTTCATTATAATCCCCTTGACAGCACAGAAGCAAGAGAAGGTCTTATTAGCTGCCAAAAATAAAAGATATTTTAGCAGAACAAAGCTTCTTTAAACAATGTACTTCAGGGAAATTCACAGAGGATGAGAGCAGTAATATAGTAACAGTACAGGAGTTAAGACATGAAATATAGACTATTGTGTAAAACACAGCTTTGCCAAAATCCATGTGGAAGACTGAAACTCTATGTGGCAGAGTTCTCATAAGTTCTCAGGGCTATGTGGCACTGTTCTCATGTAACAATCCTAAATGGAATAGCTATCTGCTCAATCACAAGTTCAGGCTAAATTTCTGAAGCTCCTTTATTTTTTGGAGGATCAAAACTTTAAAATTAATCTGAACATTACCATTTGGATGGTGAAATATTGAGCCTCCTCATTGCCACAAACTTATTAAAGCCTTATTAAAAACGTCTCTTGTATGTATGCACCTACTGGGGATCACCTAGAACTTGCATTTTGGAATTTTGTTATTACTGCAGCAGACATTATTATTTTTCCTCAGTAGAATCAAATACGTTCAAGAGTGATTGAGTTTAGTCTACATCAGCACTTTCCAAAATATTTGACCTGTTTGGAGCTGGCTCACGACTTTTGAGGCATCAAAACCACACTTTACATGGTGTCCTGAAACATCTTTATACTGCAAATTGCAGTGTGAACAAACCATCTTTTCCAGTTAATGAAAACAGCAGTTTTATGAGTCAGGCATTATACAAATTAATCACAGTTTAAAATAAATTTTGGATCTTTGTTTTGCAGTTTCTTACTTCTGTATCTTTGTAGATGCAACATTTAGCATGTGTTCCTGTTAAAGCACAGCTTCCCTTCTTTACAAATTAAATCGAAGAATCACCTGATTCCATGACCTGGAATTTAAATAAATTTTGAGATATTTAAACTATAGTACATTTTATAAGACTGTGACATGAAGAATATGTGCTGGTTTGCATGATAGGTGGTGTAAAGGGTTGAAAAAATCTTTTCCCCATAAGAATTACAGTAAGAATGCTGATCCTGTGCTGTTGCCATTTAGCTGGTGAGTATTCTTTGCTGACAGAAACCATCCATCAGTCCTCAAAGGAGAGAGGCTACATTTCAGCAAATATCCCACATTATTACCACTCTAGAACTGTCATGCTACATGGTAGAATGTGAAGTCATGTCCCATTAGTAGCATGTTAATGGCACCTGCCCTGAAACAGAATTTTCAGAGCTGATGGATATGCTTGGGTTCTGGACAAGGTTAGGGTTATGTGGGGATGTTGGTGAGTTACAGCCCCTACAAATACGTGTTTGATCTTCATATTCCCTTCTAAGGGTAAAGCAAGTTGTTCAAAGTAAGGCTCTGAAACAATAGCTATATTATGTCCTTGGCTGAAACATGTACCCTAAACAAATAAATATTGCCTCAGTCACTCAAGCAAGCAAACATTAATTTGGAACTAGTTGCTGATCAACTTCTGCATACTAGACAGTGAGAATATCATGTCTAAATCACAAGCAATATTTCCTACCTGTAATGCATTATAATACTCTATACTATTTCATTTCTATTCCTACTTTTTCTAAATGGTAAAAAGAAGAAGTAAGAAGTAGCTTATGTTGTCTGTCTCTAAAAAGAAGACAGACATTCATGGTTTGGAAAGCTTATTTTCTTACATTAGCTAGCATGATATGAGGCTGTAAATGTCCCTTTTCTACCTCGAAGTTTCTGAAAAAGAAATTCGTTTTCACGTGAGTCAAGTTTGACAATGCTCAACAAATATACTTAGCAAAAAGCCGGCTAAACAGAGCTTAACAGGCATATGCATTTCTGAAAATCAGTTTGGCATCTGGAGTCTGATTTTTCTATTATACCTTCCCTACATGTTCTTGAAGCAATTTTAGGAGGAATAACCAGAGAAGCTGCATTTGCAACATACTGGAATAATGCTGGTTACAGATGGCATAAAGAACACTATCTTGTTGAAAATCTGTAACAACTCAAAGCAACAGTAAATAAGAATGGGGTACAAATGTGGTTCATAAATTCTAAAAGTGTTCCATCTTAGTAACGTTATTTACAACGTTAATCAAATACACTTTAAATTTAAAGGTAGAGATAGTTAACAGGTCATGTTCTCAGCAGTGCTGACCCAAGAGTAAATATTTTTTGCTCCAAGTTTTTTTGGAGTCAATGGCTTCAACAGGGTGCTAGTATACACCTTACTTTAATAATGTTCTCAGCTTGACACCATCAAATTCCTTTGTGCTTCTTTTGACAAAAGTAAAGTTTATGTCCCTCAAAAGTCATTGCATATGACATTTGCACGGGGTTTTTTGTTTAAATAAAAGAGGTAAGTTTACTGGAACACAAAATCTAACCCAAAAGTGTCCAGAATGACCATTTCCCAGCAAAAGAGAAGTCTCTTGACAAACACGCTTATTAATAGCATTCATTTTCTATGTATGCTATGGTTTCGGTAGAAGTGTTTAGATGCTGATAAAAATGTGAAATGAATGAAGACTGTGGGAATCTATGCGTAGGTGTGCAATAGCCAGGCTGCTGAAAGTTGAGCGTGACTGATGTGCAGATAGGAGGCTATGTGTGGAGAATGATAAACACAGTGGGAGAAAAGATTAGTGCGCACGTGAAAGGGAACTTGCTATATATTGCCTGAATTTGCAGCACACTCCCTCTCTCAAGGTCATCTCCCCTCTCCTCTCCCCATATTTGATTACACTTGACAGAGTGATGAGTACTGCAGCCAGATGAGACACATTCATTTTGCTGAACAGTCCCAGAGGACTTAGAAAGAGACAATAATCCTCCAGCCAAGGTACAACTTAGGTCTTCATGAAACAAGCTGGGCATTTTTATTTTTCAGTTAGAAATGCAGGTTCAGAGTAGCTGAGGTTATATCTAGACTGAGGTCAAATTCAGCAAATAGCTTCAGCCAGATCTTCAGTTTTTAAGGGAAGACATTATCTTTGTCTGAAAGTCCTGCTACACCTATGTAAACCATTTGCAGGGCCTATTCTTCCTAAGACTTTTGCTCCTAACGAGCCACTCCAGTCACTAAGAGCACGTCCCCAAGGCCATCCAAGAGATGTACACAGGCACTACAGGGCAAACACAAGTCCCTGGCTGGTGAGGCTCTTACCCTGCCAGTCCTGGGGAAGCCTCTGTGGCTCCTTGCCCCTGGGAGACCCAGCCCTGGCAGCACTCCTACAGTGTTGCTCTGTAGGTTTTAAGTTAGCAAAGAACATCAATGCCCCCTTTCTTTCTCTCTCCCTGTTAAAGACTGGGGATTGTGAAGTTTTGCACAACTGCCATTGGACTGTCAGGGAAGAAATTTGAAGGCCATTGTCAAGCCCCTTCTGTTATGTAGTGGCTTAGCAATAGAAAATACTCCCCACACAGAAGGGCTGAGTAAGATTCCTTCTCCAAAATTCCTGCTTACATCACTACATGAAGGGAGGATGAGTGAAACCAAATAAAGACATTAAATTCATCATAATGGTTGGTCACTTTGGTGAAAAAATCTGTATTCAAACAGAAGTGGCCATTCCATTTTACTGTTTTCATGACAATTTTAACATGGCACAGCAAAGAAAGATTTCAAGACACATTTGTAAGCTCAGAACATGACAATGGGAAGAAAATGCAGTGCCTGAACACCACAAAGTCAGCTCCTTTTAAAACCATAAGATATCATTCAGACATGCTATAAGTACTCTTACTGAGACCTTGCTCTTAACAATAACTTGGGCTGAAGAAAATAAGTGAAAAAGGGGAGTTTTTCATTTTCTCCAGTGGAAGCATAGATTACTTTTTAAATCAAAATATGTGCATATGCATGTACATTTATATATGTGTGTGTGTATACACTTACAAATTTCATAAAAATTTGAAATGCTCAAGAATTTATCACACTCCATAGAGGTTTGTTTAAGAGAAAACTACTGCATTTTTTTTAAGAATAATGCTTTATTTTGCATTGGATAATTTTGCATCTTCTAACTTTGGTTATTTTATATCTAGGTTTGAGGTGATGAGAGTATTTATTGCAACAGTGATTTAAAACATGGCACTGAAAGAAGGTGGGACTGAAAGAAGATGGCACTAATAGGCACTAAGCTTTCCAAAGCTTCTATTATCTTTCAAGTATTGTGACTACTTTCACACGCATTAACTGGGATCACTTGGAGATGCACTTTTTCTTCATAGACACTTAGACAATACTTGAAGTTACCAAATGGTATTTCTGTGACAATCCCTGATATTCGTTCAAGTTGAGCTGGAATGTACTGGAAGAGTTAATCCTTATTCTCTTTGGTGCAATAAAAATTGCATGCTGCCCTCATAAAGCTACCAACAAATAAAGTTATACAACCAATCACCAACCAAACAATGATATCAGTCTTGCCCTAGACTTTGCTTTTAACTTTTGGAGCACCAACTTCTAGAAATAACTGCTTCATTGCATTCATTCTGTCACCCTTCTAAGGTCTTTTCCCCTCACATTGGATGAGTTTTAAAATATCTAGTTCAAATTCCACAAAAGGGCAAGACCAAAGATTCCAGTCACATTACTGCTGCAGTTCCAAGTTAAGCCTTGACTGTACTTTCTTTTCCTACTGCTGCTGAGGTTATTGTTAGCAATTATTTTACTGAGAGAAGAGGGAGGTGGAGAAAAAAAAATGAGAAAGCGTGAGTGGTTAGATAGCAGTGTTCTGCAAGATATACTTAGAATCAATCATATTACTGTTTTCTCAGCCAGGCTAGTGATCATAAATTCTGTATCTTTCCCCAAGCTCAGTGGCTGTTCCAGCCATTCATTCTGAAATGCTTCATGTTTCCTGTGCAGGAATTCACGATAGGATTATGGATTCAGGAGAAAACTTTGCTCAGGGAGGGGCAAGGAGTGAAAGGAGATTTGTTTGGTACAGCACTGAACAGTATGCAAAAGTAAAAGCAAGCCAAGAAGATGGAGAAATGGAAAAGGAGGTAGAAAAAAAGATAACTTATTTGTAGTTCATGACAGAAGTTTTGTTCAATGAGTAGTTACTCTGCCTTGCTTTACTTTCATTTGGAAACTGGAACTGGAATTTTTTTGGGCCAATTTGGAGTTGACCACTAACACCTGGAAAAACGTTTTTACAACTGGAAGAGCCAAAGGAGAGAACGGTATATACACATGGCTGGGCAATATTTTATCTCTCTAACCTACCAACTGTAAGTATGGCAGTGGCTAAAGCAAAATCTGCAAATGAAGTCATGTTTCCTCTCCTCCCATGTCAGCTCACTGAAAAAAATACCATTTCTCACAATAAATGCAATGTTCTTCCTCCCTTTCCCATACATGTCTTGGAGGTCCTGGCATATAATGACTGCACATCTGCATTTGGCTTGAACTCACCAGTCTGCTCCTAAGATATAATGGAGCCTGAGGGGAAGAGTTTACGAGTCAAAAGATCTTATAATGAAAAACTAGCTACAGAGCTGTACAGTGGCCTTGCTAGTTTGAAAAAAAAAAAAAAGAATAAAGAGCAGCCAAATATTTTCCCTGTCACTAGTGGTTAAAGCAAGTGAGAACAGAAACAGGTATGCAGTTACAATGTCCTATGGCTACAGGAGTGATTCTACTAGCGAAGCTATCAGGAGTTGTGAGCTAGAAACCTCTGCTCTACATCTGTATCTTGCAGCTGCAAAAAGCAATGAGTGCTGGATTTCAGCAGCTCCTGCAGAGTTTTGAATTCAGTGTCAGTCCAGAGGCATTAATTGTTGCATATTAAGAGGCAAGATCTGTTTTTTTCTGGTGAAAGGAAGGTGCTGCTGCTAGCAGTTTACCCCTAGGAGGTTGCGAAAATCTACCTCCTTTAACACCCAGGTCTTGCACATTGTTCGAAGTTCAAAACACAGTAGCAGTGATAAACCCAAATCTCCTGACAGCTGATGAGAAGCAAATGTAATGGGAAGCTCCTGAGCATGCCCACACTGTCTGGTGTGCATGTAGGAACAGCAGCAGTGCAATAACTTAATGTAACCAGTTATCCTTCCTTTTCCCCTGACACCTTTTTTTTCAAGTCACAGCGTGGAGGTGTGGCTAACGGCCATCTCCCCACTTCTGGCTGGGGAGCAAATGGTGCAGAGCATGGGTGATAGCACAGTTCACCTCTGTCTTCACATCAGAGATGAAAAGTCCAGCCTTTTGGACAAGCGAAATCAGGATATGCCAAAACCTGACTACTCAATGTAATTTCCAGTTGATAAATACATCAGAGGTCTCTCCCTATCCAAAAACATTCTTGGGCGAAAGACAATTTCAAGTAGAATATTTCAAAATGCAAGACAATACTGCAGATATAATTGAATACTGGAGCATGATGTTCATATTTGTGTTGGGCTTTACACAGTCGAATTTCTAATAAAAACATTTAAATACTTGAAATGGTGACATCGCTAAAACTCCAGAAGTGTGTATGGTTTTATACATTAAACATGTAGATACTTGAGGACGATTTTCTAACCATAATTACATGCCTTTTTAATTGCAATGGTTTGTGTACACTACAAAATGGGATGCTTAAAAATGTTTCTCCCAAAATACTAAAAGCAAAACAAAATACTTAGTTTTTCACATTTTGGGGCAGTTCCTATGCTCCTTTCTCAGGGCTGGAGCTCTAGAAGTAGCATACAACCACCAGAGTGAAGGAGAGTAGCAGGCATTGCACTTTGATTGTAATTAGAGCCTTGACCCCTCTTCAGGGAATTCAGTGGGTGTTTCAATTGAAAGATTTTGGCTCTACCCAGTTTTTGACTTGTATTCACAAACAATACTGACTCAATCACTTTCAATCTCAAGTGTACATGACTAACTAGTAATTTCCTGCATTTGTGACATACCATGACCCTTCTTGATGCTGTTAAAGTTTGTGACTACACAGAAAAACCCTGTCAAGTTGACAGTGAGTGACCCTTGGGAAGTTGTTCTGCAATTGCTTGACTTTGCTCTGCAAGTTTGTGCTCTCATAGCAACATGGATAGCATATCATTCTATGCTGGCTTCATTAAAAGCAAACTATCCTGGTTTTCAGTTTAAAAAAAAAAGAAAGCTGTAACTGTTGAAGCAGCATGCACCTAATAAGCTACTTCTAAATCTGGCTCCATCATTTCAGTCTGTGGATTAGCAGAAGAGAGCTTGCAGAATCCTTCTCAAGTAAGTATTGCTTTCTCTTACCAGCATGTTTGTTTTTTCATTTAAAATGTATAACAAGTAGTAAAGAAGTCTTCAGCATTGAATTATTGGTGCTGCAATATGACAACTGAATGTCTGCTTTAAACATGAATTAATATGCTTTTTTGCTTCATTTGGCAGACATTACTGTCTTACAAAGGAAATACTTAATACATTAAGGTACAAAACAGCAAATTATGGATGAAGCTTCCCAAAGGTGCAGTGTTAGAAAGCTAATGGATTGATTTATAGTTGACTGTCGTGATAGTTTTTTCCCAAAATGAGATATGCAGCTTCTATTTGCGTATAACACAAACATGGAACATGTCTATTTGATCTCATCTCAACTGGAATATATATTCTGAATATGTTTGTGGCCACAAAGTATGAAATTAGCAAAATTATTTCTATCTTTAAGAAAGGAAAAAGTCAGATAGTAGCATTAATATTATTAATAAAAAAGCCAATATGTACACATTAAACCTACCTCAGGTTTGTACTGAATGATGAGGGAAAATATTTGTAATGGATGACTTTGTATAATTATACAAAGTATAATTATAAAATATATATAAATTAATTATTTGTATAATTATACAAAGTAATAGTGAATCATTGTTAAACCCAACAGAATATAGAGGAAATAATTGTTTGTATGAGAAATAAAATAAACGCATGCCATTTGCCAGCACAAACAGCACATACTGTAGCATGCTTTCTGCAAGACTGTTTAAACAGCTCTGATGAACATATCTCTTTAATATAATGAAGTGGGGTGGGACTGTGGGAGTTGAAGGAAAAAAAAAAAGCAATCTTTGGCTTCATGTTTAAGTTGCAACTGTTGTCACAGAAAGGAGTTACGAACAGGCAACCCACAGGGCTACCTTTACATTTGGTGTGCAAACGCATACATATTCATAACCAAACAAACATTTTTTTTCTCATTTAACCCTAGCTGCTTAGCACTGATTCCCATGACAGGTAACACCAATTGCAAACAAGCAGGTTTGCAGCACTCAGCAAAACTATATTGTAGCTGCATCTAAGATATTACAGCTCTGATATTACTACCCTGGAAACTTAACACAAACATGTCCTCTGCCTCCAAATAATATTATTTATCATAATTTTTTATGTAGGGAAAAATATGGTGCAAAAAGTCAAATTGTTTATTGAACTTCCACATAAAAATGCATACATACTTAACTCTTGCTCAAGTTATCCATCCCCCAGCACCCCATGACAAGAGAAATCAAGAAATTACCATGAGACAGACTAGGAGGGTCAGAAGGAGGAAGAGGGCTGCATTTCTAGGCCTCCAAGGGGAAACAGTGACTTCATGATCAAGGAGATGGCATTGTCTAGACGAAAAGGCTCATTCCTTGCTTATCCTTTGAGATTTCCTAATCCTGCAAAAGAATGATCCTAATGAAATCCTACAAACCTAGTACAAGTCAATTGCTCTATGAAAGTCAAAGCCTCCAGGGATTTGACCCACTACAAAGAACAGGGAATTTTTGTAATATGCTCTTGAACAACTCAGTCTAACAGAGAATTTGCTGATTTGAATAAGCTCACTGGACAGGTGGGAAAAAGAGAATATCAGAGCAACATCTTGTTCCTTTGTGGTTTATGCATTTGACAAAGACTTTCCTCCCAGTCTTCAACTTTCCTCTTTGTTTAACATTTACTTAATAGAATTACATATTCCTGCAGATGTACAAAAGATAACAAGAAAAATGCTCCTGTACTGAAAGATCTCTTCAGTACTCCTGGAAGCATCACTGGGATGGACCTTGGGTAGGCTTAATTCACCAGTAAGGTGGTATCACATCAAAAAGAGACAGTATATGGCTCCAGAGACAGTACGGCCTTGCAGACTGTGGCATCCAGCATCACACTAGGAGTGGATTTAAGTAAAAGAAATTTAATTGGTATAGAAAATATAATTAATTTAAAAATAAAGCAGAATTCAGTGGGCAGGAAATATTTTCATTCCACCTGAAGAAAAAGGAAGTGTATTTTTGTTCCATTTCTGATTTTGCATGAGAAAATAATTCCATTCTTCTGCTCACTTTTCCTCTCTACCATCTTAGATTTTCTTACACATTTTCCTCCTCTTTTGTCAAATAATAATAATAATAATTAAAAAAATATAGAGAGACTGGGAAATAGGAAGAGAGAAAAGGAAGAGTAAAATGGGGAAAAAGGTATATCTGATTTGGAAAGCCACTTGACACTGCCATTCTACCTCAAAGAAGGGCACGTTTAAGAATAGACTTAAAGGATTTGCCACTTGCCTAAAAACATGGTTCAAGGAGCAGTGGAAGAAACTAAGACTCCTCATCTGTGTGTTCTCAGAAGGATCAATTATTTTGCTGTCTTTTCACTAAGTGACTACAAAGTGAACAGGAGACACAGAATCAAATGCTGGTGTAATGCAGATGACCTACAGCTCTACCT
>Ga0181612_109716_pt1 | contig 13958 bp, 7 predicted proteins | sample HoacroProtozoa21_FD_119630 | JGI IMG/M metagenome (GOLD analysis project Ga0181612, IMG submission 119630) | Hoatzin crop microbial communities from Cojedes, Venezuel. Combined Assembly of Gp0051906, Gp0051904, Gp0051908
AAGCTCACCAACACAAGCCCACGTCCCCAGGCCTCCCCGCGCTCTGCTCCTGCATCCCGCGCCGCTGGCACGGGACGGGGACTCTGGAGGGACGCAGCCGGCAGCTCTGCTCGGCAATGGCCCACAGCCTCCCACCGCTCCCGGCAGCAGCGGGGCTGCGGCGATGAACAGCCAGCTCTGCTCTGCCAGTCCCCTTCGTACGGGACTTTTGAAATCCAAACACATGAAGTAGCACCACTGAAAACAAAACCAGCTGAAATCTGAGGTTGTGGGCATACCATAATATTCTCTTTTCCTCTCTATACTGCTTGCTGGATATTCAAAAGGCATCAAAAAATTGCTCCAGTGATTCAACAGCAAATCTGAGACTCACAGAAATAAAATATTAAAGCAGCTTCTTAAACTAAAAAGCGCTTTGCTCTGACTCCACTTACAGAACAGATTCCGCATTAATCAAGCAGTCTCGGGCACTTTTCTAAGCCATGAAACATAACAGATTCATTTTAAATGTGATATAGATATGTCCTCACCTGCTATTTGTATTGCTAAACTGCATGAAATGGAGCAATTACAGTTCAAGTAATTACCACTATTCCTGATACCCCTAATGCCGGAATTAAAAATAAAAATAAAGCTGTTCTTTTCCAAATTACCTTATTTTACTATTTTCCCAAAAGATATTTCTTAGTCTTCTTTTAAGTAAAGATACTGAAATCAGGAATGACAAAACCAGTCTACTCCCAATCCTGCTGCAGAATTTATCTTCCACAGTCCATATACTGGCGTATATGCTAAACTAGACTGGCTGAACCTTTTTGATGGGGCCATTGTTGTGAAACTAAGCAGAAATCAATTTAGTTTTCATTCTGAAACGCATTACTTGTCATATAATGTATTAAATTAAATTTTATTAAGTCTCAAAATATACCAAAAAGGGGCAATGCACTCTAGAAGTGGACCTACTGTACTCTTGCTGCAAACGTGAGCACGTCTGCAGGAAAATCTCCTGAAACGAATGTAGCGCCGATGCTGGGAGATCAGCACCAATTGTTTTACTCTTCTGACCCAACTCTTGTCTGACCACATTGACTGCTGATACAAACATAATCTGACTGAACAGGTTTTAACCTGAACGTGTATCTTAGGGCCTGATTAAATCTGATTTCTCAGGAGAAGTAAAAGTTCTACTTTCTGTTTCTTTTTGGAATGACAGCTATGGAATATTAAAATACTTTCAATACTTTCTGTGCTACCAGCAGGTGGGGTTTTTTTAAATAGCAACTTTCTTGAGCTGTAAAGCATCCCATAACGATGGGCAGCTCAAAACAATGTACAAATTTAGTCCAACTTTGTCCTTTAGCTGAGACTACAATTGCATATAAGAAGAATCAAGTGGTGCATAGTATTTGCAATTTTTTCTAATAAAGCATGATTTGCATTTTAGAGGTTTCAACGGGACTTTATATGATATCACTGAAGTGGCACTAATTTTTGTTTGCATTTGTGATATTGCTTATTGCACTTTTGCAGATCTAGTCTTAACACTAGTTTGGTAACACCAGGTAAACAGATAAGCATACTGGAACCAGAATGGAAATGTCTTTTTTGCATCATTTTTGATACAAATGTCTTTTCCCAACTGGAACCAGCTGCACCCATCTTCAGCTAACCTAAGATGAGGAGAAAAGAGCTGTCATATGCATCACGTTTTCCTTAACTCTCCCTCCAATCTACATTTTTCAGCAGAAGCAACAGAGCTGAAATCACAATAATCCTGCTGTCTGTAGCATAAAGAAACCAAAGAAAAAATTACCATTTCAATTCCATGCCAATGTAGAAGAACAAGGCCAGCTAAAAGGGTGAAAGAACAGCATGACTTACACCCATGCTTCGTACGCTGAAACCTCCAAACTTTAGGACACCCTGTTTAACAGTCATTTAAAGCAGCATTGAGAAGGCAGACTTTTCACTACAGAGACAAATCAGTATTCTGTGACATTTCTCTTAGTGGCATAAAATCAAACTGGAAAGACATTTGATTTGGGGAAAAAAAAATAATCTTGTCACTGATATGGGTTAGTAAATTTAAGGAAAATATTGTTGTTTGAACCCAATCAAAAATATCCACAAATAAATTAGAAAGTTCAAAACATCTCAAAGAAAAATAGCAGCGGGAGAATTTCTGAAAAAAAAAACTAATGTCTTTTCTGGATTAGCAGTTGCATGGAGAACTTCTGGATAAGATCAGGTCTGAACTGCTGCCGAAGTCCAAATCTTCATCCATGGCCACTGGCAGCAGGTAGGAGCAGCTCAGGCCGTGGGTTTGAGGATGAGGTCCCACAGGAGATGTGCTGCTGCTGCTGAGGCCTAGGCATGATATCCCACTTCCTCAACTTCACGTGGGAAGCGACTGCCCTGAGTAAAGCCTACTCAGCCCTAATGGCTCGGTGCTTTACATCATTGTGTAATAGTTATTCTGTCACTGCTACCTATGTGGGAAGGGACAAGCTGCGCAGGAAGTTGATGAGTCCTGAGTAAAACAGAAGGGTAACTGCTGTGACCAGCAATATCCAGGACAGAGAATTGCAAAGATCCAACCTGGCAGTAACCACCATTTCAATTCCAAACTTTGTTCAACTACATCTAGCACAGAAATACAGTTAAAACCTCAGAAAGCAAATAGACGTCTTGGATTTGGAGACTGGTCACTCACCTTAGCTCTCTGAGGCAGGTTCATCATGGCATCCGGTTTGAAGTCATTCTTGTTCTTTCTACACAGAACCGCTGTGATGATGATGATGATAACCGTAACCACAGCAATGGGAGCCAGCACAGCTGCAATGATCCATAGGTTGTTCGGGGGGTTCTTCACCACAGCTATAGCAAATTGCAAACCAACATTGGTAATTTTTACTGTGCAAATGTAAGGTTTAAATTGCTTCCAATACAGTCTTCAACTGTCTCCATATAACAACTAGTATAAATGGAATGTTGGTAATCTAGCGATACCGCTGTATTCCTTAATCAAAAAAAAAATGAATCAGCAGCATTGTTCAATTCACAAATCCCTGGGCTGTCTTCTCTTACTTAGTTATAGCCAGCTGCAAAAGCAGCAATTGATTTCCAAGTCAAATTAGATGCCATGTTAGAAATCACTCCAATGGTTCATTTACAGAACAAACAAAAAAAAAGTGAAAGTAATACATCCTTAATTATTCTTCAGACACAAAACCAGTTTATAAGAAGGTAGCATGTGTGTTAAAACTATACACACAGAGTCCATACCTGGTGTCAAAGACTTACTGGCTCAGCAAGAGTAAACTGGGAGAGTTTTTTCAAAAACAATGAAGCTAAGCACACTAATAGTTATTACTTATATCAACAGAGCAATAAGAAAATGGTTGTCTTGTGCTCTAGAAATACTTTATCATATTTAAGGTCAAAATGAATCCATCGTTTCTGAAGGAGGGGAAAAGATGAGGTTGGAAAGAGCTACTTGCAGATATATTAATAACAGCACCAGGAAAAGGGTACATTTCAGAACTGCAGTGATCCCAAAACATTTTAGGTTCTGTTTTATCAGAATAAAGTCTCTTACTATGAACCTTCAACTTGTACACACATAAGAGATCCTCCTGTGACACATCCCCGGTTCTCTCATTTCATTTCTTTCTGGAAAAGCATCAGATAATCTCCTTATGAGGCTGACTTTTGCTGTAGTGAAATATTTTGTGGACTTCACTATGCTTTCTCTGTTTATTTTCCTGTGCCACTGGTTGCTGGCGTGGACAGCCAATTGTGAGAATATCAGCGTAAAGCAGCCTTTGCCATTTCCTAGGGGACCGGCGCTTCCAAATGTCATTGAGCTTATTAGCTGTCAGAGGCACTCAGCATCTTTCAGGATCAGACTTCAAATGCATGCCATCTTGTTCAGCAGTGGTTATGAAAACCAGCTGAAAGTCTGTCTGAAACTTGAGGCTATTGTCTTTGTAGATCCGCAACTTCTTGCAATCCAATGTAGTTTGCTGGGTGGCATAGGAATAACACCATTAAGTACATATCTTGCACACAGTGTAACAGTAACCGCATGCTTAAAGACTCCAAAAAGCCAGGCTGAAACCTAGGATTAAGCAACCTTTCAAGGTTCACTTTTCAATGGAGTTGCATAATTCTAAATTATTGCCTTTGACTATGTAGTCTGGGAATGAAAGGGCTGTGGGGAAGGAAAGTGAATCTGAATTTTATCAGACAGCAGTAATTATAATGATAGATTGCTGTTGTGGGAGCAGCAAACAATTGTTGAAAAAACATAATTATTCTTTTTAGGGAAAGCAGAGGAAACAATGACCTTATGGCTAATGGGACAGATATTTAGTAATACTGGTTTACATCTTTAATTCAGTTACCAGCTTCCAATGTGACCTTGAGTAAGTCAAGCCATGGTTCATTCAACTCATAAGACTTTGTCGGATTTTGAAGCAAGCCTTTCATTTTGCTGTAACTCAGTCCCTCACTTACAGAACAGGAACATCCATATTTTTTTTTATTATTCATCTGTCTTGTCTAACCAGACTGTGAGCTCCTGAGGGTAGATGTCTTTTCTTACTGCATTTCGGTACAGAACTTTTCATTCTGCTATAACAGAAATCATAATGAGTAAAAATGAAGTGCACACAAAGTATTTCTTTGGGAGTATAAAGACAGACTACAAATACCATGTCCAAAATGAAAGAAATCAATTTTTTTCTGTAATAAGGTATAAAGATAGAACCATCTCCTACATTTCAAGCAGTCTAGCTTGAGAATCTCAGTTACCTGGGGTCATAATTTCAATTTCTGTATATTCTCTTCTTACAGTATGCTGTGCATATTTGACTTGTATGAAAATCTACAGATGAATGAGGCTGCTTTATCAGACCATGGAAGTACAAAGTTAGATCCTGAGCATCAGATATCATATAATTACCTAAATACCCATATAAACCACAAAACTGCACGAAGAGCTAAGAAACTGCTATGTATTATCTATAGCTGCTTTAGTAAAAATTACATTAAAGAAATATTCTCATGGAAAACAAAGTCATTCAGACTTTAAATACTAGACTTTATGGAAGCAAGAATGGAGATCCCTGGTTTTAATCCCTGGTTTTAGTCCAATTAAAGTCAGTAACAGACCATGATCAAATCAAAGATCAGGTGCAGCATATAGTGCATTCTCTGGAAATTATATCATACTTTATTCTTCTGACTCCATCATATGTTTATGGATAATATGTCAATTACTTGTTACAGTGGTTCCTTCTTTTCCTATCACCATTACATGTAATCATTTCAATATCACTGCTGCTTTAGGCAGAAATGATGGCACCAGGGAGTCCCATTTTATATGCCGTTTATCCAGTAAGGAGGTCCAGTACAGAAGTCCACTATATAATTTTGATTCCATCTGGATAAATACCTTGGCTAATCGGAGAGATTCAGTCAGCTAAAGGCATTGATTCACACATTAAGCTGTTATTGCCCAAAAAACCCCAGCTTTATGGCTGTGCGTCAACTATACAGGAATATCCAAAAGAAAACCTTCTTTTAAAGAAAACACCTATGCTCACAATCACTCAGCAACTGATGCAAGTCTTAAAGTGCTTTTGAATTTCTCTTGTATTTTTCAAGAATGGATTACTTTTTTCGCCACGTTATTCTGAATGACGCTACCATATCTTGATTCTGAAAATTGCCCATACGTACAAGTAGTTCTGTCCAGCTTCACTTTTCTGATTTGTGTCTAAGCAATATCTTTAACAACCACGTGGTGCACTTTACAAAGTTCTAGGTGAAAATAACTATTTAAAAATATATATCATTTGGGATAGAAAACAATTTTCACCAAGAACTTTGTAGTCAAAAATAAGGGACATCTTGATAGCCCCCACATACAATTTTGTTTTACTTTGAGTCAAGTTACTTGAACAGCAGTTTAGCCCCAGCAGTCATTAGCCTGTCGTGTCATGGTTTCGTTAGCATCAGAATTCATTCTGACTTTACAGTTCCATAAAGTTGAGTTCATAGAACTGTATGTGTATAAAAATAGTTGTACAGTAGAGTTTATGGTGACTGGCTAAATAACAGTCAGTATTTGATTTACTATGATAAACGATTACTTTCTTTCATATGAAAAACAACAGCCTAACTTCAGCAGCTGCTTAAAAAGGTGCATCTGAAATTTTTCTGTGTGATTAACGGAGACTCCCCATGCTACACTGGTGTTTTCACAGAGAAAGAAATCAAAAAAAAAAAAAAAAAGAAGGCAAAAAAGGACTAAATCAGAGAATTTTTAAGAGAACTCTTACGATCAGCTTGAACTTGAATAACGTAACCTAGTGTCAAAGCCATCCGCTGGGAGTCAACGGTACTCAAAATTTTGGCAGCTGCAGTGCCCAGCAAAGGTTTCCCGTTGTACAAAGTGTAGTATGTCAGTTCAGCTGGCTCCTTGGGTCCTGGAATACGTTGGATTTTTACCATCTTTCAGGAAAAAAAAAAAAAAAGAAAAAAAAAAAAGAATATGAGAGAAAGAGAAATACACTGTGTTTGTATTACACCACTGCAAAATCTGCCAGAAGCTACCTGAAGGCTGTGAGCACAGGGAACTCCTTCAAGACCCCATATAAGCATAAGTTACATGCAAATATTCTCACAGGATCAGAGCTTCTCCCCTTCACAGCCTAGGCTATTAAGATTAGTGAGGACTGACTGCCTTAAAAATTTTTAAACATAATCCTAAGGTAAAACCCTATACTAAGAAAAGCATGCAGTAAAAAGGATGAAAGGATCAAATGTTTGGACATTACAGTCCTCTAATAATGAGAGATTTCTTAAAATCTGTCCTAATATTGAAAATTATACTTTACTGGCATATTGCAGTTGAAAAATTCCCTCACATTTTACTTCTACACTCATTATTTTTGATCCGAGGCTGATAATAAAGAACCATGCTTCCTCCATTTCATTCTGCAGAACACCAGCAGAATTTTTACATTGTACCTCTGTCTTTCCTGAGAGTAGAGGAAGTGTCAAACACCTCTAATGATGAGAGGAAACAGGAGTTTTGTGATTCTTCTCCATTATGTTATTGACTAAAATATGTTATGTTTTCATGGAAAATTTTACAAAGGTTCACACTTTTGGCAAGCAAAAACATGTTCCTTCTTTTAAATTCTTTCAGCGGGAAAACACACAGAATTGTGGGTAAATGAGCAAAGTAGTAATTTGGTTTCATCTCTCACAACAGGCAATTCTTTAAAAACATCACGTAAGAAAAAACAAGCAATAACTTGTCATGCAATTTTTGAAGACAGATCCTCTTTAATCCCCCACAACTAGCATCAGTTGGCTAAATCAGTGAGAAAACAAAACAAGATCATTTCAAAATACTGAATGAGAAATGTTGATAAATAAGAGAAAGATGATTAATAAATTACTCGGCACTGAAATCTCTTACTTTGCAATGTGACCTGTGGCCACATGGTTTGCTGACTAACCCTGTATAAAGACTGCTTCGTACTTTTTTTATTCTTCAACAAAAAGAAAAAAGATGTTCTAGCTTTATTGCGTTACCTAGGAAAGGAAGACCTAGGAAACTTTTTTTATGAACGAAACCCTGAAACTCTTCATTATGCTGAATACGAGACTTTACACTAAAATACATATTTTGTACCAATCCTCATAGCAACAAAGAGAAAATATTTATTAATACTGATTAACTAATACAATTTCTAGAAGATGAGAGTCTTGTAAACCTAGCTGACTGCAGAAGAAAAAAACCCATTAGTAATGCCATGCATTTTGCACTCGCTGCTTTGATAACCATGGAATAAGACAGGAAATATCAACCCAGTTAAACTTTTTTTTTCCATACAAATTGAGGCAGGACACATGCAAATAAAGCCCTTTCTTCAACACGTATCTAGCTCATCCAATGTCTCATTGACCACCTGTACAGTGTAGCTGCCCACAGTAGTGGCACGTTTGAATCGTCTTCCTTGCTGATGGGACATCATAAACAGCGGGGCCAAACGCTGCTCCATTAATCTTGCAAAGCTCTGATTGTTCAGTCCCAGTAATGCAATATCAACCCCTTGAATAACTGTGGGAATGGAGAAAAATCACAAATCAGCACATCTTACATGGACAGATAAAGTAACATTTGGTCCCTGCAGGACAGGGATATACTAACTACCTTAGCAGAAAAATAGCTGGACACTGTTACACCCCCTCAGTAATTCCCCCTGGGGATATAAGGTGCTTCTTTTTCAGCCCCCGCACTGTTCTTCTTAGATAATGTCAATGATGTTTCAGAGAACAAAATCCTTCAAAAACTTCCTTTGGCCTTCAGTTTACCAAAATGGCTCCAGGAAGCACCTAATCTATGATCTTCAATGCAAAAAGTAAGTTAAAACCTATTTGAGATCTGCCTGGTTTGATGCTTATGGCCAGATGCTCCTGTTAACTAAACCACAGTTTTTCATCCAGTAGTTTTGAAATCTTAAGTTAGGATTTTTTACAACTCAGTTTGAAACAAAATATCGTATGTTTGAGAGCACTGAAAACTGAATAAACGTTTCTAAATATAAATGAATGTAAAATTAAAAAGACACTGAATTTACAAAAAGTTCAAAGAAGAGATATGGCATGCTAATTTAATTCATACATATGTATGATTTTGCAATATTACTTCAAAAATCTTTTGGGACCACCATCATTTTTTTGAAAACAGTGTTTCCACTGTAGTATCAATAGTGCAGTAAGTGCACAAAGGCAAGAAATGGAGTAACAGGTTCACAGGGTCCAAATGAGGAGGAGCTGTACTATTGCCTTCAGAGGATCATAATCTCTGCATAAACTTATTTTTTAAAATCAAAATTATGAATAGATATAACAGGTACCAAATCACACCGGCTTTGGAAGCAGAGTGTAGAATTTAATCGGTTTCATGTCAGGCTCCTTTTTTCTTCCTCTCCTGAGCACTAGGCAATTCCAGGTACAGACACAGCAATTAGAAAGGCTTTGGTATCTACTCATTCAAAGATGTCTGGGGGAAAGGGTGTCTTTCTTGCCCAGTTATCACTTCTAAAGTCAAAGCAATTGTGAATGAGAATGTGAAGCCAGTGAAATAACTGTGATAAAACAAGTATTTTGAAGCTTAATAGCATTCTCTGCACCTTCTTTTCCACCAACAGAAAGTTATGCGCTTAATGCTTCAGGTGAAAAATGCAGAAATTCCTGGACCCAGGCAGCCAGCAAATCATTACAAACTTGCTTGGTTTAACAGATCACCTTTCTTCCTGGGTTATGTCTACAAGCCTCTCTTGATTTCAGATTTAAATCCAAGTCCCAGGGGGGTCAGGGGGGAAGCCTATTTGTGTTTCAAAACTCTGAGAAGATAATGCTGTTCTCAGAAGTGCTTAAACCAAAGTGGCATAAATTCCGAGGCAGGTGTTGGACACAGGAGACGTCTCTGTTCAAGATGACGAATCACAGTTATGCCCCAGAGTAACTTTCAATACATTTTCCCAATTGAAAGCAACAGGAAGATTCAGTGGGCAGACACTTATTTTTGTGTAAAATTACTGCACCAATGTATTTATATCACCAGGCACTAAAAATTATTGTCTGAAGTGCATGGAGGACAGGAGGAGATTAAAAAGTACCTGTTATCACCCAGTAGTCTCTAGTTGACTCTGAGACATCAAGGTTTGGATACTCCAAAGCTTTAAAATAAAAGTTGAAATCATGTCATAATATTCCAACATGCTACACATCATATGTCCCAAAACTGTTTGGTTAACCAGACAGTGATAAATAAAATTGAACTATGGCCCAGGAGGAGATCTAGAGGCATAATTTCCAGGGTTACAATTTCTCTTCTGTCTGGAAAATGACATCAAGTGCAAGCAGCACAAGCGCTGCCGTACAAAGTAGAGCATACATCTCCTGTTCCCGAAATACTGGCTGGCACACTGTCTGGGGCAAAGCCCAGCACTGCCCACTACTAAAAATGGTAGGTAATATGCACGTGTCTGTTACGTGCATTTCCGCTGCTTTCTCTCTGTGAGTAATCCCCTGAGGAAAACAAACTGAGATTCTCTGGTGATTCTGTGATTTAATCCCGACATAACCCAGACCACAATTTTAACATAATGTAATATTAACACGGATCAGATTGCACAGAGTGCAGTTCCACGTGAATTACAAATGGGATTAACGAAACTGTGAACACACCTTAGAGTGCCATATTCTCACTCTCTCACTCTGCTCCATTTAAGGTATTACTCCCATATGTGTTTACACCTGTGAGAATTTGATGTCTGCTGTTTTGATGCATTTTTCTAGCTTTTCAATCTCCTGTAAAGTTCAATATGCTGCTAATTCATTATACAGCTCAGCATTTTTTCAATAGATTTATGCAGCGTGGAAAGCATTAATACTTGGAACTTAATTGAGAAAATATCCATGCTTCGCATGTTGATACACTGCTATTAAGTTACCTTGATTTTTAAACTCCAAATTGATTTGAAATAGTAAACATTGTAAAGGATGTGGCTACGCACAGTAACCGCTTTTGAGGAGGGATTTCATGGCGTGTCCTGGGCTGTGCATTTCCAAGACAGACTGCAAAGGCTCTGGAGGAGCTGCTGGACTCTACTGGGAAATACCACGCTCTGACAACAGCCGCAATATTTGTTTGACAAACTGAAACAACTACACTGCCACATGAATAAGCATCAAACACTTTTCAAAGTAAACATTTTCACAAGACCTTCTATCAGTCTGAAGCCATAAACACTACATGCACATTAAGTTCATGAGTTTGCAATATACCTGCTGCACTGGGAATAAAACCAAGAACTCCAAAATGAAATATAAGGCATTAGTTGTTAAAGGAGCACTAGCTAAAGACTTTATCGGGTCAGTTGCTCATGTACAGGGATCAGCAGTGAACTGCAGTACCACACGAGACTCTTACTGTGTAACAAATGGCTTTTACAGCTCCTGACTATGAAGCACACACCTGTACTGCCCTTGTGAGAAGTACCGCAATGCTTTTCCTATGCAACAGGACTATTCTGGAGGCCAAACACTTTAACTGAGAGCAGCCATCATCAGAACTCCCTCGAGCTTTCTCCTTGTGCTCCTGGATGTCCCATGAAGACAAGTCCTGCACACAGGGCACTCCTCGGACAAGCTCACCCACCAGCCACGTAAAGGAAGAGGCCTGTCTCCTCATGAATGGTCAACACCCCTTTCGAGGTCCCCAGACACACCCTTTGTTAACAGCCTCTCTCCACCTCCTCTTGCCTGTGGAAAGGCTTGATGAAAACGCAAGCCTGCCCTGAGATGTGTCTCTTACCCTGGGTTGGGAAGTCTGATTTAAGAGTGCACCAATGCAGTGCAAGGACTCATCATTCACCTATATGTCTGGAAGTATCTGATTCAGACAGGTAATGCCTCAAGAATAATATACACTCCTCCTTTTTCAAGGATTTGCAGAATCACCAGTGTTAGCTGTGATTCTTAACTGCCTCATACCAGAGAGCAACCGCTTGCCCCACAGACAGCTCATTGTGCAAGTAACTGATAAAGAATTGTACATGATAGTTACTCTGCTGTTGGGCTGTTTGCAAATAAAACAGGCTGACAAAAAAGTTAGCTTGTGTTTTCCCCAGTGGTCACTTTCCAGCAGCCTGGATCTGCTTTTTCTTAGGTCAGAAAATGAACAAGCACCTTAAGAATTTTACCTAAAACCACAAATCCACTCAGTTCAGTGTTCTGATCATAAAGACATATTTGGCTCTACCCTTATGTGCCCGATTATTTCACTACTTAAAGAATTACAAACTACTCCATCACTGGTTGAGCCTTATCAGTCAGTTTGATAGTCACCAGAAGCTTAACCAGATCTTTACTTGCATTTGAACATGATATTTCAAATTTAACAAGCACCTCATGAAGATTTACACACAGTGAGAACAGCTGACACCTGCCCTGCCTTAACCAGAGCCCATTACCACGCACTGATGTACTCAGCGTGTCCCTGTCTCCCCTCACTTCCAGTGAACGGATAACCTGGCTCTACAGTGAGCTTAATTTCACACACCAAGTTTAACAAGCAGATTAAACAGAAATCTCCATAATCAAATGTCTTGTCCCTTTATTCACTAGAGAAATTAGCATGCAGAGTCAGAGAGCATATATGACTCACAGGCTGCCCAGACACACCACTTTCTCTTCCTCTCTGTACCTCTGACTCTTCCTAACAACTGAAATGCAAGCAAGTTATTGACACTATAAAGTGCTTAGACCCCATTTTAAACTGAGGATGAAGTTCAGCAAATACACAGAGCATAGACAGAGCTTGCCCACTCTCCAAATACACACTCCAAGTGTGCTACCCAGCCCTGCCACTGGAGCAAGCACTGGGGGCTTAGTCTTCCACTGAAGTAAAGGGCTATGCTGAAGATGAACTTCAAGTGCTCTACAAAGTTTTCCTGAAATGGAGAACTGGGGACACTGTATTTGCTTTATATAAAATTACAATTTTATCAATTTTGTTTGGTACCTGGCACAATCATTTTTTTTATTAATGACAGCATATATGTGTTTTTCTTAATTATCTACCAGTGTTTCTAGCAGCCACAGTAAACACTGAACCCAGAACACCCCCTCACGTAACCCCCCTCCTTTAAAAAAAAAAAAAATTTAAAAAGTCATCAGTAAGAACACCTACAATCTGTGAGCTTGACGATAAAGCTTATGGTGCTTGCAAAGCAAAAGCCCAACGCTGGCTAATCTTAAGGAGCTGTGTGCTGGGAAGCGCATAACTTACATTCTGCAATGGTGAGAGGCGGGTAGGTTAGATAGAAGCCCACCAGCTCAGCTGACAGCTGATTAAGAAGGTTGCTGGAAATAGTGCCATTTAGAGTTGTGCTTTGATTGTTCACTACATAAAACAGAGTGACAGCTTGGGAGACGTTGGAGGTGTTCAAAATCTGAAACAGAGGTAAAGAAATAATGTGTAGCTGTGTTTCAGCTCAGCTGGAAAAAAAGAAGAAAAAAGTACACAACCAAAAAAACCCAAAACCAGTGCAAACAAACTGGGAAGAAGTTAACTTGAACAATGGATTAGACACAGCTCACTCAGCATGATTGTGTAAAACAGTTTGTGATACTTTAATTCCTACTTTAGCACATGCAGGGTTACTGGAGGACAGCGGCAGGCAGGAAAGGTGCAGTCAGGACCAAAAACATTTTTCCCTGTTTTTTACCAAGAAATGTAAGATGAGGGATAGAATGCATATGAGAAAAAAATGTTCAGTATTTGATGAGAGGGATGTGGCCTGCATGTCTTCCTCTCTTTGCTGCCTTCCGAGTGCAGTTATCAACACCAACCCCTTTTCCACAGGAACTAAAGGGATGTCATGTCTCTCTTGTTCCTAGCATCATACGATTGCTGGCTCTCCTCCCCTCTTTAGCTCCATGCCAGTCTCTTCCTGAGCCCAAATCTGATGACTGCATTTAAAGACCAAATCTATTTAGTGAGTACTGGATCAGATCCTCAAACACCAGTTTTATGCAGGAAGCAGAGAGGCGAAGGTGAGGCAGGAATGGGAGAAAACGTTTTCTCAGAAAACTCATGCCATAGGACTAGAGGGATGTTTTTTTGGCAACTGATACTGTAGGTAGGGCCGACAGCATTCATCATTCATGAATGTTATTTAAATACCCCATTTTTATGATTTGGACCACTACGTAAAAACATAAAACATGGTATAATAAAAGCAGCAGAGAAGAGTTTAAGGTCAGACCAAAAGTCTGCCTAGCCAGCGTCCACTTACAAATGGCTGAGAGCAGATGTTTGGAGAATGAGCACGGAGAGGAGAGGAGAGGAGAGGAGAGGAGAGGAG
>Ga0181612_122317_pt1 | contig 13958 bp, 11 predicted proteins | sample HoacroProtozoa21_FD_119630 | JGI IMG/M metagenome (GOLD analysis project Ga0181612, IMG submission 119630) | Hoatzin crop microbial communities from Cojedes, Venezuel. Combined Assembly of Gp0051906, Gp0051904, Gp0051908
ACACCCAAGGGATCTGCACAGGGCTAGGAGGACCAGTGGGGATACCCATACCCTTCTGGAGCCAAGGGGGCCCATGGTCATTGGGTCTCTCAGATGTCGCTACACACTTCTAAGTGGGCAACTGGATTGAACACTGACTGTCACTGGTTTAAATACAACAGAAAATTAAAACAATTTTTATTTTTAAAAATATGGTTTCAAAATATTTTTCCTCTAGCTGGTGTACTGAGAGTCTTGGAGGCTTTGTCCAATATCAGCGATGGGCTGAAAATATTAGTGAAACAAATTCCTTCTCTTGTCCCCTGCAGTCATTTGCCAATCTTTGCTGCCTTGCCACATTTTGTACTTTTTTGTCATTTGTTCTTGGCTCAGCAGATGAAGATTACTTTAGAAACAAATGAAAGAGGAGCAAAATGCAGATGCTAAATAAAGTAACGCATGTTAATAGGCATCCTACAATTTTTTCCACTTTAGACAAAATTGTTTGTAACGGGGAATGAAAGGAAGAGGATGGGAAGCAGATGTTTCTACTGTCTGTAGCAATTGATTGTAAATTGGCCTGACACTTCTCCCAAAGAGTTTGTCAAGAGCATTTGATTCAGTGAATCAGTCCCAAACCCAGAGTTGAAGCACCAGTATCACAACCAACGTGATCAACTGCTTGGACCTAACGGGGGAAAAAAACCCAACCAATCAGAGAAAATCTTTCAGCTTTACATAAACACATTTCTTTTGCCAGAGGTGAAGAATTAAAATACTAAGTAGTCCTGTAGGGTAGCTACTCCTCACATTGATAGCCCTGGGAGTAGGCTTTAAGCCTCCATGAATCAAACTTAAGCTTCAAGCAAAAATGAAAAGAAAATAAAAGCTTGGTTCACTCTAGAACATGTTCCCTTGTAAAATAAAACTGTATCATTGGGCAGGAGCTGTCACGGCAGTTCAGATACAGCAGAAGACAGAAATTACTGATGCTGCAAGTCAGCTGTGGAGCATGTGCTGATCTAAATGAAAGGAGAAAATGAAGAGGAAAAAAACTCACCTGAACAACCTCAGTTAAATTTTAACTAAAGTTTAGATTCAAAACTGTATTTTAGTCCTTAGAATTGAGTTTGACTGAAGGTGCAGAAATCTTACAACAAGACAAAAGCAAGCTTTAGTGTTAGATCAGAAACACAAATCAAGACATAAAATGGAAGAAAAGTATTTTAATGCCAACAATTATTTTAATGCATAGCAGTGAAGACGTACAGAAACACTACTTTAGCTTGTCAGAAAAACAAATTGGAATAACAGTCACACTTCCCATAAGGAGAATCTAAATAAATACAATCAAAAAAACCCTAAAAACTACATGTCCTCCTTTTGAAGCATGAAGAAAAAGTAAAACAATCGAAGAAAGGATAATAAAGAAAACAGCATGGAGAAAAAAATATTTAAGAAATTGGTTATAAGAGCTATTGCCAGAATGTTGCATAATGATAGCTTTTATGAACAAACAGAACTGGAAATGTTGCCCTCTTGCTTTCCAAGAAACTTCCAACAAGTCAGGAATGTGACATGATTAAAAAGGAGGACAGTTTTCTCCCTTGGAAGCAGTGAGTATTGGGCACTTCATGTACTCTTCAAGAAATACACATGCTCTGCTAGCTTTTCAACATACCACATGTTCTCTCCATTTTCTGTCAGCTCTGGGGAATTGAGCAACACACTTTAAGGATGATGGAACTTGAGAATTCATCAAATTCAGATTTATAGAGAGATAAATAGTATATCAAACAGAGTCCGGAACTATATTTATTTTTCCCAGCAAATCTGGGAAATTTCAGTCACATTTTATTTTCCTAGATTTTCCTGATCTCCTTTCTGAGAATAGAGAGAAAAGAGGGACTCCATGATGAGTGGAAGGAGGGACTGTTCTGCTAAATACTCAGTGGTGCAGATGAGTGGTTTTCATGCCCTGAGGTACAACCACTGTGGGAACGGTAAGAAAATCTAAAGACTAAGGTCTGCTAACAAAAACTTGCAGCCATTCAGTCCCCAGTCAAACGGAGAAGAGACAAGACGTTATCATTGCTGGTGCATGTTCAAGCATCTGTTCTCCCTCCTAATGCCCCATCTCCCCTCCCTGTGAAGGAACTGCAGGCTGGAAAGCATAGCTCCCTGGCAGGCATGAACATTGCAGCCAGTAATTATGGACTGTTCCTGGATGGTAACTTCATGCAGTGTGTTGTAGTAACCCTGCCAGTTGAAGAAGCTCCCTTGTATTCACGCTCCTCCTGTGGCCTGGCGATGTGCTCCTCCCCTCATGCCAGCTCACACCATCTTTGTGCTGAGGTCAATATATCCCAAAATTGTGCCTGCAATGATGGAAAAACAGTCTTGTGGTGGGTTAAAATCTGAAAGGAATAGTGGAGTGCTGGGGTGGGGAAGAGGTAGTTAAATGAAGACAGATGAGACAGAAGAGCAAATACGTACATAACACACCTTAGGATGTTCTTCTGGCCTGGGTGGTAAGCAGGATGCTTTCTCATTTTGAAGAATTTCCATTTGCATGAGTGACTTGCTATCCCATAGCAGTCTTCCAGTAAGTATTAAACAGGACGGGCCACTGAGGTTGTGTCTATATTCGTAAACTAATCAGTACATCTACAGTGGTAAATAACATGCAACATGGTTTAGTAGGCGTGGTGGTGTTGGACTTGAGGTCTTTTCCAACCTTAATGATTCTATGATTCTATAACACAGACCACTGCTGGCTATGAGGCTGTGTGGGACCTGCACAGTTGTCCCCTGCCACGCACCAAAGTGGGCAGCTGCATTCAACTCCCTTAGCAGCAAGATAGCCTGGTCTGTACCATGGCCTGCACGAAGTCTCGGCATCTCATGGCAGGAAACAACTGAGAGCAGGCTGCCGTCATGTCAGGCCAATCTTTGCACTTTAGTCTGTGCGACAGCTGTAGTCCTGGGGTCCTATCCGCTCAGTCTGCTTAGTTTACTAGTAGCAACACAACTAACAAGGCTAGGAAGTAACCATTAAATTTTTGACATGGTTTTGGCTGTCCTAGGCAAGGTGTAGGCACAATTCAGGGGACAGGAAAGACCAGGGACTGGTACCAGTTAGCAGTATGGACCACTACAGAACAGTATATGCCTCCTGCAGTCGAGGTCTCATAAGGTACTAATACAGACATAGTAAGTGTGCAAGCATGTATTTTCCTGGGTTTGGAAGACTGATGGCCCAGGCATTACTGCTGAGGCGACTACGTGTATTCCACAAATTTTGAAGAAGACTCATTAGTGTTTTTCATAGCTAAAGGGAAACCCTTCAGAAAGCTTTTCTCCTGCATGAGGAAGCTAAACATTTAAAACTTAGTCTGAGAGATGGGATGGAACAAAACATGCAAATTTTACGTCTTCTGCAGAACAGTAATTTAAATTCAGCAAGGTAAGAGTTTCTGGTCAAGCTACTAAATAGCAAGATACTCTGTTTTGAGAGACAATAGGCCAAACTGCATCAAAAATAGTCTATGATAATTTCTTTTAGGAGAATTTTCATTGAATTTCTGTAACTTAATTGAAGATCATGTCTACATTAGTGTTTCAGTCCAGATCAGGAGGGTGCTTGGTTCGCAGTTCCCGTTATTTGATTCATTTCATTGGGAGGTCTCAGAGAGCATAAAGAGTTTTCTTTGGATGAAACCAGAAGGTAACTCCAAGCACACTCCCCATGGGCTCCAAACACAAGGGGCAGTTCAGTGCAGGGGGCCTGCCTCCAGGTGACCCAAAGTAAAACCCACTGAAGTGTGTATGGTATAAACACTACCATCAAATGTCTTCTGTATCTACTCCCAGTATCTGCCCTACTTGCTAGTGTAGACATACCTGTAGGTATTAGTGCCTTTTTAACGTTTTGAGGAACAGTAAATTCAATAGGCAAAGCAGAATTTTAATATGCTGGTTTGAAATTTCAGAAAGAAAGCCACAAGCATTGTACTATAATACATCTAAAGAAAATCGAATCCTTTGATAGTCATAATGGGGTTTGTATTGTTTATGCTTTTTTTAACTTGAAGCCATGGATTTGGCATTATGTCCAACCAGCAAGTTGCCAAAAAATTTAGCCTAAACATTCCAATTGGCTGAGCCATATTTGGCTTAGCCAGATACCCTGGTTGTATACATACAGAGTTATTTATGTCCAGTGCTGCCATATCTGTAGGCATATATGGATTACCCTCACTGTGCAATATTTAATTTCTGCAGAATGACATGATACAGGAGTGTGTGAAGTTGTGCAAAAGTGACAGAGAGCATTCACCATTCTAATTTCTTCATTACTCAAACATTTCCACTGAATAGTAGTCAAACATGCTTAAAACCTCCAAATGGACAGTGAGGGAAGCATTAATGATCATCAGTATCATAAATGAGCATCTGAAATGGCATATCTTGGGGTTTAGATTTTTAGGGCATTTGGAAGTTTCCAGAGGAGATCAGAGCACGTACCTGTAAGTAACCTACATTTCAGCAGCTGCAGATGTTGGTAGCAGATTCCTTGCATCAGTACAAGAACCACAACTGAGAGTTTCATAAATTAGTTGTAAACTGAAGAAAAATATTTTCTTTAAATATCACAGAGTTTCAGCTGTAGAAGTATGGCCAGTCACAGTGGTTAAATATTCTCTCATGACTTTCTAAATAGAGGCAAAAGCATCACTGAGTTTTATTTCTGTACAAACAGGGTACTGGCTGTGGACGGTACAAGTGAATCCACTAGTCAAACACTTAAATGTTTGTAGAACGCATCTTTCCGTGAAGAGAGGTGTTACACACTATTCATAGGCTCTATAAAATGAGAACAGAATATCGAGTCTATTGTACTGCTTCATGCCACAGTGGAAGATAATACTCTCTTATAATGGCACAATAACTCTTGAGATAATAATGACACATATTCATTAACACTATATGCATGTAGAGTATTATTCTTCCTCTATTGCTCAGCAGAAATAAAAGTAAAAATTAATAACTGAGCTAGAGCCTAAGTCCTTCACTTCCTTTGCAGATCATCTACTCCTTTGAGTATTTCTTCATCTACAGATATAGTATTCAGAGTCTGGACTCTGATTATAGGACCTTATACCTGAGAAGTTGGAATCGTCAAAAGATAAAATCTGATATAACTGAAGGGCTATATCTGAAAGGGCAACTGAAAGCACAAGAGGTGCAGACACATGAAACTAAGCAGAACAGCTTGGCTGGAAATGAATAGGGGATGGGCGAAGTGCACGGTCTTAGAGGTGTTGAAACAAGATACCTCAGAGTATCTACAAGAAAGACATTCTGTGTGTACTGACACTTGGGGTCTACTTTCCAACTGATCTGTATACTTATTTTCTGGTAACAAATGACCCTTTTGAGAAAGAAAGAATATACCCTGTGTCATGTTTTTCCAAACAAAGGAGACAGCTGAATGGAAAGCTGGAGGACAGAGTGAATCAGCAATGGCAGAGGAAAGAAAAAGGAAAACAAAAGTGGAGTAGGCAATATGATAAATGCAGTGCAAAGGAAGCCTGACTAGAAAAGCCCAGATGATGCCAGACGACTTATTGAACTAATGTGAATGTAAATAAAAACCAAAGACACTCTTCAAAACATAAATACAATGGATATGTACATTAATGTTCCCCAGTTGGTGTGCTATAAATAGCATAGAAAAAGTAGCTGGAGGTCAGAGACCAGTGGGAGTCATCCACAGGCAGGGTCGAGGCTGAGACAAGGCCAGATTCTGCAAACTACGGAGAGCTGAATTTGGGTAAACACAGGAGCACGACACTGGCGTCAGGAATGAGCTATTTATGGGGCAGGGGAGTGACAGCTCCCGGCTCTCCTCCGGTCACTGTGTCCCTTGGGAAGCCTTTTCTTACCACCAGCACAGCAGGTACAGCTGTATACTCTACAGCCACATTTCAGACTTGGCAGTATCCTCTCAGACAGATGTTTTATCTATAATTCCAGCTGTGGTATTCTCAAAGTAGAGTAAACAAGATCTTGTAGCTGTTTGCCTATATCCCAGATCTGTTCACTAGTTCTTACGGCTAGATGATTTCACAGCCTCTTTAGGCTTTCTGTAGATTGTTACACAAATATTTACTTTTCAGAAGGAGAACCAAAGTGTGTTAGACTCAAGCCTCAAAAGCTTAGTTTCATCCGGCTTCCATCTGTGGGGTTTTGACAGGCTGAGACAAATGAGCAGGATGAAGACAACACTGTGTACAGCGCAGAGTGTCATTAAAAGGTCAGAGCATCACCTAAGCACTGCAGCGCTGCAACATCCCAACAGCCAGCAGAGTACAAGGAGATGATGCAACTAGGAAACGCCACATGGAGGACCTCTCCATTGTCAATAGCTAAGAGCAATTTACAGTGGCCATTTGGGAAGCAGCCTTCAGCACAAGCCAGTTCAGTGCAAGTGAGGCTCGGACACACTCCTACCTCTGTCAGGAGATCCATTTCGATCCGCAGCGACATGCCTCCATCGGTCCACCTCCTCACAGAACAGCAGAGGTTGAAAATTTTAAAAATCACCATGCATCTTAGGAGTTCAAATTTCATCTCCAAGGCATCTTAAGGTTTGAAAACAAGGTCCAAGTTCTTCCATCATTTAGGCAGTCTGAAAAATGTCAAGGAGTACTCAGAATTTTGGAAGTGAGGAGCTGGGCACATTTGAATCACTGAAGACAACCAAACACAAGCCTTGAGAAAGCAGGTCCCATTAAAGCAACATGAGATTGCTCAGACCCTGAAAATCTCACATTACTGGCTGCCTTTGAAAAATTGTGGCCAAACTGCTGTCTATTTTCTGGCTGTAATCATACATCGCATAAATCTGGATCTCAAAATGATACCACACAGAAAGTGTCAGTCTGGACTGACTCCAAGGGCTACATTTAGGCATTTCTTTTCATTTAAGTCATATGCAAACAAGTGATCTCAGGTTGCTATGAATAAAACAATTCGTAGAATACAATAATGGATATATGGGAGGAATGTCAGCTCTTTTTCTCTCTTAGGTAGATACACTTACGTATTTAAAAAAAGATAATACAATTAAGTAGGTTTTATTGGCTACTAGAGGCTATGTAAAAGCAGTTCCCTCATACTATATCAACACTGTCCCCAGGCAGACAGATTTGATTCTGCTCTGTGAGTAATGGTGTTGGGTACATGTTAGTACATGTTAGTGAGATGGTAAAAGAGAGAAGAAGTCACACTGTGATTTTAGGGAAGTTCACAGTGGTTGCTTTTGGAAGATTAATTTTCAATTCGAAATGTCAACAAGCTTCATATGGCATTTTCAAAAGACCCCCCCCCCCTTTTTTTTAAGCTATCTGCATTGATGTAACTCCTCTTGTAAAGGTATAATGTTCTACTCAGTAGACTCCTCTAAATTAATTCCCCGCAGAGGCATAAGAAAGTCACTTCAGGCATCCAACATGTATAGCAGTAGAACAACTAGCATATTCCAGACCAGGATACCAACTTCACCACAAAACCAGTGGCAACTAGGGTGGCTATTTAGCAGAGTTATCAGCAATTATCTTCTTGGGAACCAGTAGTGCCAAACACTCAGATTTATGCAACCTCACTGACATGGATTTTGAAGTTTCCAGCTTAACTGGAAACCTTCTGTGAAAATACTAACAATATCTTAAAATGGGAAAAAAAGAGTAACCTCACTTTTTTATTAAGAAGGCTGCAGCCATGTTGTCTTCAAAAGTCACATTTGCGAGACTTCCCTTTCACAACATGGTGAAACAGCAGCAAGAGTAGAGCGTGGCACTTCGGCTTGCGGAGGAGGCATGGATTTCCCACAGAAAGCCCTGCAAAGAGCTCCCTGCCCACATCGCTTGGGCTGGAAAGTCACGTTGTTTTGATTCCCAGCTAGATGAGAAGTACCAGAGACAGAATTTGCACTGCTGAATTCGGCATAGAGAGACAGACCATTAGTCAGTTAGCTGTGAAATGTAAATAATTTTTGCCTTTCAGAATATCCTCCCTGATTCTGTCAAAATCCATCGTGCACAACTGCTTATTCAAGCAAAAGATAGTAGAGTAACATAAAAAAATTCCCCAAACTTACAGCCTAGCAGTGAACATCTTCATTTCAGTCATTCTTCTCATGACACATTTGCAAAAAATACTGTTTTATCAATATCAGTCTGTCTTGCACACTGTTCAAATAACAAAAGCTAAATCTTTTAAAAATTAGAGGTCCAACCTCTAGTCTCCTTAAGAACTGTGAATCAGGAGCAGCTCCCCTGGCCTCAGGTTACTTAATTCTTAATTGCAATCAAGAGTAACATTTGGCCTACAATCAGCAAAAGAATCAGTAAAGGCCAGACCACGACCCAGCTTTATGCATCGGCACAGGCACTTTGTTGGGTGTAGAACACACAGACTAGCAGGCACACCTCTCTGACCAGCCTCTCGATCCGCGTTCCGGGAGGGCGATGACCCCTCTGGGAGTCCGCCCTCTGCCTTTGCAGGGCTGGGAAAGGGAGAAGAATTGGCTTCAGGAATCGGCCTTAGTTCTTGTTTCCCCCTTTGGATTCCCAGGCTGATTATATGGAAAGTTGAATCTGATTATATTTCAAAGTTGTAAAGTGGTGTGATAATACACTCTGTTCGATGCTTTCAAAGCTCTAGCCCAGCTGAAGCAAGAAGGCCAGACACCTAGGGAAACACTTCAGTCTCCAGAAGTACGTACCCAAACCTATACTCTAAGCATTTGGCTTTCCCATCACTGCCGGACTTCACCAGCAAGAGTATGACTGTGAGTTGTTCTTCAACATTTTGTAGGTGGAAAATAAGTTTCACAGAACACTTATATAAAAATTATCAATGCTGAAGAATAAATGGATTCCTCTAAGCCAAATTTGTGTTTATTAAAAAAAAAGAAAAATAGTAATATTAGTTGAAAGTTAGAAGGGTTATACACTCAAACTAAATGTAGAAACTGCATCATTTTACTAACAAAAGAAAATAAATGCATAGAAACATTGTGAAACAGCTAAATATGTTAAATAATTCATTGGAAAGATAGAAAATGCAACTTAATCTGAATAACTATTTAGATATTAAAGTTGTCAAAAACAATGCCTGCTTTTAACAGGCAGATAAATCGTGCTCAGACATAATTGCAACAAGACCATCCATAGACCCGAACAGTCTTCCAGATGTCAGGAGTGAGCCTGATTTTAACCTTGTGTTTATCATGTTTTGTCTTTTTTATCTTTCTTTGAACTACTGGTTTGTGCCTTAGAATACCTTCCCCAGTTACTGAGAGGTTATGACACGGGATCTTTACAGAAGCTGTCAAACTTAATGTTTTGGTCAGCAATAGTGAATGCTTTTTTTAATCTTGTGCCATCAGAAAGAAAGAGACTACCATGTCCCATGTTAGCAGCAAAGAAAAGGCTGTCCAGGTTAAATGTGATCACTGCCATCAAATTTCATAAAAGCACTTCTATTCTGATTTTTTTTCTCATAATTTTCCTGAAGTTGCGCAATGTATTCATATGACCTGCCAATGAATTCAGAATCTCACTTTTAATTAAGAATACTGTCATACTGATGAGCATCAGCAGAAGTATGACTATCTGTTAAACAAAGAAGCAAAGAACCAAGAAATTCACAGCATATTTCCTTTTAGGGATTGACAAATTTATTTATTTATTTATTTATTTATTTATTTATTTATTTATTTATTTATTTTAATTTTAGAGGCATATCTGCCCTACCGAGTCTTGTAGCGTAGAAGTAAAAGCAGAACACGAATCGTAGTCTCTCCTCTGCTCAGTCATCTCTCAACAAAGATTTCCATCAACCTTGGTAATTGGTTAAGTCTTCTTAGCTGGGGTCTGTGTGTGGTCTGTCCTCGGTCTGCGCAACTGATTAACTCTGAAATCTATTAAAGATATTTGAAAAGGTTTCCATTTAATTCCTAATTGTATATGGATATGATTGTGTTTACCAAATAAAACGTTTCCATATTTGCTTTGTGAATTAAAGTAGCCTTCCAGCATCCAACTTTCCCTTATTCTGTGTTTTTTCATAAACTTGTTAAGACTATATGTTACCATGCTATTTCAATAAGAACTCTTACATTACAAACACCAACATTTATGTCAGTAAGATCGTTAATTGCTTAGGTAATGCTGGAGTCTGGCACAGAACATCTCTTGCTGCATAAAATTAAAGCAATTCAATCCCACTGACTGGCTTCCAGAAAAAAAATGGTCCATCTGCCAAAAGGAGCAGCTGTGTTGAGTTTGCCAGTGGTGCCACAGGTAGTTACTATTTGAAAGGACAGCTACTGTGCAACTAAAAGATGTGTTTTTTTCCCCCCACAGATGATTAGATTTGTCCTGGGAATCAGATTATTAAAAAATAAAAATCTAGTTGCATATTCCTTTTCAGCTAGTGTTAAACAACCAGATTACAAAATAACTCTTGTTCCAGATTCCACCAAGGCCAATTCTACTTAGCCACGGATGAGGTGGTGGTGTGCAGGCAGCTGGAACCACAGAATTAAGCTTTAATGAAGCCAGAGAGTAAGTAATCACTTCATTCTCCAAATTAAAGTTGGAAAATTAGTATTTATTATGGATTTTTTAGAATGAAGAGACAGTGTTTATACCAGTACTGTAGTTAAGAATGCGAGTGATAGATTAATTTAGACAGAGATTGCATGGTAATTGATCTCAGGCTTTTCTGGAAATCATGTCTTTTCTTTCAGTTCAGTAGTCTTTCTTAAAGACTACAGTGGAAATCAAAGTCACAGCACCAGCAATACTATGCCACAATATCGAATAGATAGAGATTTCACAAAAATAGTTCTGCAGGCTTTGGTGGGGCCATTTGCATGAGGATTTGTTCGTTTACCTCACCGTAGAATTTCTCAGGAGGGCAGGACTGGTTTACACATAACGACTTCAGGAGTCCCATCATAATGTAGCAGAGTCATCATGGCAGGAGGGGTATGATGTAGAGTAGCTTGGAGACATTAGGGAAGTAAAAAGTCCTTTCTAGATAATCTTTGTCATTAGCTCCTATTTGACACAAGACATGGATCTTTCAGAACAAGTCCTGATGTTGCATACCACGGGATGTACTCACCTTTGGAGGGCCTTGGACAGGAGGAGAAGACAGATTTATTTCTCAATTTCTAAATTTCATGCCAACACATGCTACACCTAATCCTCTTTTTCTCTCCTTTTGCCCTTATTCACGTGCTGCTCTTTCCTCTGCTTCCAAACAGCCACCTTTCGGTACACAAGTGCCGTCCTGCATCCGGGGTGATGCAAGGGCTGCTCACCCCCAGCCACAGTCTGGGCACTGCAGGGAGGACGCGTTCAGCGCTCCGGCACTGTCCTCCACTTCCTCAGTCCCTATACTGGATCAGGGAGTCAGAAAGAAATCCCCACATTATGTTGTAACACAAGTTGCCAGTACCAAAGAGTGTAAATTTGCTTCCTAACCCCAACAAAGATATAAGGTAGCAACAGATGAGTGTATGAACACATGAAAGTGCTTCGTGCAGAAAGTAAGAGGGAGAGAAAGAAACGTGTCTCTTGCATAAGGCTGCTAGTCTGAAGAGATGTTTTGTCTGTGCCTCTTGTGACCAGCAGAACTTAGAACAAAAGGTAAAAGCAAACTGTTTGGCGGATTGCTCTCAATACTGCAGGCTGCATCAAGGTTCAAGGTAGGGATGTTTGAGGGCTCCCCACTGCAGTCCCAGTTCCCTGGTCTGGACATCACTGGAGCCAGCCACCAGTCCTGGTTTTCTGCCCATGGAAACCAGGGGACAAGCAGAGGCACAAGGCTGGGGCACAACACTGCGTCTCAGTAGGCCCCCAGGCTGGAGGCTCAGACACATTGCTGCACCCCAAAGGGTGGGCACAGCCCTACAGTGCTAGTCCTTCTTTCAGAAAGCACTGCAGAAAACTCAGCTCACCATCAGGCTGATGATATTCACACCATATTCTTCCTCTTTCTTTTGCATAATTAAATATTTGTGGTGATGCAACCGCTATTACTTGCCTTGCAGTGTATTTACCATAGTATCTAAAGTAAATGAATGAGTTCTTGCCCCTTCTGTTGCAGCTGCCTTACAGTAACATTTTTGTTTTGAAATATTAGCATGCTCCACAAAGCAACGGAAGATGACTGTCACAATCTATGCATCTTACTTTTAATTACAATTTAATTTAAAAGATTAATTACAATTTGTTTTCCTTAGTTTAGATATACAATTGCAATCAAAAATCAACCACCATGAAAGTATCACTTACATGTAGTTTGCCACTACAGTGGCAAACATGTAGTTTGCCACTACAAGTAGGCCATCTACTTGTGCATCCATGTCAAAGCAAGCAGATTCAAGCTCATCATAACAATGCTCAGCATTTTCTGTTTTGGTTTTTTTTTGTTTTTTTCCCCAAGTGTTGTGCAACCACCCACTAATTAATCCTTGTGACAATGAGAAACAGAAGGGCTAGATTTATTTGGGGTTGTACAATGAGTCAGATGGCAGAGCTGGGAGTAGGATTTCTGGGGAAGTGGTTCTTAGCCTTTGGCTCAATACGCAGTGTCTGTTAGCTTTCCACATACAATTCATTTGCTAATTTTTCTCCCAATTCTTTTGCTTTTCTCCCCCCTCCCCAGCAATTACTGTTAGCTGATGTAGTGGCTGCAACGTAGTCAACCATTTCCAGACATACAGTCAAGAAAAATTATTTTTACAAGGCTGCCTATAAAAATACTTTGCGTGTTTGAGATCACTTTGAATTGGTGAGGCTGGGAGATTTCAAACACTGGCATGCGCGATGTGTTCAGTATAATTTTGTAGGTTGGTAGCAACAGAGCTCACTTTTTTTCTCTTGCTTGAGGTGGTGGTAATGGTTTTAAACTGAAAGAGGGTAGATTTAGACCAGCTATAAGGAAGAAATTTTTTACAGTGAGGGATGTGAACCACTGGCACAGGTTGCCCAGAGAGGTGGTCGATGCCCCATCCCTGGAAACAGTCAAGGCCATGTTGGACGGGGCTCTGAGCAACCTGATCCAGTCGAAGATGTCCCTGCTCACAGCAGGGGGGGTTGGGCTAGATGGCCTTAAAAGGTCCCTTCCCACCCAAACCACTCTACAATTCTTTGATTGCAACTTGTTTCTTCCAATCACTCAGCACAGCATACTCAATGTTAGTGAAGTGGAAGTTTCACTGATCGTGGAAGTCCTTAAAATTCTATGTTTTATCTCCCTTTCAGACTCTGATCCTAGTCTCACTTAATCACAGTGTTTTACCTGTGTAACAGTAAAAATAAAACAAACTATTACCAACTTCTGTTAATAAAAGTGAGAAAGGGATTTGAGTCAATTATTTTTATACGTCTGTTATTCTCCCACTCCCAGGAACTCTAAGGCCAATCCAAAACTAAAACCATATTTGTTTTCCTCATACTTATCAGAAATATATATTTATAAATGCATACTACATATACACACTATGTACATATGTATTTATGGTATATATGTATATTTAAATACTTCCAGGTGTTTATCTATTTTGATAGATAAACATAGAAAGTACTTTACAAAAATAGCAGAAGTTAACTTGCTGTTTGTCTTAAGTCAGGCCATCAGGTTGTGTCTGCAACTGTCTGTTCTCTCCTGCCATCATGTGGTTTTTGCTGCGGTGCAGAAATCCAGTGGCGTTAGAAGAGGACACCCTTGCCCCTCCCGGGTACCTCTGGCAAACTGGTGTAGTTGTCTTTTCACTTCGGAACTGTCCGGTAAGGTGCATGAAATCCTTAACACTTTTCCATACCTTCAGCTCTTTTACTATCTAAAAGCTCATTATACGTCCATAAAATGAAATGAAATGAAATGAAATGAAA
>Ga0181612_162267_pt1 | contig 13958 bp, 7 predicted proteins | sample HoacroProtozoa21_FD_119630 | JGI IMG/M metagenome (GOLD analysis project Ga0181612, IMG submission 119630) | Hoatzin crop microbial communities from Cojedes, Venezuel. Combined Assembly of Gp0051906, Gp0051904, Gp0051908
ATGTCTTTCCTGCAGTAAGGGGCCCAAAACTTAACACAGTTGTCCTGCTGGCCACACTATTCCTGATACAAGCCAGGATGCTCTTGGCCTTCTTGGCCACCTGGGCACACTGCTGGCTCATGTTCAGCCAGCTGTTGACCAGCACCCCCAGGTCCTTTTCCACCAGGCATCTTTCCAGCCACTCTTCCCCAAGCCTTAGCATTGCATTGGGTTGTTGTGACCACAGTGAAGGACCTGGCCCTTGACCTTGTTGAAACTCATACAGCTGGCCTTGGGCCATAGATCCAGCCTGTCCAAACCCCTCTGTAGAGCCTTTCGGTCCTCAAGAAGATCAACACTCCCACCCAACTTGGTGTCATCTGCAAACTTAGTGAGGGTGCACTCTATCTTCTTGTCCATATCATTGGTAAAGATATTAAACAGATCTGACCCCAAAGTTCAGTTCTTTCAGGTTAATTACTTGTAATTCTAAGTATTTTACCATTATTTTTGCTCAGAATTTTGTTCTTCAGCAAATGCAGTCCAAAAAGTTTAAGTTACAAATTGGTTGAATGCCAGTGGTTTAAGACAGCTCTGTCATTTTCCTCAATACAGTAGGTGGCAAAATAATTTATAAATGCAATGTTCCAGTCTTAAGAAAATGGATGTACAGAAAGAAACTGAGTATTTTTTATATCTTTGTTCATTTGGGGTTTTTTAATGTAATGAAAGAATGTTTAAGGCTACAGAATTTTTAATTTGTCATACGTGTTAAGGCTATGAGCTGCTAAACTGCCAAACATGCTAACATCGATCTTAACAGCAAATATCTAAAAATATTATTCTAATTAATTTAGAATAATAAATAACAAAATATGGTCTGTTTTATTTTGAGAAAGGTTAAGATGCAATCTTCAGTTTTCCTAAGGTGAAAATGCATTGGATTATAATATAAAGAGGTAATATAAGAACGCTTCAAAATTTCTGTTTAGGAATTGCTGATTTTTCAAGAAAAATAAGCTGTAATGATAGGCTATGCTTACTGTTTTTCAGTTATAAGCAAGAAACAATATAGTTTTTGCTCTTGAAATACAGCTTTTTCCACATTCTAGATGAGTATGTGTATCCATTATATATACACATATATGCTGACTATAACTGTTATAAACAATGTTAAGGAAATCAAAAGTGATATGTAAATATATGATTATTATGATACATTTTAATAACACGTCATTGGGTAAAGAAAATTTTCACTGAAAATTATAGCTCCACATTAACATACATTCAAACTATTAAATATCTTTATGATTACATGAAGAATTGCACTGATGTTTATTCTTTTTACCCAGGAGCTCCTTAGGCAAGAGGTTTGGATATTTTCCTGCTTATATCTTTGAATTTGTGCTAGTAAGAGTACATATTTATTTACCTATTTTGATTTTAGCAGAGCTGGAAAGTCTTTAAAGCCTCTCAATAGTATTATTTTTGTTAAAGACATTGTGCAAAATTGTAAATATCTTTAAAATAATTTCTAAATTGTGTTCCAGAAAATGTTTGTCATTCAGTGTGGCACTACTATTTTTCCATTTATTTTCACCCTCTATGGAATCCATAATTATTGGCTGAATATCAAGTGAGTCAATTTCGTGTGATTCTGTATTTGTTACAGAACACAGTTTTTCTTGCTTCATTGCATTAGTTATGTACTGTGAATAGCACATTGGAGTTGACCAATACAACTATATTTGAAATTCTATTTCAACCTGCTGTTAAGTTGTATGTATTTCTATCTAAACTTTTCTTCTTGTGATCAGTCTTTAAGAAAATAAATCTCATAATGACTCCTTTCTGTAATAACAGTCGTAGCTGAAATCTTCCCAGGCTAAGCAAAGGAAGCAGAGTTACTGAAAATAACACTTGAAGCCTACTATTAAGTATCCTTTCAAATAAGTTCTTTAGTATTGTCTTTTAAGCAAACAGGCAGTGTGATAACATTTACTAGGAGTTGTATCAAATAAGTTTCTCTTCAAAATCAGATAATATGTTCAAAATTCCTTTAAACTTCAGTATAAATTATTTTAATTTAAACTGTGATAGTATTCAGTAAATGATTTCTTATAGTACTAGTGAACATTCTTCTCCACAGTATAACAATTTTCCAATTCATTGCTGCTATTTGAAAATGACAACAGAACTTGGTTCACTTACAATCTCTTCTTGTTAATGATTTATTGTCAAGGTTGCAAAGCATTTGAGATGATTACTACAGTTTTCTCTGTCATCAGTGCAGTTAAAAAACACCTGGCTGTTTTCTCAGGTTATATTAAATAACACTTATTTCTCTTTTTAAGTTAAAATTGCTATGCTTTGTCTAGACAGTAATGGAAGAGTCAACACTGATGTCTCTGTTGGAATTTCAATATATAACACTAATTTTCCCTCAATCCTTAGATACAGTTGTTGATTACTTCACAAGTTCCAGTCTTTGTTAATGGCAGAAAACAAACAGCATAACAGAAAACAGAGCTAGAAAGAATTTGCAAGGATTGTTCACACGACCTTTGAGTCACAGCGAAGCCTCAGTTCCTAAATTCCCACCCATAGTATCTGATTTTTAGAGATGTGAATGTAGCATTAGCTCATTCAACACAAACATGATTTATTACATTTAAAAAAATTTAATTCATTTTATATATATATTTATAATTTAAATTTATTGCACCTAGTACAAAACTCAAAACCTACCCAAATATTAAAAAAAACCTCCACTGATGCAGGTTGCACAGTCAGTCTAATCTGTTGCTTAGCTATCTTTGCTGTTTGAATGTCATTCCTAATTTCTAACCATAAATTCCTTTGCTCAAATCAGTCCTTATACCAAGTCCAATTCACAGGGAATACAAATGAACAAAATTCTCTTGTAAAAAGGGAATATAATCTACGGGTTTCTTTATTGATAGTCTTGTGTAATTTACCCAAGAAACCTGAAGTTCAGCTTTGTAACGAATGATCTAATGGTCCAGTCACTTCTGTAAAAATCTACAACAGTCTAAGTTTGGATAGATGATATATTAAACACTGAAGTCACAACAACATATATTGATAATAAAGAATCTTCCTGGTACTTCTAAACAAAAAGATACTTTTTATACATATTAATAACAAATAAGTGTAGAGCATATTGAATATGATGCCTATGTCATATATAGTTCTGTGGTTCTTACATGCATAAGCACATAACAGAAAATGTAGATGTTGAGTCTGAAAAACCTTCAGATTCTGAAGACTGACCTGAGATAATTTTTTATATTATAGAATGTACCAAATATATTCTTAAAGATTTGGAGATAAAAAGCTTTTTCAGAAGGAAGATATGAGAGCAAAGGTGGTAGACCAAGGCTGAGAGGGGAGGGAAGGAGAGGGGTTGTGGAACTATATTTCTGCTTTGTGCTCCTCCGTTAGTGAGCTGTAGTACAATTAATAGGTTTGCAAGGTACAAGATACCACTCCCTTCAAGATCACTAACTTCTTACCTTAATTAAGCAGTGAGTTTAGTCACTGCTGAATGATGGTATTATTTTTCTTGAAGACTGAAGACTGAATGGTGTCCCTGAATTATTATGTTGGCAAATACCAACATATCAGGGCTGGGACTCGTGCCATAAATGACTACTTGACACATAGTAATTTATTTGCAAATGAAAGAAGAAATCATTAACGTAAGTATTGATAGCTGATTAATCTTCATGTTGGAATTATTGCCCCAGTACTAAGACACATTGGTTTCTTGGCAGTACCTAATTATAAGGTATTCAAATAGTCAGCAAAATTGTACTTCTGTAGTCCAGAACATTGGAGACCTTCAAATTGAGAATACTTTTGCACTAGAAATGAAATAAATTTATTTATGTCAATTGAAATTTAGTATTACTTAAAGAATCAAACACGATTGCCAATGAATAATTCATCTACAGAGACAGACACTTCTCCTTTACATCTTATTTGTAGTAAAGTAAATATAGGAAAGATACAATATGGAAATGTTATACCTAGCTTATAGTTTAAAATTAATACATTGCATTATTAAAACATATTCAGCAAGCACTAATGTTAAATAAATGTTAATTGGTGAAAAATTTTCTGCCAGTATAGAAGGTCATATCACCTGTGGAAGATCACTGGTACTGAACAGAGAGAACAGGCACTAGAAAAAAGGATTTTATTTTTTTTGCATACACTAATATACATGTCAGTGGGAGACTCTAAGCAGCATATACAAATCCTAATCTTATTAAAGGCTAACAACAGGTTCAGTGCTCCCTAGCCCTGTGGAATGCTGTACTGAAACAGAGACTTCTTTTTCTCATCACTTTCTTCATAAATTCTAGACTTGGAACAACAGTTACAATCCTTCAGTTTGACCTCTGTCATAATGGAGGCCTAATGAGCTTCCTGATACAATTTGTCAGTCCTAGAGCTGGTGCTAAACTAAAGCATACTTCATCTAAATGGTCAGTATTGATGCACATGATCCCAGCAACAAAGAAGTCACCAGAATTCCTGAAATGCTATTGCAACGGCTCAGAAAATGCAGCTGAAATTGTGTGCCTAGTCTGAATTTTTCTAGCTTAATTTGAAGTGATAGTATTGTGTTACATGTTTGTGACCTAGAATGAAGGACTATCTATTATTAAATTTTCTTTCCTTCTGTAGGCTTTTATAGGTTGTCATCATGATGTCACCCCTTAGTCTTCTCTTAGATTAACTAAACAGGTTGAATTTCTTGAACTTCCACTTTACTCCATAGTTTCCACCCTTTAATCATTTTTATATAACTTCTCTGATTTATGTACTGACAGCGTAATTGACCCATCTGTAAAATGTGATAAACATGCTTATATTTATCAAGTAATGCCTATATTTGACAAGGAATTTGAAACCTGCTTGTCAGTAGATAACATATCAAAATATTACCAGTATGCAAAGTACCATTTGGTAATACACATGGCAACAATTAAACAATATTCACAGATGTTTAAAAGTGCAAAGGTGGGGGACCAGCTGAAGCTGTAAATTATGTTCATGCACAAACACACAACCTATCTTCTTGTATCTCTCTTCAATCTCCTTTCAGATACAATTCCATATTCTTCTATTTTCAACATATGGAATATAATGTCACTAAGCATAGACATCTCTGTGGTGATTTCAAGTGAATTGTGGACTGTGTGAGAGATAGCAGTTCCATAACTGGCTGGGTGTCTATATTTAAAAGTATCGTTCCAGTAGATCTCTAATCACCTTCCTGTCTTCCTGTTTGTCCCAATCCTACCTTCCTATTCTTGTCCCTCACTATTTCACCTAGTTCTTGCAAATTTTCCACTTACTCATTTTCATGTGAAAGCACCGTGTTTCCCTCTATTCTAACTAATTCCAAAGTTATCTTATCTCTGGAATTAGTTAGGTATGTGTTTACCCCAGGACACCAATGAATGTGTCACAGCTTCTGGTATTAGGTGCATGCCCAAACACTTCAAACACATGTGTCCACTCCTGCTTCTTCCATTACTCGTGTTGCATGCGAAAGACCCTGGCTGCATTTGTCTCCTCACAGCTTAGACATGCAGTGTTCTCCAGGGTCCTTTCCATCCTGATGAGTTTTATTTGCCTATAAAGGAAGACATAATCTGGAGTCTTGGATAATTTAGTAATGTGAAATTCCGTATTAGTGAAATTAAATTATGGAAAGGGAATAGGCAGACAGAAGGGCTCAGATAATATGCTAGAGAGATCCATGGAAAAAAAATTGTGTTACCACCTGTCAGTACTTCTGGAAATATGACCTGAGACAGCATTATGTTGAGAGACTTAACAGGGGAACTCACGAGACGTTATGACACTAAGGAAATCAATTTGATTCGGCAGAAGCGTGTTTGTCTTTATTGTCTGAATCATCTACGTCTGGATTTTCTGCTACACTGCAAAATGAAACCCTTTCTTTTTTCCTTCTTATTTGATTAGAAAATTGATATTCCTGATTATGTTCTGAACAACTAAAATGCCCAATGTGAGATTTGATGAATTCCTTTAGTCTGAGTGTAAGGGGGAGGGTACCAATTTTCCTAATATTAGAGAGCACACAGTATAACAGTATGTAATTTAAAACACATTAGCAGCTGGATGTTTCCCAATCCTTCACCGAGATGTTTGCTAATGGCAGGGTATTGTGTAATAACCCCTTTCACTTGCTTATGCTCTGTATGACACGGCAAATCTGAGGAGTATTTGAAGGTGAGTCTCTGATAAGTAAAGAACCTAGAATATAACCAAATCCTTTGATAGGCAGTTCAATAATACATTGAAAGAACATAAAAGATATGAAGAATGCTTCACTTAAGGAAAAAAAAAAGTCAGTTTTCTAACATTTAGAATAATCTAGGTTAAAGCTTGGGAGTACAGTATGTAGATTAGATAGAAGTTCAGGAATAATCAGGGAATATGGATCATTTCCATTAAAATTCAGGACTTAATCAGGTTTTTCAAGCTTTTTTTCTGTTTCTAATTATCTTCCCAATATCCAGCAAAGAGTGTCCTAGTAATGTCCACCACTGTTGGTGGTGTTCTTTGAATTTCAGTATGGATTTTAAAAGTTATTTTGAATATTATATGACTGTCACAAGAGAACATTAACGATGGCAATAACTGCAGCTTGTAATCGTAAAATCTGTCTCAGCAATCCGAGGTCATTACATAGAATTCTGTTCTCCTACTGTAAGGACAGTTAACTCTAAAAGAACTACCGTAATTAAAGCGAAATGTGATGGGTTTCCCTAAAGGCCCTACTTTGAAGTCATGTGAAATCCTGGTTCTGGTTTTAAGAATATACAGCACACCCTTACTGTAGTCAATCTTCTTGTTAATAATAACAATAATGATAATAATAATAATAGTAATGAAAAATAACATTTTATGAGTCATAACTCAAATACCATATAACTCAGCCCTATATGTGTTCTTTTCAAATATTGTTATTTCTGTCTGGCTAAAACAAAGAATTCTAAATACAATACAGCAACTAGCAATGGTTTCTTCAATGAGTAACACCTTTTCTGAGCTTTAAAGTCAGTTAAATTTAAATGTTTACCTCTGAGGATTTAAGTTTATCTATTCTGTGCAAAGATATTCAGGAAGTTTGTAGCAGCAATTGGTTGAAGTCACAGAATTTTTGGAGTTCACTCCAGTGCTTGAATCACAGAGCAGAAGAAAATAAAATACAGGGAGGTAACGTGTGTTTTGATACTTCTGAAATACAAGCTGAGAAAAAAAAATTAAGTGAAACTGTGGATTTCTGCTTCTGCATGCAAAGGCACCAGATTTACACTAGTGGAACTGGACAATTTTATGATGGAAGATGATAAAAATATTAACCAGGAAAGTCATCCTCACTGTCTTTGGCCTATCTGTGAAGTGGGACTGGATTCTGATCATCCTGTGGCACCAAAACGAAGTTTTCTTCATATAAAATTCTGGTAACATATGGATGCATGAGTTCTTAGAGTGTCTTCTATCTTGTTCGGACCTACTGAAAGGAAGAGCAAAACTGATATTTCTAGGGGACTTTTTTTAACTCTTCTTCCTTCCACCCATATGTAGTTTGAAGAAAATAAGCTCTTGCTGCTTTTCTCCCTTCCCTTTCACTTACAGGCAACTTGAAACCACTTCTCTCACTACCAAATCGCCCTAAACTTTTATTTTTCATATAGTACATGATATCTATGTACTGTAAAGTTGAGTTAAAATTCAACACTTCTGAGTTTTATATTTGCTTTTTAGAAATCATATCCTTTAATTTTGTCCCGACACTTATCCTTGCATCTAAATATACATAAGTATTGCTAAACAACACTTAGCAGATGATGTTTTTAGAGACTTCTGCTTGTACAACCGCCACCCTTTAATATTAATCATGCAAATTATAATGATGTTCTTCAATAGAATTCAGATTTAGGCTGTTAATGACCTTTATAGACATTTTAGTGTCAGCAGCAATCATCTGTGCATCAAGTTCAACTGCATTTGCATAAAGCAACTTTATAAGATCCTCCTATTTAAATCGACATGAATTCATCAATTGTAACTCCACTAATATCAATCTAATATTATGATGCAGTGGCAATTTGTTCCTGCTTGCCGCTGCTGGCAGACCTAAGCAGCACGAAAATTATTGAGACAGATGCACAAGTAATCAGTTATGTCACTTTATTGATGCATTCTTGATTATTCCTTAATGAGACAGAATTTCTGAAGAGGGAGTACTTGTCCCTAATGAGTGTTTCTTCAGACACCAGATTTGTTTGACTTATACACCTGCTTTCCTTACATGACCTGCTATCCTTAATTACTTATTACTTATAGGTATAGTGGAAAAGCAAAATTCTTGGAACAGTGGTGGATCAAAGATCCTACTTTAGCGTGGGAACACGCTTGGCAGTAAAATAGAGTGAGATTCTGAGATGTGAGTGAGGTCTTAATTTAAACAAAAAAAAATGTGGGAAAAATACTGTTTAAGATTTTCATACAAAGTAAAGGATTAATGGCCATTCTGATGGCCCACTAATTGTAGCTAAACAACATACTTCTTGCTTTTCTCTATTATTCTTCAACTCAAAATCTGGAACGTAATTTACCCAATACTAATTTAATTCAGTTCCCATTAATACTGACTGGTTAGAGGACTGATAGAATAATGTCACAAAAGGCTGATGGGGTGGGGAGAAGGCAGTGTTCAATAGCCCAGTTGCAGAATGAAACCATGATGTGACTGGAATAGTGGAATCCAGTATCCTGTGTTACATTACACCACTGCCTCTGGTGAAAATGGGAAGATCTTGGCACCTGAAATGTGATTTAAATCACAGCTTTTCTAAGACAGAGGATATGAAAATCTAAATGAAAAATAAAGTTTGTTTCCTTCCAGATTTATAATATATCTGTAGGGATGGGTGTGGAGAAAACCTAGTTTTCTCCTCCAAAATCTGTGCAAACTAGGTGACGAGCAATTCTGATCAGAATGTAAGTATAGCTTTATGACTAAGCTAATATACTTTCCCTTTGTTCACAAGCAAATGAAGTCTATTTCTCTGTCTGTACCGATTTTTTCTATGCAGTAAGTTAGTACCTCACAGCTGCAAATTCATACCTAAGAACTGGAGACTCTTTATTACTGAATTTAAGATTAATGTAGACAAGTGGCCTAAACAGACAAATTCAACTTTTCTGTCTTTCTGTGTTGGTATAGCTGTATTTAACTGAGAATGATGCCACTGACAGAAAGTGTTCTTTTCTACTTTGTGGGAAGACCATGTGTCTTACTTGCATCAATTGAGGATCTTCATATTTGCTGTTTCCAAGTTTGTGCCAAGTATATGATTACCTTATTTATAGTTAAACACATTTTCAATGCAGGAATAAACTAGAATATTCCATAAGTTTATGGACCAGTTCCTTATCATGTCCATAAGATCTACAGATGCAACAGGGCTCTTTATAATAAGTGCCCTTGGGAACTAAGCAACTGAAAAGCATCAGAGCAACTGCTACTGCATTCAGGAGATGGACAATCAGTGCCTCACCATCTCATGTCTGCAGGTCAAAGTGTTATTTCCACAGTGTATGTATATATCTATATATCTGTATATTTCAGAAAGGGAAGAGAAAGAAAGAACTGTAGAGCAAGTAGGTTACCTGGGACTATTAGTTAAGTAGTCCACAAGTAATAGGATCTGTTGCTGTTCTTATTTCCCCAAAGGACAGGTATAAGGAGGATGACCAAAGTAATAGAAAATGTAATTCAGATGGCAGATATCAGATTCCTGAATACTTATTTTTGGGTGATATTCTGCATATACATTAAGAGATTTTGAGAAGTTGTTATTATGTCAACTGTGATCAGGGAGCTGGAGAAGTAAAGTACTCGGTGTTTCAGGATGGTGTCATTCAGTCTGGAGCCCTGCTTAAAAGTATCAGTTACCTCATTCCCCCTTTTAATTCAATGATCTCATATGCTCTCTTGCCTATAAACAGAGCCAGAATATAGCATTCATTAAGGTCCCTGGAGGATGAACAGGTTTACTGACACGTTGAAGGCAGATGATATATGTACTAATGCTTGCACTGTTTCTATGATATTGACTGTTTTGAAGTTACAGATCTATAGAATCAAGTTCTAAATAGGGAATGTGTGTTAACCTCGGTAGGCAGCTTAGTACTACACAGGTGTTTGTTCACTCTCTTTCAGTGGGATGAGGAAGAGAATTGGAAGGGTACAAGCGTAAAAACTAATGGGTTGAGTTAAAGATAGTTTAATAGTTAAAGTAAAAGTTGTACGCACAAACAAAGAAAAATAAGGAATTAATTCACTACTTCCCATTGGCAGGTAGAAGTTTAGACATCTTCAGGAAAGCAGGGCTTCATCCTGTGTAGTGGTTACTTGGGAAGACAAACACCATAATCCCAAAAGTCCTTCCCTTCCTTCTTCTTCCCCACAGCTATTATTACTGACCATGGCATCATATGGTATGGAATATCCCTTTGGTCATTTGGGGTCAGCTGTCCCAGCTGTGTCCCCTCTCAACTTCTTGTGCCCCCCCTCAGCCTACTCACTGGTGGGGCAGTGTGAAAAGCAGAAAAGGCCTTGACTCTGTGTAAGCACTGCTCTGCAATAGCTAAAACATCCCTCTGTTATCAACAGTTTTAGTCACAAATCCAAAATAAATGAGCTAAATGTTTACGAGACTATTTCTAGTGGTTATCCATGAAAGGTACATGATCCAGCAGGAAAAAAGAAAAAAAAATCCCTGGTCAATGAGTATGATCTGAGTTTGCTGCAGTGGAAAAAATAAACTCATAAAGAGTAACAACACTGGAAAGCTTTGAAAAAAGCCCCCAGGTAAACTAGCCTTTTCTTGGCAGCAGCTGAAATTTTCCATTGCAGTAAATCTCCAATGCATGATCCAAATAAGTTAAAATCTAACTAGAAATTCAGCTTTTCATGTCTAGCTAAAGTTCTTACATCAAAAACTAACTGTGGCCATCTACAGTTCCCACACCATCAATCTGTTTACCAGTTATGGTCCCCTTGTAAATGAATTGTAGTTCCATTTATAATAAGAAATTTTGAAATTTGTGTGAAAACAACAAGGAAAATTGTGATCTTTTATAGGTGTCAGCATTTTGGATGAAATCCACAGAACGCAAAAAGCAATGGCTGAAATTCCACTGTACTTACTTGTCTGCTTTAAAGTCTGACAGCTATTTAAATCCCAGCGTTCCTTCAATTTTAGAAAGCTTTTCTCAGCCTTGACACTATTGTAAGCTGTACAACTTGTGCTTGATTGCAATTCTACCATTTAGACAACTCCCGCAGTAGACACAATTTCTCCTTATGCTTTGGGATCCCCAGAGGAAGACCCTACATTACAGCATCTCATTAAAGTAGGAAAAGCTATGGAGATGAAGAAAAAGATCTACTTATAAATTTTCTAAGCAGGAAACTTTAGTTAACTTTTACCTATGTGCCTAGTAAGTGAGAAACTACATATACATTCAGTTCTGCTCTGCACATATGATTAGAGATGGCGACTGCACAGAGCTCATAACAAATGGGCACCAAAATACTACATCGGACTTTTTTCAAGTCTGAAGAACAGAATTAAAAGTTGATGTGTAAAATGATCAAAAGTCTTGATCATGAAATCATGAAACTTAAAAGAACTTAGGAAACAGTGTTTGAAAACACATTAGCAGCATTTATTAGCTTTTACATAGGAATGGCTCTGCAAAGCGTGTTTCTTTTATTCAGCTGTTGTTTGCTTTAAGTTTTACTTCATCTATAAATTTTGCGTGTACTAAAAGCTCAGACTTTTTTTTTTTTTTTCTTTTTTTTGGTGAGGTAGTGACAGCACTTTCTAACTTAGCTTTATGACTAGCCATATTGACTAAATAAGCGTAAGGGAAAATGTTAAAAACTGTCAAAGTAATTTCTTTCTGTCTGTCCATAAAATGGTGAAACCACTGTGAAATACTGTAAACAATCAAATAAAAATGAACAGTACAAATTTTCTAACAGGGAACAGGGAAGTATTTGTAAATGCATGAAGAACATATGTAACTGATGTTCAGTTTGCGCTTAGAATTTTACCACATATCTGAAAAATAACTTTCTATCAGAAAACGAAGAGGTTTATTTACATAAATACCCAAACTGTATATTTTTAAAGCACTATTTGGTACAAGAACTTTATAATATGTATTTTTTTAAGAAAATCTAATGAAACTGTAAAACCAGGAACCAAAAAGTCATTTTAACTTACTTTGTGTTGTTGAGGGTGTTTTAAATTCCAGGTTGGACAGAGATATTTCTTGTGATAACTCTTCCTTTGCATTTATTGTGGCTAACTGTCTTATGTAAGCCTTTTTACTGGTTAGGACAAAAAAGAAGATCACAATGTTTTGCTGCTACTCAGTTCTTATTGTTATTAAGTGACTGTAGTTCAGTAAGGCAGATTCTTACTTGAATTTATAAAAAATACAGCTTCTGAGTACGTACAGAAACCCTTGGAGATAAATCTGTATTTTTCTTAAACATGCACCTGATTGTGCTCCCCAAAGTCTAACAAACTGTATCCTGTTATTGTATGAAGCTGTTATTATGTTTTTGTTCTAATTATAGTCTGTTATTATTGTCTCTATACCCTTCTATAGAATGTACAGTTATAAAAAAACTTTCTATGTTATTTTTTTGGGGGGGAAATAATTTTTGTTGGAAAATACATATTGGTCTTAATTATTTAGTTGCTCTACAGGATTACTGGTTTATTTGGTGTTTTAAAAAATGCCACCTCAATCATTTTATTGTCACAAAGATGCATACTTGCTAAGTAATAGTATTTATATTAAGATTTAATGAATGCAGTGATAGTTCATATTCCACTTAAAGGCAAAAGAAAGATCTTGTCTAATTCTACAATTATGACTAATAATGATTTACACTTCATAAATGAATGGGTAGCTAATAATATTACAGATATGCATTCATTGTAAATACTAAGTGGTTACAGACAGAGGAAATTCTGTTATCATGGGAGAAAAGATACACACATGAGATAAGGGCTTTCTAATACATTTATTCACAATCACTCAGAACAATAGAAAAGCTACTTGGACCTTGGAGGAGCTGATCTGATTGCTAGATCATGCAACCTTGGTTGTGTCCAGCCAACTTCTCAAAAACCCTCAGGGATGGAGAATTTGCGTAATTTCTGGCCTGCCTTACTCACTAGGTTGATTTTTTTTTCTTTTTTTTGTACAGTCTGAACTTCCAAAGCCACAATTTATGGCTGTTTGCCCTTGTTATATCGTCTACCACATATTCCCATGAAAATCTGCACTGAAAATGGGTTTCAGTTTTACAATATACACATAAAAATTGAATGGGCAAATACAAAAAAAAGAATTATCAATTTGTGTTGCATAATTTTTTTCTATGACTGTAAGGTGGAATTACTTGTGGCTTTCTGTATGTCGTCAAAAAGATCATTAGCAAGTTTGCCAACAACACCAAGATATGTGGTGTGGTCGACACACCAGAAGGAAGGGATGCCACCCAGAGAAACCTGGAAAAGCTTGAGAGGTGGGTCCATGCAAACCTCACAAAGTTCAACAAGGCCAAGTGAAAGGTTCTGCACATGGGTCAGGGCAATCCCAAGCACAAATAGAGGCTGTGTGGAGAAGGGATCGAGAGCAGCCCTGAGGAGAATGACTTGGGAGTGCTGGTTGACAAGAAGGTCAACATGAGTCACCAATGTGCACTCACAGCCCAGAAGGCCAACCACATCCTGGTCTGCATCAAAAGCAGCGTGGCCAGCAGGTTGAGGGAGGTGATTCTGCCCCTCTGCTCTGGTGAGAGTCCTGCGCCC
>Ga0181612_166257_pt1 | contig 13957 bp, 4 predicted proteins | sample HoacroProtozoa21_FD_119630 | JGI IMG/M metagenome (GOLD analysis project Ga0181612, IMG submission 119630) | Hoatzin crop microbial communities from Cojedes, Venezuel. Combined Assembly of Gp0051906, Gp0051904, Gp0051908
ATCTCCAGAGAAGGAGAAACCACAACCCCTCTGGGCAGCCTGTCAATTTTATGCTCTCCAGCTTAGAAAATGATTCTGTGAAAAATACCTTGGAAAGACAGGAAAATCCTAGGAGACAAGCTGTTTTGAAAGACAGTTCTTCAGTATACAGTCCTTTGGCAGAACTGGTCTCAACAGCCACAACTAAATGCAAAACTTTTTCTTATGGAGACAAATGATCAAAATAGGCATTCCTCCTTAAAACATTTATGAAAGCCTTTTCACAAGACTTCAGAGAATTGAAGTACATGGGAAATTGAATGGTTTAGTATACATAATAAAAGCACACAATACAGCATAGAATCAAAGAGCAATGCAGGTCAGAAGGGACCTTCAGAGGTCTCTAGTCCAAACCTCTGTTCAAACCAGGTTCCTTTTAATCAGATGGATCAGTCTCATCCAGTTGAGCTTTCAGTATTTCCAAGGATGGAGTTTTCACAGTGTGTCTCAGCAACTTCTGCCATTTTTGGACAATGCTCATGGTGATAAAGATTCTCCTTTAGACTGAGTCAGAATTTCCTGTGTTCCAACTTGTGCCTGTTGCCTCCGTTCCTTCCACTGCGTACCTCTGAGTACAGTGCCCACTTTTCTATGTGGTCATCTGCTGAACGTGTTCCATACGTTACTGTCTTTCACATACTGGATAGTTTTAAGCAAAATACAGGACAAGCAGAAGAGGAGAATCACTTCCCTGGATCTGATGGCCACATTTTTCCTAATGAAGACCAGGATGTTCTTGGCCTTCCTCATTGCAAAGGGTCACCTCCAACTCTTCTTCAGCTTGCTGTCTGTCAGGACCCCCACATGTTTTTCTGAAAAGCTGCTTTCTAATGAGTTGCCTGGAAATATTTTAAGGATCTTTTGTATTTTAACCTTATTTTGTAAACTAAATGCACAGTGTTACTTTTATCTTCTTAGAAAATATATCTCTGCCCAGGTTATGAACAGAAATTTTGGGAGGATTATGTAGGTTTATACTTAAAATGGTATATACATTCTTAGACTGAAGTGGAAAAGTTATTTATCCGTAACTATGGTTTTGATTTGTATGTCCATAATTAAAAAATGTTTCATTAGTAGGTATATATGACAACAGTTCGTATGATCGGCAAAGTAACAAGACGTCAGGTCATACTGTTTCAATTTCCTTTTAAGGAGACCTATCTGAGTGGCATATAGAGGTCTCCTACAGGAATCTAACCATAATCCTGGCTTTACAGTGTTCCAAGCAGTGGAGCATGGATGCTGCTAATGTAAAATCTTCAGACAGAAAAAGAAGATAATACGGAGATATTCTAAGTTAGCACAGCTTGCTTTCTGTGAAACAACTTCTGTTTATGAAAAATTAATAATATGAGAGCTTAGCAGCCCAGCATGCTAGGAGCTAATTTAACTGATGACTGCAGCTCAGTTCCTGATATGCTGCTTTGCAGGGTATGAAAACTGCAGTTAACTCTGAGTTTGCAGTTGATGACATACATCAAGTGAGGCAGGAGAGTTTTCTCTTGTACTTTACAACAAGAAAAATGGTGGAAGAAAGACTGACATCTCTTTGCTGATCCTATGCTTACAGCTGTTAAAGTTCTTGGCACTTTGCTCTCATGAGACTTTAATCACAAGATATTGTTGCATACTATTAGCGGCAGTGTCCATGAAATACGAACCAGAGGACAAATAACATAAACAGGGTATTTGAAACTCTGTTTCAGCACATTGCAAGTTCATACCTAAGGAAAAGGTTGTGATTGAACTGGCAATGAAATGAGTTCTCTCCAACTGAAATGTATAGGGCTGAGGACAGAAAGGTTATCTGATAATCACAGAAGATGAGGTGGAGAAATCATTGGTTCTAACTGACTCCTCCAAGGCAGGGTCATATCCACACAAAATTCTCTTGTCTATTTTGTTGCTAAAAATTACCAGTAGTGGGAGATTCAAGAACCCCTAAGTAGATTTTTATTTCTAGAATTTTTTTCAACTACCATCTAGAATGAAAGTTCTTTAATGCAACCTAACTGGATAACTTCTTGTCCCGTCTTGAGTGAATGTGTAGAACATAGGACATCTTTTTATTATGGAAGCTTTTAGCACCTATTTTGGTACAGTTGCCATGTCTCCCCAGTCTTCAAATAAATCTCCTTTTATAACCCACACATCTTTTTCTATAGACCTGCTATTTGGTGGCTAAGTGATTGTATTTGCACAGCTGATTATTCTTACCTAATAAGAATTTTCTCTTCCCATTATGGAATTACTTCCTACATAATTCAGGGTATTGCTTCAATTAGTGAAGAGTGTTTTTAAATCACATCCTTCCTGGCAGCACTGAAAGCACTTTGTGCACCTTTCTCCTACCTCCTGTATGCATATTGCGTTCAAATTCGAGGAAGGTCCTTCATTATCTAGCTCATTAATGAAAGTATTAAGAAGTAATGAATGCAGGATAGGCATTTGGCTGATTTCATGCAACACATTTTTTCAGTTTCGTTTATTTTTACTGTGAACCTTTGCTAACTACTCTGGTGATGAGTTTCCTACAAGATATGAACCCATTTTTAAATCATTTAATCTACAGTGGTGTAGCCAACGTGTTTCTCAAAATGTCACAAGACTGAAAAGCCTTGCTACACTGAAGAGGCATACTGACAAGATACTTTTTGTTTATAAGACCTTTTAAGATGTTATAGAGAAAAGTTACTTATTTTTGACTCTTATTCCTGTATTACCTTTCAGTTACTCACAAGTAGTTTTTTGAGAAAGGTATCCCAGGATCCTTCTGGATGTTGAAGAGCCAGAGAAAACAGAAAAGGTTGCTACTGCTCTCACTTTTCCTCTCAGTGTCTCATTTTGTGCTGTGATTATGAAGGAAGGAGTTTGCAGGTTTTTTTTGTGGTTTTTTTTTTAATTATGAGATCTATTGCCAATGTGTATTTTAAGTACTAAATTATTAATTCAGTTAAGCATGCTTGTTTCTCGGTGTGGCTCTGTGCTATTGGGACTGTTCTGTCTATCACACGACTTTTTCTAGAATCTTTTCCCAGGTAAAAGATCTGAAATACAACATGATAGAGACAGACAGGTATTTGAGTGGCTCATTATAAGGAGTGCAATTGTGGTATGGTCTTCTGGCTCTGTTTTACGAGGAAATTTTTAGCTGTAATTGCTTTAGGTGAAGCAAAGATCATGGAAATAAAGACAAAAGACTGAACTTTAGTTTTTTGCACTTTTTTCATGTACTGACCACATACTTTTACATTATTTAGGTATTGTAATCCACTTCTTCAGCACTTTCAGAAATAGGTGTCTATATTTTTTTAAACAGTTTTAAGAGTTTAAAGAAGTGTATTCCTATTTCATTTATTTTAGGAAAGAAAATATAATAATGTGCACTGAAGTGGGAAATGTATTTATGCTATTTCTAACTGAACTTCTGCAGTATGCACTACTGAACCATGGATATCCTAGTTCTAGAGGTGTCTAGGTGTCTAGATATTATGAGCAAAGGGAACTCAAAATGGGAGTTATTCACTTCGAAAAGAGACAGAGCAGCATAGAGCTCTTGTTAGGTAGCTGTTCCCTATTTATTTTTTAAGAGGCATCCAGGCACACTAGATTTTTAACTGAAGTCATCTGTAGCCACTGAAACAAAACTGGACAGAAGAGAAAGTGTGTGTCTTTTGTATGCTGTATCTAATAAATTCTCAGTTAGAAATCTCTCAAATAGATTTCAGATTGTAGTCTTCCTTTTGTCTGTCTTCAGAATTTGGCCTTTAACCACAAGTCACTAATTCTTTAATGGGTTATTTTCTGTTGTTTCTTAGGAAAGCCACCTGAAATAATTACCTCATCTAATCAAAGATTTAATGAATCCTTGATAGGAAGAAAGCAAATATGGTTTGAATTGAGTCATAGGCATGAATTAAACAGTTGTTATTACACTTGTTGTAAAAAATAATCTAACCAATCTAAAAATAATCCCCTTTTCAAGCAAAGAATTAAATAATTTCCCCTTCTTTAGTTATTTTATTGACTCTCTTTCTCAGTAGTCTGCCTACTTTCACTGCCAGAGATCTGACCAGGAAGCTGCTGGAAACATGTGTAATGGTTCTCTCAAAGCCAATACAAAGTTAGCAGAAATGGGACAATTTAACTGCAGAAGACTGTATCTCATAATCTTTTTTTTTTCTGCAAGTTGTCTTCTGTCTAGCATCCAGATTAAAATACTTCTTTGAGATATTTTGCTAGTGTGCGATTATGCACATTTTGAATTAAAACCTTTTCTGTATTTACTCTGAATGGTAATGGTGAATTAAAACAGAATGGCTTGCTGTTCACACAAACTACAAGGAGGAAACCAGTGCATTCTCTGCAGATCATGTATTTGAATCACTCTGATGGCTGTGCAAACATTTTTATTATTTAAGATTTCTCAAATTCAAATTAAACCAGTGCATACTCTGTTACTGTCACTGTCAGTAAATTTTATTTCCTTCAGCAGTCTCCTCTATTGATATCCACATTTCTCTCTCACTTTACTGCAGATTTCTGCTTTCTGGGTCATAGATTTGATGAGAAGCAGAATTTACTGTCTGTTATGTTGCCTAGATGTTTTACTATATTCAACTTCTAAATTTTCTTAATGATTTTTAAGAGCAGTCAAATTTTGTCTGACTTAGATTTCTCTTAGGGAATGGGGGAATTGTGAGTCTTAAAAAAAAAAAAAGTAAAGCACTTATAAACAGACATAAATAGTACACATAAAATCAATGCCAATATTTCTCCTCTTTTTTTTTCCCCTTTTTTTTCTCTTTCTCTTCTGTCCTTTTTAGCTCAGTAGAGACAAAGTTACCACGTTTCCTTTTTTGGTCCCTGTAGCCTTCAGCCTTTGTAACTCCTGCAGCCCACCTGAGGATCTTTTGGGTCTCTGACAGTACATAGTGAGGAAGAAAGCTGATGACAGCTCTGAACTTTAAAATAATGCCTGATATTCCTTCTAGGAGTATATTCTTTTCATTGCACCTTATTCTGGTCTGTGTTTATTCTTTAAAACATTCTAATCTGATATTCCATGGCTTATTTAGCTGTTTTGGAAGGAAAATAGAAGAGAAATGTGGAGGGTAAAGATGGTTATATTGCAGGCTTACCAGCTGTACAAGGACTATTATAGATGGGTGACTAGCAGAAGAACTGCTATAAATTCTCCTACTAAAAAAATTTGTCTCAGTATGAATTTGTAAAACAGCAGAAGAACTAATATATCTACCTACTTGTAAAAAGAAAGTCTTTATGACTTTTAGTGTAGCTACTTTGATATACTAATATGTTGGTACAAGACTATGCACTCATTCCATATTTTTGTCTTGGTGTGTTGTTGATTCAGGTAAAACTACTCAATCCCCAAATTCTAAAATAAGAGAGGACTGTCCAGTTTTATGCATGCAATAAGTTCCATACCACTTTTTAAATCATTTAGCAGCTTACTGGTGGAAATCAGTGATTAACAACTGATAAACTGTTTAAATTAGTCTCATATGTGTAATGTATACATGTAACAACCTCTCTGTTCAATTAGGAGTCCATATAACATTTTTGAAAATGATTCCTACAACGTCCAACCCTTTTTCATTGTAGAATACAACTGCGACCTTTTAATTTGGTTTGCCCACAACATAATTTTGTTGTTATTCTTCTTCATAAAATGAGTTGACTAGAATGCAGTTCTCTAGTAAGACAGGAAGGAAAAGGATTACTGAAATTGTCTGCGACAGCAGCTATGAAGATATGTCTTTTTTAAATGTTTTTTTTTTTTTTCTGCTATTTGTTATTCATTAATAATGTTTCTATCTGGCACTAGCATAGCTCTAGTTGTTTGTTTTGTTTTCACTTTACCTTTGCCAAATAAAATCATCCTTCTTAGTGGACAACTTCTCTCTTAATTTAAGGATGAGTACCATGGAAGTGCAAAGAATCAGTTACCAGTTGTCTTATGAATTGTCTTTTTGGTTTTATTGTAGTATTAGTTTCAGGATTTGAAATGAGTTTAATGTTAGATATCCTACTATGGAATAGGGAAGAGAATACAGATTAGCTTCAAATCCATATTCATTTGTTGGCAGCAAATATGCACAGAATTTATTAAAAACTAATGATACATAAAATACTAAAATAGAAATGGAGAGAATACTACTTACATTGTTATTCTTTATCAGTATCTGTCTTTCAATGGCTTCTATAAAGCTTTTCACTGATTTTTTAACTATAGTACTTTCTCAGTTCTGTAAACACAATTTACTTCAAACTACTTTCCATTTGTGATGGAATGAAAGAACTACCAGCAACATGGAATCAGTTCCACAGACCTCTCCTTAGCTCTCCTGCCATCAATTTTTGCTGTACACATGAAATTAGTTTTTACAAACTTCTCCCTTTAGTCTGAAATAGGAGTACCATAGGTATTGAGCCTGGCAGATTGCATGTTGTCACTGAGAAAGAAGTGATGTCAAAGTAGGTATTTGAGGGGTTCTCTTTGCTTGACTGCAACTTTGAAAACTCCTAAAATGTTTATAATTATGAACTCTGTATATTATGCATGGTACAGATCAAGTGTGTTACCTTATTTAGTCTGGAACAAGTTCGAGACAAAGGGAAACAAAACATTAATTTGAAAAATCGGTAGGGGAGCAAAAATGATGAAGGAGAATGAAAATGCAAATTGACAAGCCACTAGGAATAGAAAAATACAAATCTTCTGTTAGAGTTATTTGGAATTCAATTGATTGCTTCTGCCGTAGCGATATGATTTCTCCATATTGATATGCTTTTGTTGTTAACTGTATAAGCCACTATAGGACAAAGGTTATACAATGCATGAAATGGGATCATTTATGTTGAAAGTGATTGGTAGTAAGAATTACTGAGTTTTTCATGTGATTTGATTTCATCCATAATGGAGTGGGGCAGCAGTAGCAAAAACACATAACAAAGACACTCATTTATTCATTTCCTATCTTTGCAGCAGCTCCTCTAGGAATACAATGCTGCTGTTGTGATTTGTGATATAGCTGGTATTTGCGATGAGACTGAGATACCAGTCAATAGGATGATATTTTGTTCTGCTAGTCTTTAAAGTTTCTTCAGTATCAAAGTGAAATAAATGGCATATGGTATTTCAGCGTGCAGTCAGAAGTTTGTTTGCTCACTTTGTAGCAAAATGCATGGATTCGTACCTGATCACCCCTACTGTTCTGTACTAAGGACAACTCATTGCCAAGTGTGTTCTAGAGCATACATTTAATTTTAAATCCCTGTTCACAGGTGACATGAGTTTGTGTTTAACTTGCTGTGGATTTTTGTGCTTTAAAGTACATTTAAAATGAAAAAATTAAGGACATTTGCACCACAGGCTAAAATGGAGGGTTACACTTGGAATTAACTTATGATGCTGTTTAGAAAAGAAAGGAAATAGATATTCCCTTCAAAATAAAAATGAAATTACTTTGGGACACGTCAATGAATTATTGGCTAAAGACTCAGCCTGGATCTAAGCTTTTCTTCATCAGTGTGGTACACCAATCTGCCTTTGCTTAAGTAAGCTCTTTTTTCCTTATGTGAAAAAGTCAATATTAGCTGGTTCATTGTAATGATTTTATGTCATGTCTTTTATCAAAATTTTGCTTTGTTGTCAGCTGTATCGCTTAGACATGTCAGATATATCAGATGTTGGACATATCTGATAGATCAGATTTTCTCAACCCTGTCCATTAACTGTGTTCCATCTTTTGTGTAACCAGAAGAAGAAGGATATTCTTTTTGCACTTTGTATAATAATGTTTTGAATATGTGATGATAGGTACATTGAAAACAATTACAGTATACTCTAGGCAAGGCCACTGCTTAGAAAGACTCCTGGGAGCCTTCAAGAGAGAAATGATTTCCACAGAACAGCGATTTAGAAGCGATATTGAGGAGACCTAAGGAATGTCTATGAGCACATTGTGAAGTGTGGTTTTGATTAGGTCATGCTGGCAAGCTATAAGTCAGATGGCAACCTGAGATATTTTAAGAAGCAATGATTAGACTTTTGGATGTAAAAATGGAAAGTACCCTGAGAAGAAACCGTTAAAATCCTGTTTGTCTAAGAATTATAAAGAGATCTTGGACCTCGGGATCTTGCTTCTTCTGAGGTGCAAAAAGTTTTGCAACGGTAGTAGTAAGTGATCATCCACATTAAAATATGGCTCAGAAATTAGTAATGTTTACTTTGATATATCCTATATTTCTATGCTTTAAAAAGCATGAACAAAAGATTGATACTGCCTTACAGTTGCAACCACTAGTCTTAACAGAGTGGCTATGAAGTCTGCTGGCTAGAAGGCTCATGAACTACTAGATCCCAGCATTAATAAAGTTATAAAACTGAGCAAGCCAAGGTTCAGAAGAGTTGGGGAGGAGGAACTTGTGGAGGCCAGATGTACTAACCTGTGGAGGGAGAGAGACAGGCAAGGGAAAGGGAATCTTTGTGGTTTAAAAGAAGAATAAACAGGTAACGAAAAATCTACTGTGTTCATTCTATTCTTCCTACGTCCCTCTCCAAATTGAAATATAGAAGGAAGTCCACATGGAAGTTGAAAAAAAGTATGCATGTCAGTGGTGGGGGGAAGGAGGGCTCAGAGTTTTCTGCATGGAGCATAACAGAGGCCTGGTTACCTGCCATGAAGGTTAATGGCATCTGGTACGTGAAGCGGGCTTCACAAAATACCGATGCTTGTGCTAGTTTGGTTCACTTGCAGTAGCTCAGGAAAACAGGTGGGCATGTTTTCGATATATGGGATTACATCATAGTACACTTTTACCTCTAAGCTAGTAGCAATAGCGAAAGATTATTTGAGGCAGGCAGCGTCAAGCTGATGCAGGATTGTACAATTAAAGTTTGTACCAGGCAACAGATTTGTGTGTTTTGTACTGAGAATACCCTATGGCAGAGCAAGAGTTTAACTGATAATCAGGCTATGGCAGTGGGTAAACCTGTTTATTAGGTGTTTCTATGTATATCCTCAGGAGTTTCTGAGCGCTACATGGCGACTTCCTCTTGAAAGGAGGTAATTGCCATGACCCTCTGTATCAGTGAGATGAGAATCCTATCCTGTTATCTTAATGACTGAGTAAAACATGGCAGATGAAATTCAGGGCAGGTGAAATTCAGGGCAGATAAAGGCAAGACAACTCTAGTTACTACATCATTGAGAAACTCCGTATTAACTTTCACCACTCAAAGGAAAAGGTCTTAGTGCCATTAAAACATCAACACAGTGCTCAGAGGTTGTCAAAAAGCATGTAGGAATTTTCTGGAATGGATGAAAGGGAAAATCAAGAAGCACTGTTGTAAGTTGGCATATATATCTTTTGGTTCTCTTAAATCTTGGATTTTACACTGTGTTCTAATCCTCTCCTCTCAAAGGTAATATAATAATTTGCAAAAGGTAAGAAGAAGATATATAAAGATTACCAGACGTATAGAAGAGCTATAGAGAGGCTATAAAGAGTGAATAAAGACACATAGAAATAGGAGCAATTAATTTGGATAAAGATCTGAGTGGGCATATTTAAATAACTATATCCAAAATCATGAGAGAGATTATGGAGAATGATTATTCATGATTTATTATAAAATCAGAAGTAGAAGGTATCAAATGAAATGATGAGAGGTTTTAAAAGGAACAAAAGGAAGTGCTGCTTGAAACCATGCTTAATTAAGCTGTGGAATTCTGTGCCAAAGGATGCTGTGGATGTCAAAGTATAAATTGGTTTAAAAGCAATTAGGGTAATCCATGGAAGAAAATACCTTCAATACTTATTAAACACACAGATGAGGATAAAAACACCGACAAATGAAGTATCTAAACCACAGGATTATATTTTACTACATCAGGGAAATACTTGAACTTAGATGGATTTTGGCCTCTGAACAGAGCAACAGAAAATTTTGAGCAATGTGTTTTCTTAAAAAGTATGGCCTCAGTAACAATGGGGTCTCACGGAGCAAGATATAGCTACGACTCACAGAATCACTGTCTAGAGGTTGAAAACACAATGAAGATATGATAGCCCAGATTCCAGTGAGGGACTTCAACTACCTGCTTATCTGCTGGCGGGACAGTATAGCTGGGCTGCAGCAGTCCAGGAGGTTTCTGAGTGCATGGATGACAGCTTCCTAACAGAGGTGATTAAGGAGTCAATAAGGGGGAGGTGCTCTGCTGGACCTGATTCTTACAAACAAGAAAGAATTGTTTAGGGATGTGATGGTTGGGGGCAGCAGCCTCGGCTGCAAAGAATATGAGGTGGTGGAGGTCAGGATCCTGAAAGGAGGAAAAGCAATTCAAAAAACATGACCACAACCTTGGCCTTCAGGAGGACAGACTTGGGCCTGTTCAGGACGTACTTGGAAGGATGTTGTGGGATATGGTCCTGGAGAGAAGAAGAGGCGACTAGGAGAGCTGATTGAATTTTGTAAGGCCACATCCTCCAATCTCAGTGGTCCACCCCCATATGCAGGAAGCCAGGCAAAGGTGTGAGGAGGCCTGCAAGAATGAACAAAGAGCTCCTGACAAAATTCAATATAAAAAGCAGGCATACAAGAGACAGAATTAGTGTCAGGTGACACAGAAGTATGGACACGCTGTGTTAGTGTGATCAGGTCTAGCAAAGCTGAAGTCCACCTGAAGTTCAGTGTGGCAAGAGACATGAAGGTCAACAACAAGGGCTTCCATACAAGCATATCATCAACAAAAGGAATGCTAAGGACAACATGGACACGCTGCTGAACAGGCCAGGGGAGCAGGTGACATTCAATGACATTCTTCATATTGGTCTTTTTTGTTAAGATTTGACCTCAAGAATCCTGACTTTCCAAGACCTGTGGGAAAGTCTTGAGCATGGAAGGCTGCTCTTGATGAAGGATGATCAGGTTAGGGAACATTTAAGCAGACTGATGTACGTATGTTTGTGGGACCTGACAGGATGCACCCACCAAGTGCTGAGGGAACTGTCCAATATCACTGTGATGCCACTCCGGATTATCTCTGAATGGTCGTATTGATCAGGGAAGGTTCCTGAGGACTGGAAGGAAGCAAATGCCACTTCTGTCTTCAGAAAAGGAGAGGAGGAGGGTCTTAGGTAGTACAGGCTGGTCAGCCTTACTTTGATCCCTGGGAAGGTGATGGAGCAAATTATTCTGGATACCATTTCCAGACACACGAAGGACAAGAAGATGTTTGGGAGCAGTCAGCATGGATTATTTTCATAGGCAAAATTGTGCCTAAACAACCCAATAATCTTCTACAATGAGACGACTGGCTTGATGGATCAGGGAAGACTCATGGACATAGGTTATCTTCACATCAGCAATGATTTCATCACCTTTTCCTATGATATCACAATTAATAAACTGGTGGAGTATGGACTAGGTAAATGAGCAGTGAGGTGAGACTGAAAGCTGGCTGAACTGCTTGGCTGAAAGGGTTGTGATTATTTGCCCAAAGTCCAGCTGTAGGCCATTCCCTAGCAGTGTCCTCTGGTGGTCAATACCGAGTCTAATCTTGCTTAACATCCTCATTAATGAGCTGGATGATTGGACAAAGAGCACCCTCAGCAAGCTTGCAGATGACCCCAAACTGGGAGAAATGCTTGATAGACTTACCAGATGGCTGTGCAGCCCTCCAGAGGTGCCTTGACAGGCTAGAGGAATGGGCAGAGTGGTTTGTCGTGAAGTTCAACAAGTCCTGCACCTGGGGAAGAATAATAGGAAGCCCCATTGCAGGCTGGCCTGCTGAAAATTGCAGCTTGGCATCCTGGTTTATTGCATTCTGACCATGAGGTAACAAAGTGCCCTCAAGGCAAAAATGGCTATCAGCCTTGTGGGATGCATCAGGCCTAGAACAAGCACATTCAGGTGCTTGTGGTTGGGAGAGGGAGAAAAGCAACCAAAAACTCAAAAAGGAAACACATGTCTCCAGATCTCTGCTTCTCTAAATATATTTCCTTCCTTCTGCACCCTCTAAAGCGCCATGTCAAAGCCTGTAGGTGTGAATACAGGAATTTGTGTGTACTGACTTTCATTTTCCTTTAAGTCAGGGTAGATCACAGTTAACAATATTCCCCATCCTCTACATATGCCTTCAACATTTGTACCTGTGTTATGAATGGAGGAGTATAATTTATACCCCATTTTAATACAGCCTGCTGTTGCACATATTCAAGTGCAGTAATAATTGCATTAAAATGGATTTGCTTCTACAAAATAGTCCTCCTCCAGGATCATATTATTATTTGTATCCTGGAAGACTGTCTGATATTAATATTCATACTCTCTTTTTATTACAATGATCTCTTAATTTCTAATTAGGTCCCATATTCCATGGCCTAAAGCATATCCTGAACAGTTTTTCTGCTTGGTTCTTTAACCTAGATTGAAAGACACATTGTCTATATTCCATTTTCCACTTTACGCAAGATCAATATGAATTTGTCATTCCTCCCCCAGTCGGTCACCTACACCTGATGGACTGCAGTGGATAACTTTTGCTCTTGTGACGAATTCTCTTTTGTCTCTCCTGGGAAGAACTTGTCCTGGCAATGAAATCTGGAGAGGGGCCCAATCTCATTTGTTTAATTGAAAGTGTAAATCTCTGTGAGTGAAAGGACATGTTTTACTCAGAAATAGGTGGAGGATTAATTTTCGGAGTCTTTCACTGGAACATACCTTTCAGAGACACAAGCTTGATAAACAAACAAGAACTAAATCTGAGGGAGGAGCTGAAACGATGTTTGGAGGATCAAACATAATACAGTCATGCATCATCTGTGGTTGCCAAGGGAACCAGCATTGGGATCCTGTCAGTAGGATTCTTCAAAATCATCAAAGGAGGCACCACTGGCGTCTGCCAGTTAAACCACCTACTACTGTCAAGAACAATTTCTTGCTGCTTTTGTTGTGGGTAGTCAATATATTAGTTTTCTAAGAGAAAGAGAAATAGTATTAGAAAATCATCACCTCTGTGAGGTAGCTGCGATGCCATCTGTCCCAGCTAGCAGCACCTACACTCCCATCAGAGCAGCAGTGGGTGAACTGATAAAGCACTTGCTTTGCCAAGCTTTCTGTTCTGAAAGAATTCAGGTTGTGTGCCTGTGGTGAGTTGACCCTGGCTGGGTGCCATGTGCCCACCAGAGCCACCTTCTTATTCCCCTCCTCAGCTGGATAGTGGAGAGAATTTATAACAAAAGGCTCGTGGGTCAAGATGAGGACAGGGAGATCACTCAGCCATTACCGTTATGGGCAAAACAGACTCAACTTGGGGAAAATTAAATTGATTACCAAGCAAAACAAAGTAGGGTAATGAGAAATAAAACAAAATCTTAAAACGCCTTCCCTTACTCCTCCTTTCTTCCCTGGCTCAACTTCACTCCCGATTTTCTCTACCTCCTCCTCTACCAGCAGCGCAAGGGGACAGGGAATGGGAGTTGCAGCCAGTTCATCACACGTTGTCTCTGTTGCTCTTTTCCTCTCAGAGGGAGGACTCCTTATGCTCTTCTCCTGCTCCAGCCTGGGGTCCCTCCCATAGGAGACAGTCCTCCATGTACTTTTTCCATGTGAGTCCTTCCCATGGGCTGCAGTTCTTCATGAACTGCTCCAGCATCAGTCCTTTCCACAGTGCCTTAGGAACAGGCTGCTCCAGCATGGATCTCTCATGGGTCCACAGGTCCTGACAGGAGCCTGCTCCAGCACGGGCTTCCCATGGGGTCACAGCCTCCTCTGGGCACATCTACCTGCTCAAGCATGGGGTCCTCCATAGGCTGCAGGTGGATATGTGCTCCACCATGGACCTCTATGGGCTGCAGGGGTACAGTCTACCTCTCCATAGTA
>Ga0181612_132968_pt1:0-7500 | contig 13956 bp, 11 predicted proteins | sample HoacroProtozoa21_FD_119630 | JGI IMG/M metagenome (GOLD analysis project Ga0181612, IMG submission 119630) | Hoatzin crop microbial communities from Cojedes, Venezuel. Combined Assembly of Gp0051906, Gp0051904, Gp0051908
AAATAAAAAAAAAAAAAAGACTCCAGCACATGAATTTTGCTGCCTGATTACAGCCAGGCTGAGAAGTCAGGAATATTTGTATTTCCATAGCCACTTTAAAGGTAAACAGCTCCCAAAGTCTTTTTCCCTCCTATCACTCTGCCAACGATGGCAATAGCTTCAGCCTGAGGGACCTGCCTCCTGACGTGATCGCCTCCCTGCTCCCCTCCCGGCTGGAAGCTTTTCCTAAGCAAAGACTGAAAGTCGCATTAAACCGTGCTGAAATGGTTGTGCTGGTTTTGAACTGCTTATTATCTCTGGGGCCTGACCTGAAAAACAAGTTGGTACTTAGACGGAGAAATTCAAGTTTCCCCTGAAAGGCAAATGGCAGGAAGGAAGGTTTTTTACAAGGAATTCGTTTATGACTGTGTTACCCACAATTTAGGCAAAACAAGCAACATTTGTAAGTATTGAAGTTAGCTTTGCCAAACCGAAAAGCAAAACGCCTGGTAATAACAGACGTTCGGAGCTAATGTGAACAATTAAAATAAATCCTGACACTGGGAATAGATTGATGCTCAAATCACGACAAACACCAGCTTCCAAGTGAGGACTCTCTCCCATGTACCATACTGGAAGCGTAACCCTGCCTAGCTGAGGCAAGGAGGCTTCATGCTGCTGAAATCTAACTTTAACAGCTGAATCAGGATGATGAGATCAAAAAAAAAAAACCACCAAAAAAACACAACACCCAACCAGAAGGAGGAAAAAAACAGTTTCACGCCCTCCGGCTTTAGAGCAGAATGATAAATTGACATCGTGTTGTTACGAGTATAATCCTCAACTACTCAATCACTGTTAAAAAATAAAACATGATTCTGGGGAGATAAAAATAATTAATGCTGGTGCTGCTGAAGAATATGCACCTACACAAAGAGTTTCAAGTAAGTGTGGGGTTGTTTAAAATCCCGTATCTCATGTAAAAGGAAGAAGGCATAGGTGCTCACGCTGATTTAAAGCAAACCGAGTGCTGCCCACTTGATGGAAAAGCAAGAAAAGAAAAGGGGATGGCAGAGCCTTGGCAAGAAAACTCCATTTCCAAAACAAACCTATTACGCTTAATTCAGGATTCACAATACATAAAGCGCCAGAAAAAATACCGGGAGCAGCCCCTGTTGACTAATGCCCTGTCTTTTCCAATCGAGGGTCACATCCAGCCTAACCGGTCACACGATAATGGCATCAGAAAAGGTCAATCAAAGACAAGCCGAAGCTTCCACTGCCTGGCTGACCTTCGGAGCTTGTGACAAATTGCTATCAGTCAATGTCAACTAATGACAGCGGCTCTTTGGCTAATCAATTGTTCTAAAAATGATCAAGAAAACTACTCGCAGGACAGCTCATTTTCACATCAATGCCTGTGAAGTATGAAAAGCTCATTTTTTTGAGTTTTTAATAAGCTCATAAGTAAAGCAGTTACTTGGTAACAGGGGTCACCTTAGTGAAAAGACAGAACCTTTGTCTGCCTTTTACATATTCTTTTATTACCATATTATAGTAAAAATATGCCATGCCATTACTATGCCAGAGGGCTACATAATAAAGTAGGCAATACTTCATACTTCTCTTTTTTTTTCTTTTTTTTTTTTTTTTTGAGATAAATACTTCTGTGTTTAGGGGCCTCTGTTTGGATGTAAGTAAGTATCGATATACTCTTCATGTATTCAAACGCAAAGCGATCACCACCGGCATGCAGGTGACGTGCCCACTCATTACTCACCCAAACTTCACGTGACAGAGCCGGTAACGAAAGCCACGCCGCAAAATCCAGCAGCGCTGCCGGGGAGTTCAGGTCTAACAGCAGCTGTTTTGTTCTTAAAGCCACCCACCCCATGCGAGCGCAACTTATTCCGACTATTTCCGACAGAATTCACATTCGGCAGGAAAACCGCATGCTCCGAAACCCCCAAAGCCCTGCAAAAGCAAATAGACATTTCCGCCCTGGAAGGATTTTGCGTGTAAAAGCCAACGTGGAAAGGCGCACAGGCTTGGGCTGTGGACATACAACATGGCTCTCCCGGTATAGCAAAAGGGTGGCTGCAGACTGGAGATTTGTCCATCCCTTCATCGTACCTGCTTCTCCCAGCATCATGTTCGGCTGCTTCTCAAAGCCTCACAGCTGGGCCGTGCTCTAATCTGCATTCATGCATGAAATATTACCAAAACAACACATCCACACTGGTCTAAGGCTTGAGAAGTGCAGGTAGAACCATGCTTTGCTTTTCCCTTTGCTTTTCCATAAGGAGAGCATTAGGTAAAGTACATCACAGGGCATCACACCACAAGAAGCCCCTTGAGAAGACACCGCATTGAGAGGGAACGAGGAACCGTTCAAGCACGGCACCGCTTTTTACTTGGGTTTACCTCTATTTGAGTGACTCCCACACACAGCACCTGGACTGCCAAAAAAGTTTTACCCCAGGGTTTTACTCCTGCCAACCCAACTGCCCCGAAAGCAATCCTCTGCCTCGCCATGGAGAAGTAGAGGGGTGAAAAGGCGCTAAACAAAAACATTAAAACTTTTGTTTTCATAGGAGAAACTGCAAAGTGACAGCAGTTTCAGGTTACACCCTAAACCTGTCTCGCTATGGTAGTTTTTCAAATTAAAATATCTTCTGTGGCCTCAGCCACTCTCAAGCCGTCCATAGGCAAGAAAGAAAGGAGGCAGGGCAACACTTAAGCTCAGCCATAATTGGAAGTATGTGAAAAATGAAGTGTCAGTTCGGTCAATAAAGGGCAAAGGTGAAGGGGAACTGCAGCCCAAACTCGGTGCGAAATGTGCTCATTAAGACACCCAATCCGCGGGCTCCTGCCCACCTATCCCATTAGTCATCGGCCATCTGACCGCTTCAAATGCCTCGCCTCCCCGCTCTTATTACTTTTCTTCTCCCATGTTAAAAAAAAAGGCCAAAAAAAAAAAAAAAAGGCGAGCTGGTATATAAATCCTTGCTCAGTCATCTGGAACATAATGTGGCCCTTCTCTCCCCCTCCGCCCGGCTCTGCTGCCTGCCTTCGCAGCCTCCAAACAACCGCCTTGAGATTCCCGGCAATAATACACGCGATTGCCTTTCCGCCTATAGGTTGCCCAAACTCCTACAAAAGACTGAAAAAACCCATTGCAGCCACTGATTTTTATAGAAAAATATCGCCGCTTTCTACTCCCGGCTTGAAAGAGCAACGATTACTTGGAGGTTAAAAAAATGTTTTGAACCCAGGCCGAGGCTGGCACAAAAAAATGCGAAAGAAACAATACACACATATAGGAGACACTGATGGATTGATTTTCTTCTTCTTCTAAGCTGTGTAGGCGAGCTAAACACGGGAACTAAAAGCCCCCCACTCCAGATTAAAAGTGACTGTACAAGGGCTTTGTTCAGCATCCTCCTGACCTGACCATTTGAAAAACAAACAAAATAGATCTGTTAATACCTCAAAAAGGAATCCTTTAAAGTTAGAATATGGAATATGATGCAACTGTGTTGCCTTGATCTCAGTATCACCCACCTATACCTAAGAACTTGCTTCCCCCCCTTTTTTTTATAACAGAATTTAGCAAGTTGTTTCTCCGTTGCATAAATTCAGATCTCCCTGCACCATTTGGAGACAGACCTCCAAAGGCCCTTCACGATAAGTTCAGAGCAATGGGAAAACAGCCCACGAAACTTTTTCATAATATTATTCTGCATTCCTGTACTGTAACTATCCCCTACGACAACACAATACCGGGCCTTTATAAGAGGTTGTGTCAACGTGCTATGCAATAACATATCCTGCTGTTCAGTGGCACGAGACCCCAGAACAGCTCCCTAGCAGTTAAATATGGATTTCTGCAATAGATTGAAGCAGCTGAGAGTCATTACTACTTACTAAGTAAATGGATTTACACATTAAAAAAGACTTTGAAATGTTTACAGGACAGAGCATCTCTCCTGTTTTCAAAGGTAATAGTTCAATGTGTGTTGTGTGTAGGGACATAAATAATGAAAAACGCACTTTGTGGGGATTAAAAGCAGTGAGGAATCAGGTAAAGAAAAAGAATTTCCAAAAAGTCAAAAAATAGACCTTAACGTAACCTGGGTTAAGGACTAAGGGAGAAAACTCTTGCTACGGGGCTTAAGCTTTCCAGTCTGTGTGCCTCTCTGAAAATGCAAAGCTCACACTCGCATCCTCATGGTATCTTCACCCAGGTTAGAAACCCAGCCAAGAAGGTATCTGTACCTACCCCAACAGGGGAAGTAGGTTGTGGCAACAATCTAAAAATAGACTATTTTAGAGAGTTATATTTCTGATGATTAGATTTGGTTCTTTAAATGACAAACGCTCTCTTGACAGATGGAACCAAAAGGAACTTTTACAAACTACTAAAAATAGGGAAGCCCATAATATGCTGAATATATGTCACGCAACACATGCATCTCGAGTTAACTCCTACGTTCACAAGCATGAACGTGCAGGTCCCCAGCCTTTTGCTGCCAGCCCTCCGCGGCAGTGGCGAAACCATGAGTCTGATCACAGCATTGTCACTCCTCACATTAGGCCACAGAAGAAAAGCCTCCAAATCTTGGTATTTTGAACTTAAATGTAGTTGGGGAGAGGCAGGGTATTCGCTATCTTTTTTTACCTATTCCCTTCTGGTCATTCAGGATCATGGTTTATGACTTCTTCCCCATTTGGGAAGGCTAAGCCCAGGCTTTTTTTACACAAGGTGTATTTGCAGGCATGGCTGTGCTTAAACAACTGAGATTCTCCCATAATCTTAGCCTTCAGAGGACTTCGAGCAAACAAAACACAAAGCAAGGCTCAGCGAGACCACTGCTACCCTTCCCGCATCCCCGTTCCTCAAAAAAAATAGGCCATTTCCTGAAGGCAAGTCTCGGTAACTGAGACCCCCTGGACAGCGTCTCCTTTCCAAAACTCCTTTCTCAAACTTGACCCGAGAGCTCCAGTTAGCAAATTCCCACCATTTTTCACCCTTTCCTAAAAAGTTTTAACGAAATGATCCTTCTTCATGAAACTCATCTGTCAAGCACTGGCAGCAATTTCAGTCTCAATGAACCGTACTCTGGCATCTGGGTAAAAGTTCCAGAATCAGCTAAAGCATCACTGACAAGTCCTTCCATGGATATTTAACAGGACTCTAGCTCTAAAATCACTAGTGCCTTCCAAAAACCCTTCCTGACCGAGGCCATAGCATGCACCTTGCTAGAAGCAGACCTGGATGGCGACGATAAAACAGCAGATATGACTGGCACTCCGGACTAATAAAATGCCGCATTTAGGAGAAAATGAAGCCTGCAAATCTTAAAAAGTACACCAGGAGCTGAGAAGCTTGATTTCCAAAGGGTCCAAGAGGTTTAGGGGCATGCCGGCAAGCCTCCCTGCAGATGTTTTGTCCACGCACATATAGACACCAACACGCGCACATCCATCTGATAAAAGAACAGCCTTGTCCGAGTACAAAACCCCCCTTCAAACAGCGTGGTTTAGTTCACAGCCTATTTTTGTGGTAGCTTTTTCACCCTTCAAAAACCCATGGATTTAAAGTTTGCTCCGAAAGCAAGGGGCTCTAATGAACGTATTGACACCACTTCAACTACAGCATTGTAAACAGCACCACTAGAATATATACGTGTATACATACTTGAAAGAAAAAAAGGCCCCCTGAATTTATGTTGCATATCATTTTCCAGTAAAAGTCAGAGGTCAGAAGGTTACCAGTTTCTGCCTCAGCTCTGCAACAGTTTACTACTCCAGGCCCCATTTTTACTAGGCTATACTTGCGATGAAGTCAGCAACTTTTCTTTAAACAATAAAGTGTCTCAGATACTTAAAATTGTATAAAGAGAAGTTATTCACCATGTACGTTAGGTCCATGCGTATAAAAAATTAAAATATACTGGTTTAGTTTAAAAACTAATCTTGTTAAATGCAGACTTTGCAATGCTAATCAGTACTGTTCAACCTTTTTTTGGAAACACAATTCCTTTGTTGTCTAACAGCACTTGAATGAAACATGATCATAAAACCAGATTTAAAAGTATATACCTATTGTGAGTTCAGAGTCAACTTCAATAAAACACTCTCTTTTATATTCAGATTAAGGATCTTTTTTAAATTTTAATTGCATTAAATTAACACTAACTCCACTGCAGTTGGTCTCTTCAGGAAAAGTACGAAGCATTTAAAACAGCTTTTCAGGAAAGCCCAGAACTTCAGGTTTTTAGACTTCGGAGCTTCTGACACCGCTAATTATTCGTAGTATGTCCCACTTCAATCGCACCAAGCTCGTTTCATACTCGCCCTGCTAAATCAGTTACTCTTGTTTGTCTTGGCACTCAAACAAAACATTTTTGCATTCAAGTAAATTGCAATTGAGCAAAAAAAGTAAATAAAAGCACTGCTCAGGATTACGTAAAATAGGCCAGCTAACATCTCTTCTTTATACGCAGTGAAGTTTTGATGGCATCTTTGAAATATTAGCATGCATTTCTGCAATCTTAATTACATTTGCTTTTGAAGATTTCATCTTTTAACCCATTTGAATGACGAAAAAAATCCCCACCCTTCTCGTTGCTTATTTTTATTAAGCATCCTGCAAATTTGGTACATATGTTGCTCTAACATGTGCCTGCTGGCAAGGTCGAAGAAATAAAGATGCCAATCTTTTTACTAGGAGGAGATGGAAAAAAAAAAAGCGTCAACAAAAGGAAGATAGACCTTTCCCAGCACAAACCCCTTAGTACCTGAGCACATTTCAACATTGAAAGAGAGTAACCGGTCCCCAAGCGCATCGGGGATGGCTTGCCAGCTAAGAAAGCATGAGGGCTCCGTTCCTACCTTGCTCACTGCTGTTGTCCCCGCTGTGCGATGTGTGGCCCCCGCTGGAGGGTCCGGGGGTTCCCCCGGAGCGCGTCGATGCTGTGTCATCGTGGTCTCTGTTCCAGGAGGGCTGCGGGGCCAAAAAAAAGAAGTTAAAACCTGAGACAGAGAAGAAGCACCCAGTTCGCCTGCTCCTGGGAAAGCGGTACCCATGCCCAGACCCGCAGGAAAAGACTGGCAAATACACCCCCCCAAATTATTCCTTCTTTCCAGGTAGCCAGATCGTCACTCCCCAGCGAAAATATTTAATAGACTCTGGAATATGTTTACCATCGAAATAATCCCATGCTTTATTACCATAGAAAACAGAAACATTCCTGCCAAGGCGAGGGGAGTGGGGGGAGAGCCAGAGAGCGAATCGCTGGCACCGGGCTCCAACTATATTTTTAGCATCCACAGACCCTCTGGGGTAACAGCCTGCTACCTCCGCAAAGGCAAAATGAGAGCGGTGGTCGAGAGCAGAGCCGTTTATATAGGCCTCCCATTCCTCGTACGAGGCCAACGTGGAAGAGCTTAAAGACTTTGCTGGCAATTAGGCCTAGGTCCATAATAGCCGGGATGTGTCAGCTGTTTGCCGGATGG
>Ga0181612_132968_pt1:10000-13956 | contig 13956 bp, 11 predicted proteins | sample HoacroProtozoa21_FD_119630 | JGI IMG/M metagenome (GOLD analysis project Ga0181612, IMG submission 119630) | Hoatzin crop microbial communities from Cojedes, Venezuel. Combined Assembly of Gp0051906, Gp0051904, Gp0051908
TTAAGACAACAAAGTCTCTAAACCAACTTGCAGACTCGCAATCCTCTGAGTACTTTTACATTAAATTGTTTCTGACAGTGACATGTCAAATATTATTATTTTTCACACTGTGAACCACCTCCCTCTTTCACAGAAATATTTCCAGCACTAGTTACAGAGAAAACTCTGACAGTAGTCATGATAATCTATTCCTACGCAGAGATAGAAATGCCTCACTCATTTATTTCCCTTCTCCGAAAAGCTGTGGTTTATCACTCGACAGGGCTCCTTAGTGATGATAGCGATTTTTTAAAATTCAGTGTATGAAGGCTGACGTAAACAGGAATGAATGCCACGTCACCTTCTCCATGGGAATCTTGCATTCCCGCTCATCACAGGCACACAGAGCAAAACTAGAAGACTGGCTCCACATCTCCCCAGATCAGCAATGCCCCTTGGAAAAGCCTCCTGGCTCCCAGGTAAATCCCGCAACCTGAGCTCGCCCACAGTCAAGTAACTTGGGATGAGCCACGGCATCTCTGCGCCTCAGGCTCTACCAGGGGAACAACAAAAAAAACCAAAACAAAAGTAACAAAAAAAAGAAGAGGGTTGCACTCATCTATAGCGCAGATATTGTTGGGGGATTAAATTAATTAGCGACTGTAAAACATCTTTGGTTCTTCCAAAGGGAGACTTCAGAGAAGTGCAAAGTAATATAAATTAATCACTCCGTTACACGGGCTGGCTCATTCCAGAGGAGGGTCTCAGCCACGTGGTCGCGACAATAGTGTATAAATAAGGATAATGGCCCATTATGACTCGGGCTTATACATTAGTCACCATTCAGCTGAGAACGGACACTGTGGCATGGACTGGGACTCACTGATAATGCTTTTTTCAGTCGTTTTCATCTTCCTCTTCCAAGCTAGCCCACGGCCAAACGCTCAGCATCGACTTTCAGCCCAAATCTTTACCAAATTAAGAATACACGAGCAAAGTCAAGAATACACGAGCGAAATAATTCGGGGATTTCTAGGCTGGGCTCTAAATTCCCATGATTTAAACTGGTTTTGCACCACTGCCTTTCTCACTGGTCAATAGCTTCTAGTGCCAAAACTATGGTCCGGCTAGTGACCGATTCGAGTCATGGTCGCATGACTGATTTAAAATAAAAGAGGATTCAGGTGCCCTAATGCTGCACCACTTAAAGGGCAAAAGACCTTCTACAAGGGATGTTTTATCTTAGCCCATGGCATTTGGAATACACTTCCTGACTTTTGTTTTGGTTCTGAAGCTTGTTGAGTACTCCGACACAAGCACAGGGGGAAAGAACAGAAAAAAGAAGAGAAGGGAAAAGGAAAGTAAGCCACAAAAATGTCTGTGTATTTAAACGACCCAAGAAGCCCCAACTGCCTCCTATGACCACTACCAGGTGCTTCACCCACCTGGGTGATGTGCTGGGGTGAAAAGCACAAGCCCCATCACGTACCAGTGCAACAGCCCCATCAAAGGGAGGACCACATTTGATGAGGCCTCCAAAGCAGCTATTGACTTGTGTCACAGTGAACATCAGGCGTTAATAAACAAAAAAAGCTACAGACAAAATTATCTGCTTAATCGCTAAATTGGAGAGTCAATATAAACAACATTACGTACACTTATCACTGCAATCCAACAACAGCTGGACTCTGAGTCAAGTTAATGCTAATATACAGTGGGGGAAACCATTGCCTTTTGCTTATATGAAAGAACAAAATGCATTTTTTTGAGCACCAAGCATGTGAAAGGGGAAAAAAAAAGAGGTCCTGGCCAAGGAACAAAAGGCTTGACCATAAGTACATAAATAAAAGAAATCACTTTCTATTACAGGTGATAAAAATTGTACTCAGCATGTTTTGATATACATCATATCTTCTCAAAAGTTTTGCGAGCACAGCCCTCTTGTGGGCTCATTTGTGTTTGTGTAACAACTGGAGACGGGGAAGGGCTAATTCCTTTAGCTGTCGGATGAACCTCCGCTCCCCCAGGCTTCGAGAGAATTGGCTGCAGGTACAATTATTCATCCCCTCGCCCTGGAGGAACTGAGCTGCTGCCAGCAATTTGTCAACATAATTTGGGCTTATTGTTTTCCTTCTGAAGTTTTATCTTATTTTCTTTTCCTAAATTAAATACTTATTCATTAGAAAAAAAAGTAATGCATTACGTTTCAAATGTTCTTTAGATTTTTCTTAACTCCTCCCTCTTAAAAACCTTTGCCCAATCCTCTCAAGGGTAGTGACCCACCATGTTAGGAATTACTTGTGCTCACCACAGGCAAGAACTTGAGGAGAAAAGAGAGCTGCTTCACAAAGTCATCACAGATACCTCCTACAAATTTAACCCATCTGTTTAGCAAGGATTTACTTTTTGCAATTTATCCTCCTGGTTGTTGGCTACACTGATGTCCCCAACCTCACCTGGGCAAAACATTCAATACAGCCGCTCAGTACCTTAAGTGTATAATCCATAGCACCAATGCTGAAGCTAGAGCTACACGATAGACAGTCCTGGTCTTTGCAATCCACAAGCCTTATCCTACTTAATTTCTGGAGGGCATGGTTAGTAATAATCCTCAGGTAGCCTGTTCCCCATCCAGCACAAAAGACAGTTTTTGAATTCTTTCTTAATTGGGAAGGAAACCTTGAAAAATACAAACTGGTAAGCAGGACTAAAAATATACTTTGATAATGTTAAAATTATAATGTCATGTATTTCCTAGATTCCACACACGTACATCATTTATTCCATTCTCTGTCAAGTGTGGACTTTTGGGGACCATGAAATCCACGGTCATGACTACCCTGATTTTCTGAGAGGACCCACTCATGGCTTTGCCATCTGAGCATCTCCTTGCAGGGCTAACCGAGGCTGCCAGCCAGCAATCCCACCTCCCAGCCTGTCAAAGCCGAGCAGGGACATCACGCACCATACATCCATGATGAAGGGGGTCAGAACAAACGATACGTGCAGGAACCTCAAAATGCTGCGGAACAGATGCTTTTTAGTGCCGCTAACTCTCCCTTAATCTGCTTTGTGCAACTTTGATTCGGAGGCAAATTATTTTTAACAGAACAACAACAAAGGCACAAATATCAGGTTCAGATGGAAAAGACGTGCTTCAAGTCCACAGAAACAAGGTTGTTGGAATGACAGACAGGTGACATCTCTGCCTGCAACTAGGCAGCACGGCGAGGGCGACTCTTGCACAGATGGAAACCTTTGCAGCGTTAGAGGTGGCAGGGCCCGTCGAACTGAAAAGCAGAAGAAATTCTGCATGGAAGTCTCGGCTCTGACCTGGATTCCCTTCCTAACCCCAGAAAAGTCATAAGCTTTCTATCTTTAGTTTCCCCTTATTGCAAATGAGGGTAAGACTCTTCTCTGACTCTTCGCAGCTGCACAAGAAAAATAAAACTTAAGCTTACACAGGATGGTTTCTGAGACAAATAGGTAAAAGGAAATGAGAGCGGGTATCAACACGAATACCACAGAGGATGGAGAACTGGAAATAAACAGGACTTTTGCCACTGATTTTCACAAGGCCAGGATTTCACCTGAAGGGACCAGAAGCACAACTAACACCGCACAGTGCAAACCTCATCAAACCAGCATCCACCAAAAAAAGCAAGCTCTCTCCATTACCCCTACTATCATGATTCACTGCTGAACCTACCCAGGTTCAGAGCAGGAGCCACCACCTTTGTGCAGCATGACACCCATGTAGGTATCCCTAACACAGCAGAGCTTTCTGATCCACTCAGTACCCTCCAAGCACAAAGAAAAGGGAATGGCAGGGAGAGGAGAGGAAAAGGTCTGAAAGCCCCAAACAGACTGAACAGAAAAGAAAACACAAGTGCAAAGGGACAGGGTGATAGCACTCTCCAATGTAAAAAGAATAATTAGAATCAGCAAGCCTAAACCACCATAAAAAAAAAAAAAAA
>Ga0181612_153005_pt1 | contig 13955 bp, 16 predicted proteins | sample HoacroProtozoa21_FD_119630 | JGI IMG/M metagenome (GOLD analysis project Ga0181612, IMG submission 119630) | Hoatzin crop microbial communities from Cojedes, Venezuel. Combined Assembly of Gp0051906, Gp0051904, Gp0051908
GCTGCCAGTCCCTGGCTTGGGAGGGGGGCACGGGCTGGGGATGCGCGCCAAGCCCGCAGCGAGCGAGGAGGAGTAACAGGAGTGTGTGCGTGGGAGGGAAAACATACATACAAATATATGCATGCGATCGTCATCAGACGTCCCCTCTCCCACTGCTCTGTCTCCACGTCGGGTTGCCAGAGTCGCCCTGTTTGGGTGCCCACGTCCCCTCGCAGCCAGCCCCAAGTTCTCCCTGCTTGTGCGGGGCTGTCGGGTTGTTGGTGGGCTGGAAATAGCTGTGTGTCCCGCTGCTGGAGTGGCGTGGGCTGGCGTAGCTCTGTCCTTGCGAGAGTTGTGCTCCCTGGGTGAGCGTGACAAGGGTGATGGGGAACGCGGCATCTGCTGCAGCTCTAGACTTGCTCAGACAGCTCAAGCAAGGGAGGGAGCGGGATGGAGCGAGGCTCCGCTCGGTGCCTCAGCCCATGGTTTTCCTCTGGGGATTTCTGCAGGCTGCGTTTCTGTGAGCTGTGCCTGGGTTGCTCGGGATCGCTGCCTGTTTCCCAGAGCCAAAGCTGGGGTCTCGCACCTCTCCCTTCCACCCTAGGGCAGAGCTTGGGTCAGGAGAGAGCCTGCCGTGTCCCCAGCACACCGTGTGGGTGCTAAGCACCTCCCCTCCCAGAGACTGCCCCCACATGTAGCCCCAAAACCCTCCCCTGAGTGGGAAGTTCAAGCCTGTGAAAACACTCGGTGTCACCACTAACAAATATGATTTGAGTCACCAGGAAACCCCCAGCCCTGTGCAAACTCAATTTCAAATTCCTGCCTACTCCTGCCCCTGTCTCCCTCATCCTAGCAGGGTGTGAGTCAGCAGGAACTTTTGAGGCCCCCTTCCCAAAGGGTGGCTCCTGTGCTGTGTAAATACCACCTGCAGAAGTGGTGTTCAAGTCCAGCTGGAGCCTGTGGCTTAGGAGTTACTTGCGAGTCCCTATTGTTGAAGCCTGTTTGCCGCCAGCTCCTCTGGGAAGAGCTGAAATCAAGCAGGACCTGCCATCGCTGGACCCTCAGATAGTGGAGAGCCATCTCAGAGGGGAGGGAAAACCAGCAGGCTTTCCACCCTCCAGCTTCCACAGCCCCCTTTAAACACAGCCATAGTACCTGTGCTGGTTTTCTCAGCCTCAGTAGTAGGCTGGGAATGCATACTGGGGTGGGAGAAGAGCAGTCCTGTGAGCTATTCCCAGGGAGCCTCCAGCCTCCCTGTAGCAATATAAAGCAAGCTTTGAATGAAAGCCACTGCAAACTGCAGAAGAGGAGTGAAGCTGCGACTCTGCCACTGCATGTCGTAAAAGCCCCTCCAAGATTTATAGCCTCTGTACACCCTCGGGTGATTTTGCAGTAGTGGCAAGAAATCCACTGCAAGGTGTAACATTCCGTTCCTGCAAGGACTCTTGGTTACACCTGCGTAGTTTGTTTGTTATTGCCCTGGATATGGCAGTTATATCCTTAGGAGAGGGGAGGGATTTTTGGCTAGCTGCAGGTGAGTTTTCTTGCCCTGCTCCTAATGTGGTGGCCCAGCTGCTGCCTTTCGTGCTGGCACACCTTTGGTCTGAGGTGCTGCTGATGCTCGTCTCCATCGGAGGTGCCCAGAGTGTGGGGGACCGTTTCCAAACTGGGTTCAGGAGCTGAGCTGCTATCCGGCTCCCTGTAAATGCTTGTAAGGCTTTAAAAAGAAAGCTGCTTTTGTGGCACACAGGGTTGCCTTAGCAAGGAGGTCAAGAAGAGGAGGTGGAAAATATCGCATGTGTTTGCACGGATGTTAGCTTCAGGGGATGCTCACAACTGTAAACATGTATCTAGAGTACTTGTGCTTGGTATGAGGCAGGGATAGCTGCTCTGGAGGGTTGCTGGGGCTGCTCTGTAGCCACAGAGCCTGCTTAACCTAGGCCAGGCACATGGCAGCAAGCACAGATACACTCGGTGTGTTTGCCTGGGGACCATACCGGTGAAGTCTGAGTGCTGGTGCATTTATCGTAGGCCTTGTGTTTACCTTTCTCCTCCTCCTCCCACACGCAACTGGCTAAGTACGGTGTGACTTTGTGGCCTGCCAGGTTGGTGCAACGTGCTTATTGCGTGCCTTTAAGGGATGCTTGTGTGACAGATGTGGGTGGGTGTTTGCTGGGTGTGTGTAGCAGTGCACACGGGTCCTGCTGGTCACGCTTACCATGAAACACATGCACTTTGCAGTAGAGTTTATGCCTGTGGTAAATGTGGTGTGTATAAGCAGTCATGAGTAAAGCAGTTGTTCAGGACAGCGTGCGTAGGTGTTATTGTGCATGTTCAGTGTGTGAAGGACACCTTAGGACAGAAAGTTTCTCTCTCTGTCCCTCCCTTGCTTTGACCTGTCAGCAAGCAGAGATAAACCCTGTCTCACGGCAGGGTTTGTGGCCGAGCTTTCAGCCTGCTGCATCTGAGCTTCCTCCTGTCTTGAGAACAGCATCTTGAAGGTGCACCTGCCATCACAAATTGACATCTTCCCTCCCCCCCACCCCTGTGCTGGATTATAAAGGAATTTGGTGATGGATAGATGGAGCAAGTTGGGCCAGCATTCATTCCTAAAGGCTGATTAGGTTTTAGGTGGGGTTGGTGGCTCTAAAATGAGCCCTTTGTACATTGTTGGAATCTGTGACCCAATCAGTGGGACGTAGCTGGAGGAGGTGGTGCTAACGAAGGCTGGTACAACTGACAATAACTCCGGCAGAGAGGAAGGCGGAGGGGGTACTGACTGGCACAAGAGGCGTCTTAAGGTGACCGAAAGACGTGAAGGCACCTCAAAGGGCTGGTTCGTGTTATCAGCCCTGACTGTAGAGGTGTGGCTAGTTGTCCCCACCTGCATTTCCCTACTGTCAGCCATCAGTTCTGCACTGGTCAGGCTGTGTTGCATTTGTCCTGACGACTGGATGGCATCTTGTGGTACTGCAACAAAGTGTTACAGTGGGATCTGAAAGCTGGGGAAGGTAGACATGGGGCTACATCTGAGGAAAGCCCGCCTTTCCCTCTCCCAGATGTTGTTGGAAAGGTGGTGACGTATCTGCAGTGCACATGTGGACCATGCTGTCAGGTCAGCGCTGCAGGCTGGCCTTGAGGAGCCTTGGCAGAGCTGCGTGGTGGGAGCAAGCCTGGGATCGTGGGCAGCTGCAGGTCAGGTTTTGGGATGCTTAGTTAGGTGAGTGTGTTGCTAGGACTGGGCTGCGCGGGTCAGGGCTGTGCCCCAGCAGCAATGCTGTGTGGGGTGCCAGGACCAGGTGCTTGTCCCAGGGGCCAGGGCAGAGTGTAGGTCACAGAGCTGCTGAGTTCTTCCTTATCCTGTAGGAGGTGGGAAGAGTGCTGTGTGCTGGAGCAGCAGCACAGGCTGCACAAGAGCACTCTGTGCCTGCATCCTTGTTGAAATGGACATGGCTGCAGCTCTCAGGAAGGCAGAAACATTTCTTTACCTTCCTTTTCTGCCTTCTCTGCACTCCCTGCAGTGCAGACTCTTTACTTCCCTCAAGCTCCTCCTGAAGCACAACAGGTACCTCCTGCTCTTCAAACCTCTGAACACCTGGAACAGGGCGGGTGTATTTTTGTGCTCAGAAACTTGCCTGGTAGAGCTGACAAGGGTGAAAGGGAGTGCAGCACTGCACTCTGAGCTTTCATCAGGCAGGCTGAGCGAAGAAGCAGCACGAAGGGAACTGGCTGCCAGACAAAAAGCAAGGGCTTGTTCTTGAGCTGTGATTTAGGAAGTGGTTATTCCCTGCTTCGTGATAGCAGAAGTTACCTGAGCTGCTCGCTGTGGGGGCCTTGGCCCTTCATAATGAGATAACCCCTCCTGGTTGAATAGGCAGCTTGATAAGCTCAGTTAAGGTTCCCTGTTTCCCAGCTAGGGGAGTGCCTAGGCCTGTGTCTACGTGGGCTTTTTTTCAAAAAAATCAGCCGTGGCTGTGGAGCATGACCAAACTGAGCTCTGCCAGCAGTGTTTTTGAGCCTGTAGTATACAAGCTTCAAGCAGCAGGAGAGGTGGATGTGGCTGTGCAGAGGGGGACAGGCAGTGGGGGTAACTCCTCTTTCTGAGGATTGTCTGTCTCTTGCATTTTATGACAAGACTTCTCTCCAGGGGCTTCAAAGCAACCCATTAAGCTGCTTTTAATTAGGCAAGCCCCTTACCTGGAGTAGAAAAGTCTCTCCCATTTCCCACCTAGGGAAACTGAGGCATGGGGCAAGGCTGTGATGTGCCCAGTGGCCCAGGCAGGGGCTCAGCAGGAGAGCAGCGACTGACGGGCAACGCTTCCCGTACTTGCTTTGCCACTGGCTGTCTTGGAAGTCCCAGAGAACGGCCAGGTGCGGGTGCCGAGCCCGGGGTTATCGATAACTTTCTGGTCACTGCTTGGATCCTCCTGCCCTTTCAACTGCAGATACTGTCTCCTTCTTGATCTGCAGCCTAATCTATAATCCCAGCTCCCTGCTGCCTTTCCCTTGGAGTGCCGTTTTCCCCTCGGTGTGTAAATCCTCACAGGTTGGGCCACAGTTAGCGAGCAGAATCAGACTCTGTCATCTCTTTAAGGCTTTGGGGGTAATTTTTATCTCGGGATATTGCTGCATGTGTCTTGCATGATGCCAAAGCTGCAGCAAGCAGATTTGAAGCATACCGAAAGACTAATGCAAATTAGACCCGCTGCATAACGTCTTCAGCAACTGTGAAACCTGTGATCTAAACGCAGGTGTCTGCTACACTGACTTTATCTGTGTTAGGATCCCCTGTTTCGGCATACAGATGCTGGAACTGAACAAAAAGCAAGAGAAACAGCGTGGCAAAGAGAGATGAAAGGGAGTCTCTCTCCTAGATGCTGAGCCCTTTAAGAAAGAAGGGGAAGGTAAGCTAGAGCCCTGAGATTTTAAGCTGGTTGTGCTGAGGCTGAAGAGAGGGCTATGGTAGCGCTTTCAATTCCTCGTTCCTCTGGCACAAACACTGCTAGCTGGGCAGCAGGGAAGAGGAGGACCACGACGGAGGCCTGTGTGGACTGAGCATGTGGGGCACAGTCAGATCTCGGAGGCTGCTGGAGCTGGGAAAGGTAGGGCTTTGGAAGAAGGGTTTGCCTGCGCAGGGGCTGAGGGCGGGTGGTGCTGCTGTGTACGAGGCAGTCCTGTTTTCGTGGAGCTTGTAGTGCAAGGGCTGGCTCCGAGGCAGAGCAAAGGGCAGGGTGAATCTGGACAACAGCGCCCTGAAGTGATCAGCGTGAGCTGCACGCTGATGTTTAATGACCCCATTGCTGAGGGAAACCTCCGCGGCCCCGATATTCAGAGGCAGTATCTCTTGAAGGCGGAGTGGGGCAGAAAAGCAAACAGTCATTCTCTGCTTTCAGCTCAGCCTTCCCCGTATGTTATTTGTGCTTCATTTTTGTACGTTATTTTAGAAAAACTGCTCCTTCTTTACTGCCTCCAGAGTGTTTTCAGTTCCCTTTTCTCCTTCCCACCTGCCCCAGCAGTCCTCTCTTCCCCGCCTCGCTGTGCCAGTGCTGTCCAGCTGCAGCTCTCGCCAGCTAACCACAGTTGATGGAGGCAAGATGTACCAAGCAGCCGCGCTTGAAGGGGATGCGATTTGATGCTTTTTCTCCTGGGGCCACGTGAGGTCTTCAGAGAAGAGGTGGGTTAAAGAAATTGCTGTTTCCGCATCAGCCCTGTGTCCCCAAATACCTCCTGTCGCGCTGTTTGGTGCAGGTGTGACTGTTAGCAAGTGGCCGTTGTGCTCTCAGATACGTGCTATTGGCACAGAGCCTCCGTGGCCTTGAAATCCCTATCTAGCAGCAACTTATGGTGCAAGGGTTGACCACACCTGCTTTCAGCTTGGCCAGGGGGACGATGGGATTGCTTGTGCATAATTTAGCAGTCTCTTGAATTATTTATAGTGCAGTTGTGCTCTGGAACAGAGTCTTCTCACTTCCCATGAGCGCTGGGGGGGAGGGAAGGGGAGTTTGTCAGGCATCCAGAGTCTATCACTTAGCGGTGAGGAAGTGCTTTGGGTTTCCTTGCTGCCCATGTTTGTTTGCGTGTGCCTCTGGGCAGCAGAACTGCCCTGAAAATCCAGTTCTGGTTTCCTCATCACTCGAGTGTGTGGTACTGCAGAGCATCTCCGTAGCTTGGGACTGTGCAAGATGTTCCTGAGTTTGGAGCCTTGTCTTTGCAGTAAAGAGAGTGTGTCAAGCTGGAGACAGTAAATGTGGTGCTTGGATTTGGTCCCTGACTCAATTACAGTGCTGTGGATCTGGGACAGGGATCATTGGAACTGCTCTCTAAAATATTCAGATGCTTGACAGCATTTTTTTCTTTCGGAGGCCTATCTTGTCTTGCCAAAGTGGTTTTTTAACTTTGGCGTGATGACACGGTCTGTTGGACCTTACAAGAAATATCAGGACCTGAGGACCTGAAAGATCAGGTGGTTGAGCAGCAAGGTGTGCAGCTGAAATTCCCGTCATTTCTCAATGATTAAACCCTGAAGAGCAACCGGTTGAGGGCAGAGGGAGACCGGGGCAGTTTTTTACAGGCTCTTGCAGCAGAGGAGCATCGTGAAGATGAGCTGGGTGGGCTGAGCACCCACCACAGCTACGTGTGAGCTTAATGTCCTTTTTGGCCCTCTGCCTCACTCTGGCAGGTTGCTGTACCATGCGGATGGGCTGTCCTGCTCCTGCCCTCATTTTCCTGGTGACTTCAGCATGACTGTGGATCCACCCCTGCATTGCACATCCTTCTTGTTCACCGCCAGTTTTCATGGTGTGCTTACACATTAGTTTTGTCTTCCTCCCCTCCTTCCTTTCTGACCTGGCTGTGGCAGCTGACTTCTCAGAAACAGTTAGAGTTCAATATAAATGTTTGTGTTACTGAAGACCTGAGAGGGGAGGGAAAGGAACTTGGCCTGTAATCAAGTGACTGTGGCAGTAAACTGCTCTGTCTACTGTGCTGTTGAGCAGAAATGCTCAGCTTCCCTGTTTTTATCTGCACAGTGTTGGTTTGTGGCTTTTGCATTTTGCGAGGAGTTGGCCAGCCAATTGCCAGATGTCCCTTGGTCAAGCTGTGCTGTCCCACCTGGCACCAGCCTGGTTTTTGGGTTCTTCAGTCCGAAACAAAACCCATTCTTTCATCAAATGGTTTTGCTTCTTGTCAGGAATGTCGGCAGCTGGCTAAATGCAAAATTCCTCCTCATCCTTCTCAAGAAATAATGCAATCTGAGGGAAGGATGTGAAGACAAATGGTCCCCAAACCTGTGTGATGTCCAGGATGGCATTTGATTTTGCTGGCAAAGACTAGCTCGTTCTCTCTCTTTCCCCATAGACCTGCTCCTAGTCATTTCCGCTTGGTTTAATCTGGAGATCAGGGTACCGCTTTGCCTGGTGAAAGGGAATGTTTGTACAGAAGTAGTAAACATATTGTTGAGACCCAGGCCTGCTGCAATGCCTGTAAACAAGATCCAGCCGTCTGTGGGAGGCAGAGGAGAGATTTATTTGACCCTGAGTTAAGTGCATTAGGAGGCTTTTGATTTCATTCTGAGAAACTGCCCCTTTTCGTGGTACCATATGCCTGTTACCGGCATAGAGCCGTTACTGAAGATTTGATTCGTGTGGTTTTAATCCGAGGGGCTGTGATGCTGCAATCAGGAGGATTGCATAAGCAGGGGGGTGTCTCTGCAAGCCGGAGCCCGAGGTGCTCTGCAGAGCCCCCGAGCCCTTTGTGCACCTCGGAGGTGGGAGTCCGGGCGGATTTGCTTCTGCCTTGGGGCAAGGCATTGAGGAGCTCTCTGCCTATCAGCGCTTTCTTTCCGAAAATAATAACAAAGCAAAGTGGCAGCGGGGGATCCAGGCGGCACTGTGTCGAGGTCTTGCCTAAGTCTGGAAAGAGGAAGTGAAGAACAAAGGCAGAAGAGACAAATAAATAAGGGTCTGTTCTTGGTCCAAGAAAAATTCCCATGGGTTTGTGTAACATTCTCGGGAAGGCGCGACACTCCCAGGGCTGGAGTTGATTTTTGAGAAATAAAAGGAAAGGGGAAAGAGGTGAGAGAACAAGGTGGGGGGGGTCGGGGATGGGGAAGAGAGAAGGAGCTAGAGACACCCTAGAGAAACCTCGCAACATGGAGTCAGGTTTCTCCGGCTGGCCGTTCCCAGTGAAGAGGGGTTAATGCTCTGTGCATGGGATTGGCTGGGCACCAGACATTCAGAGTTAGAGGGGGATCCGGGGGCTGCCAAGCGGGACCCCTGTGGCCTGAAAGGAGGGGAGGAGGGGAAGGAAGAGGCTGGGAACGGTCTTCCAAACAGTAATAGATCGGCTACTGTGGGAAAGTGAGCGCACTGCCAAACCCCAAGTGGTTGGTGATGGATGGGGGAGGAAAGAAGGCGGCAATGGAGGGCCAGCTCTTCTCCGTGGCCGCTAGGATCTTGCTGCAGTTCCATGGCCTTTCTTTATTTATTGTCTTCCTGGGGTTTAATTACTCCCTTCCTCGATCCGTCTTGGAGCGCTTTTTTACTGGGGATGCATGAACAACTGCCACCCGCTCCAAAAATAGCTGGAGGCAACGTGGTTTCTGCCTGTCTGCGTGGGTCTCTGCACTCTACCCATCACCATGGCATCAAGTGCTTCTTGCCTCCTTCCTTCTTTAACTGCCTTGCTCCAGGCCCATGGGGCACCCACCCCACCTTCTTCTGGGCTGTTCAACCTGCATCTCCCTGTTGCTTGGGCAAGGAACTCCTGCTTTGCTTTGCACAGGGTTTGCGTGCGTGGTCTGACATGTGTCTGCCAAGTGCTCTTCACCCATGGGCCATCAGCTCCGAGAGTGATCTTAATGGCCTGTTTTGGTGCTGTTCTCAGGATTTGTGACTTGTAGTCCGCTTGCTTGGCATACACAGACTGCCTGCCAGGGTCTGCTCTGAAGGCGGTTACCTGCTGCTGCTTCTTCCAGATCCTTCCTTGAGATGTGCTCCTTCCCTGATGCTGCTGGGAGGATTTAGCGAGCTCATGGCAGTTGAACATAGCTTAAAAAGTTCTGTAATCTTGAGTGTCTGAGAATGTATCTACATCATGCCACAGTTTTGGGGGGAAGTGAACAGGTGAAATAATTTAGAAAGTTTCTGCTGGTCAGCTGCTTGTTCCCATGTCTAGGCACTTTTCTTGAAGTTTATTTTTAACCCAATTAGATCAGCCGCTGATTTGGCTTGACAAAGCAGACTTTCATACGATTGACAACTTGAATTCATACAACTGACAACTGAGGGGTGGTGAGCTGTGAAGGTGGTGAGTGAAGGGAAAGAACCTATGAAACAGCCTGTGTTACTACACGCCTCACTTGAGGTCTCTGAAGGCATGATTTTTCTTTTATCCTTGGACAAAATAGTTGTGTCCTGTCCCTCTCTGCAAGATACTGAGACCAGCTGGGAGTTCTTGCATACAAGACAGAAGTTGCTTTTTCGTGTAGTTTTGTCCCTTTTTCTTTCCCTATTCCTCGCCTCATGATGGAGCATTCCTTCCCTGTAAGACACCAAAGTCAAGAAGCAAAAGAACTAGCCAACTCCATTTTGCACTGCTGTAACCATTGCACACTTCAAGCAGTGAGCAGCAACAGTACTGTATTTGGCTGGGAGAAAGGACTCTTGCATCCTTGGTGCGTGTGCGTACTGCAGAGTGCAATGAGCAATGCCTCAGTTCACCCCCTGATGACCTGAGAGACCTGATCTTGGAGCCAAGTGGTGATGCAACCTCCAGGGCCATCGCAGCAGTCTTCGTGGAACCAGATGTTTTGAGGAGACAGTAAGCAGGGTGGAGGAAGAGTCTTTCCAGGATATCAGGCATAAGTGAAGGAGAATAGGATAGAAGTGCTGCTTCTCCTTTAGTGGAAAGAGCGCTCAGACTAGTGGTGCTGAGAAATTAAAACTGGCTTCTGAGAGCGTCTGAAGGATCAGAGTGTGCTGAGGCATCTCTGGAACCATGGAAATTCCTATGGTAAGACTGGATTTAGCTGGAGAGAGGAGACTAGTTACAGGGGAGCCCAGTACAGCTGAATGATACTGAGAAGAATAGTTGATAGATTCCAATAGAGTTGGAAATCCAGCTTGAAGTTTCCTTTAGCATGCAGTACTGTACCCTTGTGATGTCCAAGTACTTCTTGGATAAAATTAAATTCGTGTCTCATAGGCCATTATTGGATTTCAGTAGAGTTTTCTAGTCTTCTCTGAGCAAATCTCTTTTAAACTGGGGGCTGGAAAATTATATAATTATGCTGCTATTAGTGTTATGGTAGTTATAGTAAGAACAGTCTGTTCGAGTGGAGGGTTTTATAATGGCCTCTGAAGGTGTTCAGATACTGGCTTCTGGAAGATCACTTTTGAGGCGAAATCCTGTCAACAAAGACCACTTCATCTCCAGGTCCTGTGTGCTCTGTATAGAGGGCTAAGTCTTGTCCCAAAGTGTACAGCTATCTTGCTGTGGCTGGAGATGTGGCATCTTTAAAATAACCAAGGCTTAGTCCACCGAAGAGCAGGACAAGAAACTTGAGAGAACAGTTGAAACAGCGAGAGCCCGTGGAAAGTCTAGAGTCCAAAGGTACTGTGCTTCCAGGAGCTGAAGAGGTCACAGTACTTGAAAAACTGGAGGCTTTGTATTGCATCCATCTTGGTTTCCGTATGCAGCAGATCGTAGCTACTGGCGTGGAGCACTTTGGTTTCCTACAAGAGCACATAAGAGATACCAGTTTTCTTTTCAACCACAGATGCTTCTGGTCAGTTGAGGCCTAGCAAGGCCTTGCACACAATCCTGAGGCTTGTGGTTGACGTGATGTACATCATGTGTCTGCCTTTAGTGAGAAGCGGAAGGCAATGCCTTGGTTTCTCAACTGTGCTCTCGCCCTTCCCTGGCCAACCTCATCTTAGCCTTGTGCAGATTCACCCTTTAGCTGTCTTTTTTACTCCATCCAGTTTTCTTCCTGGCATGATGACACCCGTTAATAGTGTGTGGATGGCAGCTCTGGAAGTGGATGCTATGGTGGCAGCCTGTTGAGAGTGGTTACCTTGTATCTCTGCTCACCTCCCTGTTGAAAGGGAGGGAAGATGCTTAGGACAAAGCCTGGCTCTCCCTTAGCCTGACCTTACTTGGAGAGTAATTGTACTGGATGGCTTGCTCCAGCTGGTTGTGTTGGCAGCAAGTCAGTGGCACCTTGTGGTCAGTTGCCTCGAAGCCGCAAAGGAAGCGCATAGCATGAGGTATTGCTGTTTTGCATTAGCGCTGTGGGCAGCAGCTCTTGATGAAGGTCACGGAAGAATGTTATATTCCGTCCTTGAAACTTGAATGGAAGCCGGTGTGGACCTGCCTGAGTTCAAACCACCTCGTACTGTGACTCTGCCAGAACGTCCTGTTGACATCCTCCTGGCTTGCAGTCCCTGAAAACACCACGGTGTCCTTCACATAAGGGAAATGCTGAGCCTTAGGTACCCTCTGGTACACCCTGCTTCTCTCCACTTTCCCTGCTGTCCCGCTTTGTAGGATAATCTTCTCTTCCTGTCCTGCTGTCCCTGAGCTAGTCACATTTCACTTGTAGACAAATAGTAGGTTTTGTAGTTTCTCCTTACTTCTGTGGGTGTTTGCAGGACAAAAGTAACTTGAGATTTGAGAGTGTTTTGAGGTACTGTGACCCTGATGCATGTTGTGATTCTTGTGCCCTGTGGATGGCAGGTAGACCTAGTACTTGAGAAGAGTGGAGCCTGTTCATTTGTCCCTTGCTGGAGCAGAGACACACAGTTTGGCCCTCTGGAGTGGGGGATGGAAGTCATGCTGGATTTAATCTACTGTGTGAAAGCAATTCTAATTTGAATTGTTGCTTTGATGAAGTGTCTGAGTGATGGGCAAATATGTTACTGCATGGGTGTTATGGAATAACTTTAGGCAGAGGAGATGAGCATCTCTGTCATGGGAAAAACAGAAGCTTCTACTCTGACTCGTCCTCCAGAGCAGCTTTGCTCCTGTAACCACAGGAGAGGTCTGGGGAGTCTTGAGTTCCATGCCCTAATGAGATGGAGTGCAGGGTATCGTGCATCCGGTGGCCTGTTGCATGGCCTCTTGCCAGTGTCCTCCAGAAGAGAAAATGAGGACTGGTGAAGTGCCGACTCAGTAGTGGTGCGTATCTCTTTCTCTCTGGTTCCTTGAAAAATCAGGATATGACTTCAGGATGGTATAAATCAACTGGTCACTTGATATAGTGGTAAAGTAAAACGGTAACAGGTGCCTGGGGATAACTTACATGCATACCACTTCTAGCTCTCCTTCTCTGAAAGCCCTTCCCCTGTGTGGTGGAGACATAACTTCAAGCAAGGAGGTATCAAAGGGATCCCTTACAAAAAGAAGCTTTCGGCTTGTCTTGCCGAGGCTGAATGTTGCTGAGGCGGTTTATAACTGTGTGTTCCCTAAAGAGCTTTGTCTTAATGGAGCTGACTGTCCATATTCCTTCTGGCTTTTTCTTCTACTTGAACATTAAAGCTTTTCTTGCCGTTGTTTTTAACCTGACAGCAACTTGATCACTCTCCCTGAGATCAAGTTGACTTTTTCCCCCCTCCTCACTCAAAATTGTCAGAAGGGAAATATCTCTTCTTGCTGTTTTCTGTGTTCGTCGTAACTGATGGCTGCTTTGTGACAGAGCAGCTGGGCTCTTTTATGACAAGCTGAGATGTCTGCCTGGTACCTCCTTTCTCGTTTCCACCACATCACATGTAAATGTTCTGGATGGGGAAGGTGGGTAATAACACCTTCCTCCCCTGCTGGCCTTTGTCTCCAATTAGCTACCACTCAAAGACACATCTTTCACTGCAGCGCTGATCAGAGGATATGGGAAGGGATATGTGACTGATGGTTTTTAGCATCTCAGCCCACCTGAGGGTGCAGGAGTGCTCTCCACTCCCCGGCAGAGGCATCTGTGGCATGTGAGAACGGAGGTAGTTCCCGGGGAAGAGGTTTTGAAGAGGACACAGCTTTCTTCTTTGCTCTCCTCATTTTAGGAGGGGATAGGAAAAGGGTTGATGTTCCTGCTCCCTAACAAAGGCAACTGAGCAGTGAAAATTGCCTCCTGGGACATGTCAGTAGCAAAACAGCAGAGGGTACTGCAGGGCCAGCTTGGTTTGGCAGAGCTGCAGGAGAGGGCTGTGCACACCAGCCCAACTCTCCCAGGCACAGGCTGTGGTAACAGGGAGGCAACGCAGCCATGCACAGGCTGAGTGTTGCCTGTGGGTGAAGAGCTGCAGAGCCGTGTGCTCAGCCTGACAGATACTGATGCATGCAAATGTCAAGTGAGGAAAATATGCTTTACTTCCTAAAGTACGTGTCCTGCTATGTTGACACGGCACACCACATTGCAGAAAAGTGAAGCGGTTTGAATGTCAGGAGTTATGACCTTTGATATGGGAGTTTCCCGCAGCATGCGGAGCGTCACAGCTGCCTGGGGAGAAGATGGAGATGTGCCTTGCGTGACTTCTTCAGGACCCATCCTCTGTCACAGTCTGGCCCAGAGGAAGCTGGCTGCCCTGCGTTTGTGTGTCCTCTAGGAGCTGGGGTGAAGCCAGCATTACCTGGCAGCCATTGAGATTGCCTTACTGGAGCAGGAGCAGGCCAGCCATTCACCTCGCCTGGGTTTCAGCATCTGAGAGTGCGACCTGATGTCTGGAGGTGATGCCTCGGAGAAAGTGCAGGATGCCTGACTGGAGAAAGCTATGTGAATTTACCAGTGAGGGACAACTTTCCCCTGACAGCCAGTTGCTGGTAATTAGTGTTTTCAGCTTCCTCATGCCCTTCTCTTCCCCATGCTTCAAGACAGAGCAAAAACTGGTGGCATGCAAGGAGAAGGCACCGGATACTTGTCTACCTTGTAAGTGATCTCGCTGTTCCAGCAAGACATTAATGGAGCCGTAAGAAAAGAAAAAGAAAAA
>Ga0181612_102255_pt1 | contig 13953 bp, 5 predicted proteins | sample HoacroProtozoa21_FD_119630 | JGI IMG/M metagenome (GOLD analysis project Ga0181612, IMG submission 119630) | Hoatzin crop microbial communities from Cojedes, Venezuel. Combined Assembly of Gp0051906, Gp0051904, Gp0051908
AGGCTGGTGAAGGAGATCCGGAAGCGCTGGAGGCACACCGCCATCATACTTCGCGGAGACTCCCACTTCTGCTGTCCGCAGTTCATGGACTGGGCGTTCGAGAGGCAGGACAACATCCACTTTATCACAGGGCTTTCAAGCAACGCCAAGCTGGACAGGAGGTATCTTATGATTTATGCCTTGGTGGCATCTCCGTGTATTGTAGTAGTACATGGTTGTCACGTTGCTTGTGTCAAAGTTGGAAACATCCAACGAGGTGAGGGAACTGCACTGCCTAAACATATTGCTCATATCATTCACATTGCTTGTATTGAAGCCTGTAACAACTCTTATTATATGGCGTCAGGGACGCCAGTTGACGTCTAAAAAATTAACGAACTATTGTGAATACAATAATCGCTTATTTGCATTTGAGAAAAAACAATTCGATTACCCAGTAAACTTATATTAATATTATATCATCATTTGAATCCAATTTATTATCTTGAATAGATTGATTTGTATTTACTGAAATGTCTTCATTTAATTCTGATCTAAGCAACTTAAATGTGTTGAAATATCTTATGGTTCTTGCATCTGAATGAAGTGGTATTTGCTTGTAATCCCACAATGGATGGTAAATGACAGTGCATTCTTTTTCATCGATTTCGCACTCTTTTATCCAAGAATATTGTCCCTTAGATATATTTGCATCTAGTTTCTGGGCGCATATATCCAATATCCTCTGGAAATCTGTAAGTTCATCATAACGATTTTTAGACATGTCTAATTTATTTATTAGAAAGTCTGTATAGCCAAAGTCATAGTCCTTATCTAGCATAATTCTTATAATACCAACTCCTAATCTCCAATCAAGGACATGATGAAAGCCCCTATTCGAGTATGTTTTAAGGCATTTCTGACATGCCGTAAGACAACGACTTAAATGATCGTCTTCAATGAGTGACTTCATGAAACCAGTTTTAAATCCGACTATATCTTTGAGTAGTGTCTCTAAATTGTCTTTATAGAAAAGATAACTTACTAATCCTGCGCCATTTGGCAATGCGTCACTCAAATAGATTGTAGGAAATCTTCCGCCAAGCTTTTCAGAAATTTCAATTTCGTCCGGCTGTACATCCAGCTTGTCTGCTAAATTCCTTTGTATTAGGAACGCGGCAGAAAAAAATGCTGCTCTTATCGCAGAGCGATTGCCTTGTTCTATATCTAGATTTAGTTTTTTGTCGCAATCAACGAGTTCCAATTTAATCATTTCTGTTGATTTCCTTGAACCTATTGCAATGTCGATGGTCTGATCCCCTTGTTGTACCATTGAGTTATCTCTCGCAAAAAACATAAAATTCTTCTTATTGCCGATTTTTTCAGGTTTAGGTGTACTATCAGCAGAGCTATACATTCCAGTAAAGAATCTGCCATTGTTAGTATTGATGTGCCATACTTCCGCCTCATCAGGCGTCTCATTCTTATTATTAAGGGTGCCATTAATCCCGTACGCAGATGCTTTTAGATTCTTTAAATTTATGATGTTAGTTGAGTTGCCCGAATCCTTCGAATATATGGTCGACTGAGAATAAGAGCTCTGCTTATCATTGTTTTCTATATGTGTCCCATAATTATTCCAGATCTTAAATGAACGAAATGCTTGTGGCACGATGAGCATCTTATCATTGTCATCATAGTCCCTACTTACTTCTAACGCATTATTCGTCCGATCTGCAACTTCTATATCTGTTATTTCAAGATTCTTATTATTTTTGTTGAAATGAATCTTGTATCTATCATATAGTGGATCATTAACATTCCCGCTCATGAAAATTAATCCTCTTTTTTGATCTGCTTTCATTGGAAGGGTTAAACCATCAATGCGATACTCTCCTTTGTCCTTTGTTTTTATCTGCCCTGGTGCGAATTCTGTTATTGCCATTTCAATAGACCGGTCAATACTTTTTACCTTATTATGCTCTCTGTCATAGCCATGATAGAACTCTCTTAGGTCAGATGGAAGGCCGTACCTTGGGAGGAATCCTCTTTCTGACATATATTGTGCAAGTCCAATTTCGCTGTTTGCACATGCAGACACAGATTCACTAACCTCTTCTATAAGGTTTGAGTTTATCCAATTCTTTATTTGTTCAATATCAGAATCTATTATGGATTCTTTATTGAATTGTCCAAAATACAATTCCAATAAATAATTGATGCGCTCTTTGTGATTAATAATCCACGATTGAACCTTTGAACGATTTTCTTCCCATTCCGAAACTCTTCCGAATTCTCCTGCTGTATCAATAAGGGTGTCATCATATTTGATTTCTTTATAAATGTCCTTCATTGCTTCTCGGAACACACTTTTTACAATGACGCGCTTCATAATCGATTTCTTCATCTTAAAGACAGGCTTTCCTTCATCATCTTTATCCATATATGGGGCCAATGACAGAGAAGGAGCAACAGGTGTTGATCCTAACATTTCTTTTGTCGCATTGTAGTAATAATAATTATCATGGCTTCGCCCCCTGCAAAAAGTAAAAGCGGCAGAGAATGCTTGACCGCGGCGACCTCCGCGGCCAACTCGCTGCTGATAATTATAGCGTGTAGGGGGCATATTCCCTTGGAATATCGCCTCTAAGCTTCCAATATCAACGCCAACTTCCATTGTTGTCGTTACATTGATCATATCTATACTTTTACTTAGTTCATAGCCTAGCCTGTAGCGTTCATCATTGCTCCTCACTAAAATAAGGTCCTTAAAATTCAATAATCTTTCCTGAATGCTATCGGTTTGTCCTGTTAGTTCCTCAGTATGCAATCTCATAGGAGATTTTGGCTCAACCAGAATATCATAAGGAATAAAACTGTCATTCCATAAATCTTTTACATTACCAGTTATCGTTGTTTCATTGTCAAAATCCCTCATACAATCATGAGTAGTGCAAAATCCATAACCTTTGTTTAAATGTTTTCTATGACAATTAGGACATTCGTAGTATAAGTCTCCCTCTTTAGCTGGCTTAAATGCAAGCTTTCTGAGATCGAGTTGCAAGCCATATTTGTCAATTGTCACATGATTTAATAAAAAATTGTATACTGCATTACCTAACTTTTCATGATCTATTTTGTGTAGTCTAGCGAATTTCATAATTGGCTTTTTCAGTGTAAAATTCGCTAGATCATAACTATCTATAGTATCTATAGGTTGTCTTTCGGCCGTGTTATCTGTTAAATCGTCTCTCTGGTAATAGCAATGGTTATCACCCAGAATTCTTATGTACGCGTCAATGAAATCAAACACTCCAACACCGGTCGGCTCCAAAATCTTTGATAGATATTTATATTCATTCGATGATGTGACATTCTCTTCTCTTCTGCAGCAAATATATCCAATACCAGAGTCATTCGTATTCACTCCCATATATTTGCCAAATGAATTGCCAAAAACCGCATCGCATAATGCAGTTTCTACTGTGTCTTTGTAATCTTGTCGTATAGCTACTAAAGTAGGACTGCGACGTTCTAGATTCTCGAAGTCAAATGCTTCGCTCCAATGTCGGTTGAATTTTTCGTCGCAAAATTGCATCTTATAGTCTGGACCCGCAGGATTTATCCCGAGTTTTAATAGTTTTTTAACAAGGCTGCCATTTAAGTTTTCACCTATAAATCCATCTAGATTAACGATGCCTGCTCCATTTTCTTGTTCTTGTATGCATTTTATAAAAAGAAGCCTCACCATGTCACGATAGTGCTCCTTCTCTATTCCGAAAGCTTGTTGCGCAGCGTCTTCACGGCTATCTGAAAAACCGATCAATTTTTCCGATCCTTCAGAAAGTTGGTACATCAATTCTTTGCTTAATAGCTGATTTGATCTTTCGGTACCTGTCCTAAAACTACGTATTGGAGATTTTGTATATTTTCTATACGCATAATTCTGTTTGCATTTGGGGCAACAACATGGAAGTGCTTGTATTAAATCCTTTCTGACAGGTGTATTCACTCTTCTCGGATTCAAGCTATAAATATATCCTTCAATCGTATTGTCTTTATTTGTCCTATGTGTGGAAAATTCTCCCGTATCAACATTTAAGTAGCCAGATTTCCAGCATGCATTTGCATTTGTCTTATTAAAATTTGTTTCACCGTTTAGAAAAGCCACTTTCTTCTTGTCATTTCTTCTAGCATTGCCCTGCCCTATATCATCAGTATCTAGATCGGCCTTATTGTCTTCATGCTTTGTAGGCCAGAATATGGCATATTCTGCAAAAGACTTGTTCTGAACCATTGGTGTTGGATTAGAATTTGGGATTTTTTCTAAGTCAGGGTAATTCAACGTAAAAAAGTAAGTCTCGTCTTGTCTATTCCCAACTATTTTGCGATTTCCACCTATAAATAATTCACCGCATGATTCACATCGTAAAAGCTCTAGGACTTTATGCTTATTTGGTCCTACTTCATTTGCCATATAGGAAAGTTCACCTACAGGATTCCAATGTTCATTGCCGGTAGGCTTAAGCTCTCCCCATAAACCTTCAACAAACTTAAAGAATTGATGGAACCGAAAACGTGGTAATCGATGCTTGAGCCCCCTCCCGTCGACCTGCAGTTTATCAACATATCCCCTGAAAATAAGAAAGCCTCGAAGTGATTCTTCGTCTGGGAATAATGCATCCTTGCCATGTAAATCTTCGTAGCAAATTGGCCAAAGACATCCGTTGTTTTTCTCTTTACAGGCAGCAATAAGGTCGTGAAATATCGTTCCTTGAAATTCTTCAATGAATTTGATAATGTTATCGCATCCAAATTCTTTTGCAAGTGAGTTAAGGAGCGTTATCTTACTATCCGCATCGAATGAGACAAACTCCGGGGTTATTAATTTAAATTTTCCGTAATCTATTGGCCTGCTGCCTTTTTGGGGGACATAATCAGTACCATTTTGTATACAAAAAGACTCATCATTCTCGTCATATACTCCAAAGAATTCCTCCAAGAATTTTTTTGGTGCATCACCATCACCTAAAGATGCAGAAGACGCTAGAACACGCAGCTGAGGATTACGATGATTATCTTTAACAGGTGGAAGGCCAATTGCATCCAGTAGCATTCTTAGCAAGCAAGCGACTTCACTGCCCGGTGTACCTCTATATAAATGCAATTCATCTATAATTAGGTGGAAAATATGGTTCTTGTCTTCTTCTAGCCATTGTCTGGTCTTATCGAAGATGTCTCCCTCCGCACGCCTCATAAGCATTATACTTAACATAGATGTGTTTGTAATCATGATATCCGGAGGGCACTCTTGCATATCCCATCGCGTAACCATTTCTGCAGTAAGAGACTCTTCGTCAAGTCGTGTACTGACATACATGGCATTCTTTTTTTTGCCTTCGTCCTTTAACGAGTTGCAATATTTTTTTATTCCAAAGTATTTATTATGTAGATCTTCTAGCTCGCTATGAACCTTTTCCCTATACTCTTTTTCTTTTTTCCCTTTAATTAAATCAGAACTTTTATTCCCAATGGTAGCACCTGTATATCTCCCAAAGTATATTCGATTACCCTTAAGCCCGTTTTCTGCATCAAATGTTTTTCTAACATCATCTGAATCAAGGGCGCTTCTTAACCTAGCCATCTGGTCCTCAACCAAAGCATTCATTGGATACATGACTAGTGCCCTCATAGCAGCTTTCCTTTTTTCACCGCTTCTTTGACAGGGTCTGTATCCTCCTTTATCATCAGTATACGAATACCATTTAGCACCTTGCTCGTATTTAGGTGCTTCCCATGTTTTGGCTTCTTTGAAAATCTCAGCAAAAAGGGGAAGAAGGAAAGACTCGGTTTTACCTGAACCTGTGCCAGATGTGATAACTACATTCTTTTTATTACAGAACGCTTCTTTGAGCATGCTTAACTGATGGCCATAAGGAACGTAGTCCATTAACCCTTTCTCGATAAATTCTTTTACGAATTGCTCACATGCTTCTTCGCTACCAAATGCCTTCACTAGATCTTCATCCTTTGCTAAGTCACTAATACTTTGAAATCCGCTAGCGGCCTCATACTCCGGAAGAATTTCCAGAAAAGGGGATTTATAAAGATTATCGTTGCATTTTAGTTTATCCATACGTTCATTGTCAATATCTTTATTGTCAACTCGGTATGCGTATTTGAAATAGCGAAGGTAGTCTTCCTTGATTTTCTTAAATGCCCCAATGGGGTCTTTGGCTAAAAGATGTTCGTACTTGGTCATATTATATTGTTTTTATAAAATATCTTTTATTTCTTCAATTGTGTATTTTTCCTTTTGCGGCATTGAGAACGCCTTATCAATCTGCATCTCTGTATTTTTTGGACTGGATTTTCCCAATATTATATTGCTGATAATCTCATTCGGGGAGCCTTTGATAACCCGCTTCCATGTTCCTTCATTCATACAGAACACATCTTTTTTAGACGATGCTGCAATTATCGGTACCCTGTCCTTAATCAATACTATTAGAGTATTATAGCCAGAATAGAACTCATCAGAGCTTTTCCATAACTCTATTTTAAATCTCCCCTTATTATATGAATAATCCAATCTTTCGATTTTCTCACAGACCATTTCATTACCATCTATCCCTTTATTTGTATATATCTCGAATATTCTCTTTAGGCGTGCATTGCTTTTTTGATCGCTGCTAATTCCAATGTCATAAATTTTTACATTTGAGTAAAGCACATCTGACGTCAAATTATTGTTAAGAATAAATGCCTTACAAAAGCGTGGCTGGCCTAGATTCATTAAAAAAAATGTCTTTTGAAGCAGATACGGTATATGGAAGCTGCTAGGGAAGCAAAGAAGACCTTTCCCGCTATATAACAGTATTTTTTTCTTAATATAATATGCACAATACATATCCAGCCATGATGTGTTCCTCATTGGTCTATCCAGAAATGATCCCTCGGACAATTCAACATATGAATATCTGCAATATATTTTTGCATTAATATCTCTGATTTGAGGATATACTTTGCTAGTAGTAGGCTTTAAGTGTGCAATATGATTTTTTCTAGGGTAGTTATCCAAATCTGAAACATTAGGTATAAAATTAAGCATTTTCAGAGCAAGATCGCCCTCTAACAATTTAAATTCGTGTTTATTCTCCTTTCTGAAATCTTCAGGATTGAAACCTTCGTTTATAAGTATTACTGGTGGAAGAAAAGCTTCTATCGATGGCTTGGTAAGAAAACTATCCTTAAGAAAGAAAATTTTAATATTCTTTTTCAAGCAGTATGCGATAAGGTCAACTAGGAAGTCATATGTATAGCAACCACCTAGTATGAACCGCTTCACATTTTTTATTCCCTCATTTTTATCTCCTTCTATTGTTCTAGTTTGTATGAATGTTGTTGGCACAGCCTGATAACGCCGTGAATTGTAGTTATATGTTACGTATCCAGAGGTGATTAGAAAGTTTTTCACTAATCTAATATGATCAGACAAATCAACCCCTTTATGCTTTCCTCCGCATAGAATGCATTTCTCAAAAACATGAGGTGTGATCTCGCAATTTTCACTCATGACAAAACAATCTGAAAGGATGTTGATAAGGGAAAAACTACGTAGGTCTCGTCTGATGACTTCATCAAACTCCACAGTGTTTCTTCCCCTCAGATCCATGACAGAGGAATATTCATGATCATCTATACCCTTGACATCATAGCCTTCAATATATTTTTGTGGACAATCATTTTCAAACAGAATCTCCCCCCACCCATTATATCGATTTAATTTGAATTCTGAAAAGTCAGGTTTAGGCTTACAAATGGAATATGAGTCTTCAAAAATAACCCTTCCCTCTGTGTCCTTTACACTAAGTGTTAATTCTGCTTGATACTCTTCAGCAAGATTTATATCAATGAGGCTTATTAAAAGACATTTTTTATTGAAAACAACGACCTTATAGTTTAGATCCTTCTTCTGTTCCTGTCCATCAATTGCTATGTAAATGTCAATCTTATCGATACTTCCATCGTCGGGAAACACAATATGTGGGAGTCCTAGGGGAAGATATACGTCGCTTAATCCCGCATACTTTACGCCTCCAGCGCGAAATATTTCTTGCGAATCATTTGTTTTATTCGAACTGCTAGTTTTACGAATAGCATCTTGGTCGTAGAATGGTGGATCAGGAAAGCAACTTTTAGGACGGAATAAATCCCATTGTTCAGAACCTAAAATTGTAGAGACTTTTTCTTTATTCTCAATTTTGATGCAGTTATTACTTTCAAAAAAAGTCTTCCAAGGTTTCTTCAATGTCTTAATATCTTTTCTAATTGCCACATAGTATTTTCCCTTTACAGTAGTGTCAAAAGTTTCAATATAATAGGGCGTCTCTTTATATCGTCTAAAAAATATAATATCCTGATTAACATTACTTTTCTGAGAAATCGGCTTAATTACAATGCCGCCATCATTTATTGAAACTTTTTTATCAACACTTACGCGATCATGACCATCTAATAGGACATGATTGGGATTATATCCTGCGATCGAATCAAAGGGTTCCTCAGTTATTGAAATAATTTCATTTTTATTGCTTGAATTTTGCTTATCGGCATTGTATTTCATGTTAGTAAGAAGTACAAGTCGATTATTCCCTTCACCTCCAAGATAAAGTGCTCTACAAAAGCAACCCTTAATGTTTTTTACATTATCTTTTTCGTATTGGTTGACGTCGAAGTTTTCCAATATATCTTGCAAACGAATTCTATACGCCTTATATTGTTCTTCAAATTTGCATGACAAATTAATTATTCTTCTGAGACTTTGATCATCTAAATCATAGAATTGTACCCTCTTTGCATTATCCTGATAACTCTCACTTTCATCATATTCGAATCCGTTTTCAAATAACACAGTTCTAAGATTCTTGATCTGGGATGGCGATAAAACAAGCTGGTATTTCAACAAACCAACATATCTGTGCCTCGTTATTTTTTTATTTTTAAATTCTTTAAATATAATGTTTAGTTTGTCGAATAATAGTTCTATTTTATCCCGTTTAATTTCTTCATCAAATTGAAATCTATCCTTAAGGACCGAATTCAACAACTTTCCTAGGGAATGAGCCCTGTCCTCGTCTTGTGATACAACTTCACTGGCAAGATAAATAACGAGTATTACGTAATTTAAAAATGGACATTGCTTAAACCTCCTATTACAATTATCAGTTCTACAAAATTCTTCTTGAGTTAATGACGCAGCGAAAGCGAACAATGATCTTTTAGACGCGCGATTGACATTTATTACCGCATTCGTCTCTGTGGCATAACCGGCATGTTCTCTTATTTCGCTAAAGAAGGCACACCGATTTTCCTTAGGAATCAGTACCGCCTTAAGAAAATCCTCACTACCTCCTAGGCCATTTTTCTCTCCAATACAATTAATTATGCCGTTATTTACATAAAGAATTATTTCCTCGTTACTGTTACGACCCTCAGGAAAAAAATATTCAAGAAATGCTTCGTTCCACCTAATGTAATTGGACGCCGTTTTCTCTATGTTCATTTGGCACATTGTATTATATATCGAATTTCCATCGCACGAAATCATTGCAAAGATCGGATATGCTTTTTAGAAGCTTTCCAATTTCACTGCTGGGATCTTTTAATGTAATAACTAAAGTATCAATTGGCCGTGTAAGAGGCATCAAAGTCCAAAGTAAAACTTGTCTCTTCATAATAATTTTAGAGTCTAGTCCAAGAGAGTCTGCTTTAGCATTATATGCTCTCATTTTATATTCTATCAGTTTGTCAAAATTTGTGCACACAACACACCAGCCTTCAAGGCCTCTGCATGAATCGTATTGGAATACGCGGCATTGGTCTATAACTGGATACTGATAGCGGTTTGCTTTATTGGTACCATCGTAAAAACTTATCCCACTTTTATTAAAACCCTCGGCTTTGGAAAAATGTGTTTCTCCATTTTCATCAGAAGAAACATCATCAGGTGTCACCAATATTAAAATGTCATATTTTTCGCAACCGTTATTTCTGCAATTCTCTTCTAATTCTTCATATATTTTCTTTGTGAGCCCCGATGTGATTATTACGTTGCCACCAGCGAGTTCGGGATTTGCTGTTACGCTCCACGCGATACCTGATTGATTTGCAAAAGTGTTTACAAAGTGGACTAGATTTGCTTTTTGCCTTCGTTCTACTCGCATTTCAGGAGGTGAATAGACTAAATTTTCAGCTATATCTTCTCTCCAATTCTGTGGGGTATTGTTCCGCATAAATTGATCAACACCATCAGCAACAATAATTCTCCTAGGACCATATATTCTAAAAAGAATGGACTTCTCTAAATTTGTGAAATCCTGAGCCTCATCAATGAATATATAGTCCCAGTCTATACGTTGCTCTGAAATGTCCTTAAGCGTTTGAATATCCGCATCAGTGCATGTTTTCCCTACATAATTAAGAAGCTCACATAAAAGGGAATCATACCGTTCTTCGTAATTTCTTGAATTGGGATTTAGACTCGAAGTAGATGCTATTCCTGTACTAACCAAAAGCGAATGAAAAAAAGAATGAATAGTCTTTATTGCAACTGTCTTTCCATCCACGTTACTTGGCATTGGTGTGTAATCAATGAGGCGTTGAATATCACTGACAAGCGCATTGTTATATGTTAATAGTAGGCATCTGCAAGATAAATTATCTGCTAGCTTAAACGCCAGTTGAAGAAGTTGAAGTGTCTTTCCTGTTCCTGCTCTTCCCCTGACTATTGTAAGTCTTTTCCCAATGTTATTAATCAATTTATCTATTTCTGCATTGCTATTTCTGCTAAGTATTTCAAATTTTTTTCGTGTCAGTCCTGCGGATAATCTTCTTACACTCGAAAAAAGACGTTTTATTGAGTCATAACCAGATTTCCCACCAGGTAGAAAATCAAGTACAAAGCCATCACTGCTATTAATCACATTTGCTGATAGCAGCATGGCATCAACAAAGTCCTTAAACGAGAAAACACTAGGCAATGCGTTGTCTTTTTCATTATTTCGTAAAACATTTAACTCGTCTCGATTAAGACCATTAAGCCACAAGATTCCTACAATAAAAGCCGGACATCTTAGCTTGACAACATCTTGACCGTCTAAATAGTTCTTTAACGAAAAAGCTGCTTCAGAGCATTGCCTTGAAGCGTTTTCATCACCGTTCTGATATGAAACGATGTAGTCTGTTCCGTCTCTTCTGACACCTCTTATGTCGTGAGATTTCAACTCTATATTAACGATAAAGGACTTGACTTTTAACTCTCTAACCGCACCCATATTAAGGGTTCTAACATTTCTACATGGGAAGCCATCCATTACTCCCATTATCAAAATGTCGATATCCTTCCTTTTTTGCGCATAGAGGTGGACACTGGTTTGGATATGTATATAACCATTAATATTAGGGAACCCACTGAATTCTTCATTGAATCGCTCCTTTAATTGCTGTGCAGCAATGTATTCGGGGGTGTGTTCTCCTGCTAATTCTTTTAAATTGACACGTATCATATTTCTAAATCCTATCAAAAGTTGTTTAGTGGTATATATACAAATGCAGATGAATAATCTTCAGGTATGAATGTAAACGAAACTATTTTAAAATTATTAAAGCGAATAAATGATCTACAATGCAAAAATAATATATTTAAGGTTCAGCGAATTAATTATGTATGATGATTACTAGTATTCATCTGAAAATCAAATCAACATATTACGTTTTTATGTATCAGACTATCCATCAATAAATTTGGTAGTTATATACTTGTTGGCTAAGAATGTAATCAACGCTTTGATTACTAGAAGCTTATGATGATATTACTGTAAGTCAGTACAAGCCATACAGTTAAATAGGGTTTCTAGCCAACAAGTACATAGCTCCCATAAAGTTTAAAAATAAATTGGGTACTAGTAATAATGTACAACAATACATTAATAAAAGGAATATCTATAGATATGTGTTTCTTCACGACTAATTTACGGTTTATTTTGATAAGATCAAAAGATATACGATAGTAATGGGGGGCAGGCAACCAGGCCTGCCAGCGGATAATGTTAGCGACGGAAGGACTAGACATAACGGAGAGGCAGATCGGTTGGAAGAAGGCTCCAAACTACAAGAAGACCTGCCGCCAGGTGCTGTACATACTCCTGGTTCTTCCCTTCCTGGGCATAAGGAACATCCAGGGATGAAGTACAGCATGGTCGGCACCAGGCTGCTCCAGTGCGGCAAGGACACATTCTACAACTTCCAGAAGAGCGACTCCGTGGACTGGCGCGGGATACTCGCCCACGTGGCCAGCCACGTCATCGGCAAGTTCTCCATAAGGGAGGACCGCAAAAAGAAGGGGACCCCCATCTGCCTGATAGCGGACGACACCGACATGGAGAAGACCGGACGGCGCATCGAGGACATAGGGAAGATATTCTCGCACGTGTCCGGCAGGTGCGTGCTCGGGTTCAATGACCTCGTTCTGTGCTGGACGGACGGTCTCAGCCAGGTGATCCTTGATCACTCCATGAAGAGCGAGATGGGCAAGAAGAACGACCAGGGCATAAGCCGCAGGGACGCGGAGAGGAGGTATAGCAGGGAGCGCGCCGAGGGCTCGCACGCCAGGGGCAGGTTCGACGAGCAGTTCGAGAGCAAGGTCGACTCGCTCATCGAGATGATAAAAAGGGCGATAAGGCGCGGCATAAAGTTCGACTACCTCTTGGCGGACAGCTGGTTCAGCAATGCGAAGCTGATAAAGTTCATCAAATCCAGGCACATAGGCTGCAACTACCTGGGCATGATAAGGATAAACGCAAAGACGAAGTACACCTTTGAGGGGAAGGCCATGACCGCAAGCGAGATCGTAGGGAAGCTCAAGAAAAGGAAGGAGGTAAAGTACTGCCGCTCAATGAGGTACCATTACGCCTACGCAGATGTCGTGTTCCAGGGGATGAAGCTGAGGCTGTTTTTCTACATAACCAGTAAGAAGGAGGGGTGGAACGCCCTCATCACCACCGACCGCAGCCTTGACGCGAAGTCGGCGTACAGGATATACTCAATGAGATGGGCCATCGAGGTCTGCTTCGCGGACATGAAGAGGCTCCTGCGCTTCGGAAAAAACCAGTCCCGCGACTTCTCTGCGCAGATAGGCAGCGTTACCATATCGTGCATACAGTACAACATCCTCAGCTGCGTCAAGCGCTTCGAGTCATACGAGACGATGGGGGGCTTTTCGGCAAGCTCTACATGTCCGATCACGAACTGAGCATAACCGAGAGGATATGGGGGCTGATGATGGAATCGCTAAGCATAATATAATACTTTCCCAATATAGTAGTACTATACCTTATTTTTCCTGGGTCTTCCCCTCTTGCGTTTCACCGGCACCTGCGGTGCGCCCTTAAGGTATGTGCCTATTTCCGATAAAAATTGCCTATTTTTGCTCAATACTTTTTCCATGACCGAGAATCTGTTGTTTTTTCTTTTTGTCATTACAAAATAACAATTATTTTCTGAAAAACAATGCTTTTCAAAAAATAATTATCGGTCATTTTTTATACAGCTAAAGTTACTTTAGAAACTTGAGCTGGTATATAGGCACCTAAAAAAGCTTTTGCTATTTTGGATGAATTAGCATCTACTAATTTTCATGATTCAAAGGATTTTTCTTAATTTAGCCTGAATTATTCATGAGAGGAAGAATTTACGCAGTCAGCTAGGCCGCTTTCATGTCTTGCAGCCTCCCTATGATTAAGCTTATTTCTTCCTTCATCGGATGGTCATATGCGAACTGCAATTTTATTACGCTCTTCTTCTCCATTACCGAGACTGCGCAGAGGATGAAGCGCTCCCGGAACGTGCTTATGGTGCATTGTGCGAACTCGGTTCCAGACAGCGTGTATTCCCTGAAAGAATGTATCAGCACAT
>Ga0181612_119014_pt1 | contig 13953 bp, 10 predicted proteins | sample HoacroProtozoa21_FD_119630 | JGI IMG/M metagenome (GOLD analysis project Ga0181612, IMG submission 119630) | Hoatzin crop microbial communities from Cojedes, Venezuel. Combined Assembly of Gp0051906, Gp0051904, Gp0051908
GCCAGTCCCGACTTACTCATCTATCATATTGCGCTGACTGCATTTAAAATGTTTTTCATCAGCGCTTCGGTCATCTTTTTGCCCTTACATATGGTGCTGTTAGCAAAGCCCCTCTTCAAAGCCCACTGAAGGATTTCAAAAAACAGCAAACCTGTTAGTTTTTCCTTTTGCCTGTCATTACACAAGAGCAGTGCTTGACATCCAAGTTTCTGTTAAAAATGAGGACTAAGTTAAGCTCTTGCATGGTGTCTCTAGAGATGCATCAGTCAGTGCTTTCTTTACACATTCCTTGTACAGCAACAGGAAAGTTTGTACACCAACCCATCTACAGCTATTCAACTGTACAATCCTTTAAAACGACATCTATCCACAAAATAGCAACCAAACTCCTTTGAAATTTTTGGGTAGTAGAGAAGAATTTCACGTTTAATGCCTTGATCATAGAGTTGGAGGCCTCCACCAATCCGCATTACTGATGGCAGCAGGAGAGCCCACACCATGTACGGGTAAAAAAGAAAAGTCAGGATAAAGGGAAATTTAAGGAATCAGAACTGAAATGACCAGTGAGCCCTATACTGCCAGCCATTGTGTTAGACTACTTGTGGCGAGTCTCCTATTTCACAGATCACTGCAGAATTTCTTAGTTATTTCTACAAATTTAGAAAAAAATTATCTCATACGCCTACTGCAATCAGTAATGTGCTAAAGCAAGTAAACATCACATTTGTTAATGTTTCCAGAGATCTTTCCATCCCATCGGTTCAATCTGCAGAACAAGAAAGTAAATAGCTTAGATTACTTATCTCATTTTAAAAAAAGACCTCTCAGTTTTGCAGCTATGCAGCCCTCAATCTGTATAGACAGCCCTGGGACACTAGTGAATAATACAACCTTCAGTTCTTCTTTAGCAAAACAGATGAAGATTTTTACTTGTTCTTCTCTTACTGGTATTTTTGGAAAATACAGAAAGGAAAAAATTGTCAGACAAAAATAGTCTATGTGTCACTTCAAACCAATCACTGGGGACCTGGACTCAAAGCCAGCTGAAGTCAGTGGAAAGATTCCTCCTGACTTCCACGGGGTTTGGCTCAGACCCACACGAATGCACTTCTTGCAGGTGTAAGTTTACATGTTTCTTTCTAAATTGCCTGAACAAAGACTGCCCTCAGGAACCACCTTAACCACAGCTGCATTTGTCTGTAACAGGGAGCTTCCACCCTGCTTCAGCAATGTTCCTGGTCCAGGGCCAAACCTCCAAGCCAGCACATCCCTCTATCTTCTTCTCTAAACCTGTCGCTTTTGTATGGCCCACATTTCTAAGTGCCCAGATGCACAGATCGGGCCTGTCTCTCCCCTGCATGTTTTGTCTACATGGCTAACACCACTGCCACCCAAGCACCTAAACAACCATCAGAGGTTACCCAGGAACTGCAGAGTCAACCTCCCGCATCCCCCTGGGAGCTCCCCTTGGGAGATGGGTCTGCTCTCTGCTGCTGGCTGGCAGGGCAGGGCAGGACAAGAGCAGTACGTGACAAAAGTCTCATCGTGATTTTCATATACATCTATATATGTATATTGATAACAGCCCTCCTTTCACTTTATCCTTTCAGATACTTCCAAGAAAAATCTCTTCTGAATTTGTTGCTTCATATTCCAGAATATTGAATGAGGAACTGGGGAATATTTTTTCCATCTGGAGATAAAAAAGCCAGTTATTTTCATTTATTAGCTTATTGTAGCTGGAACCTAACTCCAGGTGCACCAGACTCAGTGCCTAGAAGGTTCCACTACGTAACACAGAGATCATTAACAACCAAGCAGTAAGATAACCTCCTGCCAACAGTTTTGGAGTTTGGTGCAGAAAGAAGAGGTGCCCATCTTAGCAGTAGTTATACAAACCAAACAGAAAGTGAAATCAACGTGAACCTTGCCTAAATAGGTCACTTATCTGCTTGGGTTTCCCCCTCCACCCCCTGCTCTCCAAACGATCTTTGAACATTGAGAGGTCTTCAAGTCACCGAAGGGACAATTACACACTCCAGTAAGCACAAAAACAAAACTTGCATAATATAGTGTTGAACTCAGAGAGTTAAAGGACGCCCCTGGGAGCAGCAGCAGCAACAAATAAGCATGTTGAATGTTCCTTCACCTTTCTGATTGCTCATTAAGCTTTGGCATGGTTCCACGTATGAACTCATTGCACCAAAACAGGCTTACTCCCCACTATTGGGTTTAAATGTACAATACAAACAGGTCCTGGGATGGGCAAGCGCAGGGGATCCAAATGTGCAAAAGGTAAGCCAGACTCTGAAATTCACTGTACAGCAGAGGGCTATCTGTGGCTCTTCACAGGCTGAAAATGAGTATGAAATGTGCCAGGGTCAACACATGCAAGGATTTCTTTTTTGCCAGAATTGAAATGGCATCCATCTCTAACGTTTGAGCACAGGATGAGGAATCAGGAGAGACTGCCTTTCCGCCTGGTTCTGCTGCTCACTCCCACACCGACACCATGCCACTTTCAGCACTGTATCTTTCCCTGTGCCTTAGTTTCCCCATCTGTGTTCTTCAGGTCTGTGGATCAAAGCTGCTGCATGTATTTTTTAAAGAAAGAAATGCTGAAAAGAAATCCAAGAGAGGGAAGGAGGGAATGGAAAGGTAAATCCTTCCAACAGTAGTCAGCCCTTGCTTTGCCCCAGTAAGAGCCACAAGAGAGGTGGAAGTAAAAGGAACCATGAAGGCTGGAACCACTAGGTTTCAGACAAGTCCACCGTGACAACTGTGGCCCTTTAACAGAGGGGACGGTTCAAATCAGCAGCCCTAAGCTTGGTCCTCCTGGGCTTTGCTCCCTGCCAGCAGTATTCAATGTACTGCTTTGTCTTTCAGAAAGAACAAGTAATTGCTGTCGTTCATTATTTACAGATGTGCAGATATCTGAATCTGTTCAACAACCATACTGAGCTGCTGGCCAGAGCCAAGAAGTTAGGTTCACAAGAGGCTTAGGAAGACTATCCTGGGAGATGAGAATTGGGTTTCTAGTGTTCAGTTCAAGCCATTTGCCCCTTGAAAACACCTGCTGGTTTCTTCCCTTGCACTCACAGGGAAGCAAAACACAATTTCATGGTGTTCCTTATCTGCCTCCTCTGTATCCTTTTGTCAGTTCCCACCAGTGGCTTCCCTATCAGGTGTCACGTCTGGGAGGGATGTAAAGCTGACAGGCAGAGAGATGCCTGCCCAGCCATCTCAGATTAACCACTTCCATGCTCGTCCTTGCGTAAACATGGGTTCACTCACTGGGTCAGTGGTAGGTAAATAACTGGAGCCTGTGGAGGTTCTCCCCCAGCTTGGGACAGTACCAACTGACATGATCCTAGCCCTGCCAAAGCTAGCATCAAACGTGCGTTGACTTTAACACACTTGCAAAATGGTAACAACACAATGCTGTGATAGTCCCCAGAGTGACTCCCGTCGAGACCAAGACAGTGGAAAGATGAAGAAGCATCCACCACTACAGGAGCTCACCAAGCATGCTCGGGAAGAAGCGAGCAGGAACCCAGCAGCCTACAAACCAGCGTGTAGCACAGTGAGAGGAGCTGATACAAGGTGAGCACTTCACTTTTGCTTTGTAGAATTAAAGTCTTTTGAGAATGGGCTCAGAATCGTGCAGCACTGCTCCACCAGCCCATTTCTGAGAAAGGTGGGGGGGGACAGTCATCGTGCACAAGGACAAAGAACTTCCTAGTGAAGACTGGACCATTTGACACCAAAGAAACCCAGAGCAGGTCCCAGATGCCTGGCATCAGACTGGCAAGGACCAGTCATATGCGATGGATAGCATTTGCAAATCACTAAGGTTAAAAAATCCCGATAATAAAAACCACAAGCTAAGAATTTTGGAGCATCACCAAATTTCTGTGCATTTATCTAACGCTTGTCAGACAAGTTGAGGTTCCTGCTTCACGTGTGAGCACATAAAGACACAGAAGCAAAGTGACTTTCAGGAGATCTCTGAAAACAATGGGGACTTGGAAATTAAAAAAAATTCCCGGCTCCTGGGTTAATGCCTCAACAACCAGCCACTTTCTTAAAGCACAAGGCAGCTAAAATACTGGCTAAGTTACAATAGCATGGGGTAGAAGATAACAGGATTTACAGGGTTAGGTTTAACAGGATTGAAGGTTAACAGGATCTTAAGATTAAGGTTTAAAATAACACAGCAAAAATGGAAATCCATAGTTATGAAGAATGATCTGTGTTATTCATTTCTTTCTCCCTGAATCTGCACAGACTGTAAATCAGTCCAGATCAGGAGATGTCACCAGCCAGTGCTGTCCTCTCCAGCCCAGAGCATTGGACTGGCAGACAGGATACACAGGGGTTTTATCTTCAGGGCTCTGACACTGAGCTGTTATACGATACCTGGAAAGTCACATCACATTTCTGCCTCTTCTCCCACCAGCTGCCGTTTTAGGTGGTTGTTCTTCTTATTATTATTACTATTATTTTAACCTCTGCTGCTAGAGGCACTACCACCAGAACCCCCCTCAGATACTAGGATCTCATTGTGTCTACAAAATTCTGTAAAAATCCCTCAAACCTCTTCTCCCAGCAGGAATTTATGCTCTAAACCAAAAGAAAACATGTGGAAACAGGCAGATAGGAGCGTGCCGGTACCGGGGAGGCAGGGCTGCCCAGCGCTGTGCACCGAAGCGAACACCCCTTGCTCCAGGCTCACGGAGCGTCCTGGCCAAAAGGGCTGGTGTCTTTTAGGGTTACTAATCATCACCATGGTATCAGCAATACACAGTTTATATGCACAAAGCTCCTGGGATGTACACAGGGGATTAAAGCACAGGGAAACAGATCCTGAACGACCAGAAGAAAATGTTCAATTCACGCCTTTTGTCTTTTCTAACAACTGTGCTTGTGCGTATTTGAGCCTCTCTATCGCTGGTTACAAGTATTTGACGCAAAGCGATGCCAGGAAGCACTTTTGCTTGGTTTTGTTTTTCGGTGGATGCAGAACCCTGCCTAAAAAATCACCAGCTACAAATACTGCACTGTCGTGGCTGCGGCCTGGATTTTTCTTCCAGCACCATGAGATTTCAGACGGGTGTGCTTCTTGGTGTGCTATGCCTGGTATGTACTGGATTTGATTATAGGTTTTCTTGCACTTCTATCTTCATTAGTTCTACATCGCAGAGAGTGTGGAATGTATGAGTTGCCGGCCCAAGAAAATTAAGATGTGACATTGTTTTTCAAGGACATATGCTTGGGGCATATGTTTTTCCCTACTTCTCCTCTGCCAATGCATAAACCCCAAATGGAGCTATCAACAAAAATAAAGAGAACCATGCTGACCCAGTTTAAGGGCTGGGTTTTTTCATTTCATTCTTTTGCTTCTCAAGGCCGGAGACAGAACAGAGGCCACAACCAGAGCTGCCAAAACACATGTGCACGTTGGACGTTTTTGTCTAAAGACAGTATGAAGTGCTAAAATATTAAACATGTCAAGCAGGAAGGTTTCCTCTGGCCTTCAGAGGAGTTCTGCAAATGGCAATAAAAATGTAAAAGAAGAATGCTGAATAATCAAATGTGGTTTCTTTTTTTAAATGTAAATAGTAAAAGTTGAGCATTAGCAAGTTGAGGCTGAGTCCTGGAGACTCCACGCTTAAGAGCAGAGACAGCCATGGGCAGAGGCAGGACAAGGCTCTTCAGCCCCACTCCTTCCCCTACCCTGGAGGGATCATTTCTAGTGGTAAGAAACACATAGGGTCCCACTAGCAAACATCTTGAATTGTGAGCTTCGGGACCAGATGTATTTGGATTAGAGGGGTTTTTGCACCATCCAGTCCAGGCTCTGATATTCAGAACAAGATTGGCTTTTCAGTCCCCCTGTCCCACTCCAAGTTGTTCAGAACCAGACTTCAGATTCAGGGCTGTTCTCCAGTGTTAACAATCTGCTCAGATCATGACTTCTCCAGCAGGACTTCCAGCAAGGAGAGGATGCAGAGAAGAGGATATTTGAAAAAGTGAACACTAGCCTTAGACGAACTCAGCAGTGACTCTCCAATTCAACCCCCAAAGGTGAGTAAACAGCCCCTGAACGGCAGTGACAGACACTGCTGACGAGTCCGAGGACAAGCCAGGACATAAAGTCCATTCTCACTCCCCAGGCATGCCATATTACTTATCATCACTGCTATTATTTGACTGTTTGAATCATGCTTCCCCCCTCCATCATGCGGCACCAGAAACAGGGTACTCTAAGACAGCAAAGGTCTGGGATCATAACAGAGTCCCTAAGCTGTGTTGGCGGCACTTTTTTTTTTACTATTATTATTTTTTTTTTTTCTGCAAAATGCACTGAAGTAAATACCAAGTAATTATGGTGTTCTGAAGTGACCTTATGGAGCATGTGCTCGAGTCCATGGACCTCGGCCAAAGCTACTATTGTGGATTTCATGCCAAGGCTTGGGAGAACCCTGGCTCCCTCCCATTGTTTTCTTTGGCTGGGCTCTATGGATTCTCAGCCTGGCAAGAAAGCCCCATTTTAAAAGTACTGGCAAACATCGTGCAGTTTGTCACACCACGGCTTATGATTTAGGACCTTGATTTAGGCTCAACACTGGGCTCTTTTGTTTAGCTGTGTTGGTACATCATTTGCAACTTTGTATTAGTTAATAAACGTCAATCGGCTAAGAGTGTGGCATGTCCAGTACTGCGGTGAGGATTTTCCCTTGAATATACAATCCGTAGTGGGAATGACTGAACGAAATTGAAACAGCTCTATCCGTCAGCCGGGGGCTTAAGCTTGTGTAAACACGGTTTTCTAACACAATGGATGCTTCAGCAATAAAATGATCTTTCTGCATACCTGGGTAAACCCAGAGCTGGAGGATAAGGATTTGCAATTCTCTTTTTTGTTTAATAGAAACTCTTTTTGTTTGTGATTCAACCTCAGAAATACAGGTGAAATTCAAGGGGGGTTAAAAGAAAAAAAAAAACAAACCACATAACCACTTCTCTGGCCCCACAAATCCATCTTACAGTTCCCTCAGGCTTTGCTAGTACTAGTTATAAGCAAAAAATGACTCTGCAAAAAAGCAGCCTTTTGGTAAAAAACAGCTCTTGAGCACTTTGTGTATTTTGGAAGCCATATTCAATCATTTTACTGGCTAAGGATAGCAAAACCCAGACGCTGAGATTCAGACTCCTCCAAATCCCCTGTGCATGGGGAGGAGGGGGAAGAGCGCACACTGAATATTTAAAATTGAACTAGTGTGAAGGAGAAAAGTCTTCTTTTAGAAATAGAGTCAAATAGCTCAAAATCTCTGTACCTTTGTGACTGGCACTGCTGAAACTCAAAAGAAAAACACAGCCCTCTATGCTGCTTGTTGATTAGAAATTAATAAACCAGCCAGCTTCTCCCTGAAATAACTGTCACTTTTTTTGGTCATCAAACTAATCAAGAATAATAGAATACAATTATTAAATCATGGATACAAATGCAAATGAGCTAGTAAACCAGCTAATTAATGACCATACTGGATCAGATCACGGGTGACTAAATTGGCTAGTAACATAGCAGAGATTAAGCTTAGACTAGAGTCGATTCCTCCTAACACTGAGCCCAGAAAATCAAGGATGTGGTTGGTGCTACCTCTTGGCCACTGCAGCTGTTACAGATTCCTCTAGGGTCCAAATAGTTAAGGAAACACTTCATTCCCTCCATCTTTAAGTGTAGTGTACCTGCCTTTGCTATATAACACTTGGTAATTCCTACTTTCTCACTAGAGAGATTTGTTGGTCGTATTTTACAGTCTCTGTGTGATTCGAGGGAGGACAGCTCCGAATTTGGGCTAGGAAATAAAAAGTGATGCCACTTTAATACATATATCTATACAAAAAATTTATCAATTCCAAATCTTACTATCTCTTTAACACCTCAAAAGTAGAAGTGAAAAATATCAGAGGCAACTGCCTGCTAGTGTGCTTTCTGTATTGATTAAATAGGGGGAAAAGGGAGCACGACACGACCCATTCTCCGGAGTCTTCTGGCATCAAAGTTTGGTGACAACACCTCTAGTCTGTATTGCACACCAAGAGGTTTCTCTGGGCTCCTGGCTGATCAGATTGACCCAGCACAGACATGTTTTTCTCCTTTTATACACCTTGTCTCAGAAAGCACAGAAATCATCCTTGGTTTTTGGTACAACATTGGAAGTATGGGAATATGACCATATCCTACTCATACCTAACCATGGTCACAATTCTGTCTCGCTCCAGCCTCTGGCACTTCTCCAGAGCATTGCTAACCAAGCCAGGTTAGCAAAAGCCAACTCTGATCAACGCGTAGCAAACTGGATCCCTGAACAGCTTGGAAAGTCCCTCTCTTTACATTGGTGGGTCTTTCACAGTATATCAGAACAGCCCCAAGCAATGCAAGGTCCAAAAAGCACAGGATAAACCAGAGCAAACAGTATGAAAGGCATCTCAGCACCCATTTCCGGTGGGCTGTGGAGGGCTCCCACATGGCTCAGCCTCAGCACATTCATGGGCATAACTTATGACCTGATGAGCTACTGCAGTTTCTGACTCACAGTTTCAAAAATTCTCACGGTTTTTCTTAGAATACACCTTGAGGTTCCTTTGCAACCAACTGGAAGTTGATAAAACAACCACTCTTGGAGTGACAGGGTAAAGGGTCATCCTCCAGTCACAGGACCCAGTGTCAGACTTGTGCTACAGCTCATTGGTACAAATCCCACTTAAGCTAAAGAAAACTAAAAATGTGCATGCACCCAAACCCACTCTTATGTCTATGTACACTTCACATCAGCTTCTCTGATTTCTGGTCCCAAGTTCACACCCAAACAGGAAAGGGACTATTTTTTGCTTCAGGTGTGACTGAAATCTCACTCAACTCACCATACTCATGAGAATTCAATGCTGGATCTCACTGAACAGCTGACTTTACTTCAGTCTTGCCCTATGAGGCCAAATCCTAACAGAAACCACCTGTGGTATTTCAATAATATTAAATCCAAGCTGAATTCAGCCTTGTACCTGACTCACATCCAGCATCAATTTCCTTGGCCCACTTCTAGTCTCTTGCTGTCAGCACTCCAGGACTGAGAGTCATGGAAGAATAAGCTGCATTCTATTAAACCTCATGGCCAACGCTGCCAACTGAAGTGTTATCCCTGCTATCCATACTGGGGATAGTGATGGGGTATGAAACAGAACAGTTTGTTTTCCAGATCTGATGCAAAGCCTCAGATATTTAGCTTGCAGTTTTGACTACAAGGGGGGTTAGCCAGCTCTGACAACATATGGATGTGGTTCATGGTACTAGCTGTTTCCTATAGGATCTGGAAAGGTCAGAGGCATGGCTCTGTCATGCTGCAGCACTTGGAATTGGCTGCGATGCACCAGAGGAGGAATTCCTGGGAAAGGCCAGGGCCTCTCCAAGCAAGGTCCCCAGTCCTGGCACTCACTCCCTTTGTAGTACACCAGCTCAAGAGTACAATATTGCAAAGTTTGCTCATTTAGCCAGCATCTGGCTGGCTGCAAGACATATCACTGTTTGCTAGTGACCGAGTAGCGAAACTCACTTATTGTTATCTCTTTTGGCTGTGCTTATATAACTATTTCTAATCTCTCATCTGCTCTGTACTGGATAGCAACAGATCTTGTGCTATATTAGCATGTCAAATGTAGGCACTGTGTATCTCTGCAGAGGGGAAACTACGAACAGAAGACATGCTGGGTCATTTCAACCACAGTATATAACTGAAGCCCGATCACACCATACTGATTATGGAATTTAAGCAGTGAACATGCCACTGATTTGCTGTTTTAAATACATCATTTTTCAGCCCTATGTTCCCCAGAACCTGCAGAAGCTTGCAGATTTATCGCTGGGGCAAAATGACATCCAAGATGTATTTGCATCTCCAGTCTTCTGTTCTCCTTCCCATACTCCCTCTCCTATGAACCTGAACTCTTCCCAGAGGCCATGCCCACACAACAGGGCAGGGGTAGCTCTCCCATGTACGCCACAACTCAAGAGCCCAGGTGCCCACAAGTCTTGCCCAAACATCAAGATAAAACCTCTCTCCACAGCCTTGTTTCTTTCAGAAAGACACCCAAATGCACAGGAAAAGAAGGAGTTGGGATGAGTTCAAATAGCTTCTCCAGGTTGCAAGACCAGAGGATCAGGGATATGGGGTTCCTCCACCCACAGCACAGGCCCAGACAATAGCCCCAGATACTGCGTTTCCACTTGTCAACAACACAGCACAAGGGCAAAAGAAGGTCTCCACCAAAGCAAGCCGATACCACTGTCTTCTCAACACGAGGACAGACCTCCTGACGTAGCCCAGTTAGCAGAACCAGGTTCTGTCCTATTGCTGCCAATACTATGGGAGAAAGGTGATGTGGCTTCAGAGACCAGAAAATGAGAAATTGGATGTGTAGTGCAGGCTCATCTCACCAATTTAGGTATAAACAAGCAGAAATGCAAACATTAGCCAGAATTGTTTATGATTTGAACAGTGACCTGGCATCTGTCACTTCATCACCCGTATCTGTTAGAAGAGGTATCCTTGTCTCTATTCGCCACCAGGGCAGAGGAAGTTGCTTCAACTACTTGTATATATGTGCCAAAAAATAGTAACTGTAGTTATGTTCATGTGTGTCAAAATGAGGGAGGGCCACCAGAGGTTCTGAGGACAGGTCAGCAACTTCATCCTTGTGCAGAAAAGGAAATTAAGATAACAAGAGCAAAAAGATGAACAGAAGATCAAAGGAGAACATAGTGCCTTTTTCCCTCAAGGGCCTGATACTGCAACCATTAAACTGACGTCAAAACTCCCACTGCATTTAGAAAAGAATTTAAACATTTTTGGAAAAAAATATATTTTGTACAAAATGTCATTTGTGTTGAAAGAATGTTTGGACAAGAAAATAGTAACTATTATTATTGGCATTATCACAGAAATAAGGCTCCAGTTGTCCTTTCTTAGAAGAGTTAAATTTCTCCTATTATGAAACAGGAAAACAATCTCTGTAAGGAAAAATTTTCCAGCCAATGCCCATCCAAAACCCCAGGTCAATGGCAAATATATCCAAATACACAATAAGGTCACAAAAAGAAATACAGGGAACAGCCCTTTTTGTCTAGAATATGAAGTACTGGAACAAATAACAGCAACATCCTTCTGAGTTGTTCACATTTTACCCAGCATGGCTCGTCCATGCTAAGGGTTGCTTTTTTTTTTCCTATCACACTGTATGGATTTTTATCTCTCATCATCGGTCTCCAACTCCATTCCAAGTAAAGCAAGTAATATCTCTTCTTCTGGAGTCACCTATTAGACTACAACTCTCTGGAGCTTGCATGTTTTGTATGTTTGTTTGTTTGTTTTTTAAATGAAAGAGAACACTTAACAACCCTTCACTCATTACTGTTCTCCTCTGTTTTCTGTTTCCTACAACGCCAATGCTACCCAATCCCATCTCCTTACTGCTTTCATCTTCTCTGCTGTTTCTTTAGAGGGGAAAATACAGCTTTGTTCAGTTCAGAGATCAGAGCTCCTTCACCCACCGTTCTAGCCAAAACCAGAAATTATGCAACTAAGTTTAGGTCAGTTGGTTCTTGCAGGTATCATATAAATGTATCTTAATGGTTACCTTGAAAATCCCACTACCTTTCAGATCATTCTCAGCGCATTTCTTACCCCAAGATTTTCAACAATGACTACTACAATTCCTTACCCAACCCTAATCCCACACTTCTCCTTATACTATAGAATTATTTCTCATACTGCAGTACTACCTTGATGTTACTTTTTAATAAATCACATTCAGTGTTGGTACAAGTGGGTCCAATTCGGGACAGTGAAGCTTCAGCCACTAACACTCACAAGTTTGGGGTGAGTTGGATTCTCCCCAGGGACGAACTTTTTGGAGATTTGCACACATGGACAAGAAAGATTTAAAAATTTTACTCAGTGTGAGTCAGTAATGCATAAATGGCGTCTCCAGGCTGGGACCTTACAGATGGGGGTAGCCCTCAATACTGCAAGTCTTCTTTTTGCAATAGCAATTTTAGCCAGAGGGGTCCTAATAGCTTCACAGTCTTTTAACAAACATTTTATATACTGTTGTGGCAAGATACAGGAAAAAAAGGAACTAAAAAAGTTTGTGTTCACAGAATTTCTCAGCTGTACTTCTCTACTTTATGCTATTTATGGCAGGATTAGAGTCAGAACCTATTGAACCAAGGTCTGTTCGCTCAGTCCAAACATTATTAATGATGCAAGCTCCAAGGAATTTGTTCTTTTCTCTCTTCTTTTAGTTTCTGTATTTTGGACAACTTTTCAACAAAAATATCAAGAACTATCTCCTTTCAAAGTGCCTCTAATTGGGTTATTATTGGGCGCATAAAATACACATTTATTGTGATTGAACCTACTGCAAACTGAGGCTAGCCAATGCTCAGAGTTCACTTCCACTGGCAGCATATAACTATTTCGCCCTGCTCAAATCTTCTTTATGTAAAAGAGTAATATGCCTCCAGTGTCCATCACAACAGAATTACACGACTGACCCCTTCTTGAACGAACTTTGCAAACCATGAGCATCCACATCTGAGCAGAAACTGAGATTAAATACAGTTGTTTGCGGAAACTTTTCCTGCAGAATTTATCAAAGTTCTTGTCCAAAAAATCTCCCTCCCATCCCACAGACATCCTGTGCTGGGTCAATAGCTCACCGCCCGGCCGTATCTCAATCCTCGCCAGGGACACAGGGAACTTTTTGTTCCATCAGCAGCTCCTGTAAGCCAGAACTCCTGTTGCTGCAGTGGCTCCACAGCAGCGGCCACATTTCACCCCATACAGCCCTGCCCAAATCAGCCATTTCTGCGGGTCATTCCTCTAAATCCAAAAGGCTCTCCACCACCTTCATTTACGTGTCTCAGTCAAGTGAGATTATCCAGCTCTTTCTACCAGGATAGCGAAGTGCTCTTCTCAGAGCTCCCCAGCATAAGCCCATGATGGTGAGGGTCTCTGCCACAGGCTGGGAAGAGGTTTGGAGATGGAACTGGGCAAAATCCTTTGGTTGAAGGAAAACAAAACAGGCAGTGGTAGGTTGGCTGGATGTATACCCATTCTAGCAAATAGTTTCCACTGAAAAACATACATCCCAAACAAAGGGGAAAAAGAAAACACAGAAAAAAATAAAAACATTTAGGCTTTCTAAATCAATCATATTGGTAATTTTAAAAATTACTTCACTATGTTTTTGAAACATTCTAAAGTTTGAACAAAGTACAACATCTGCGTTAAACAACATCTTTTGTTTGACCTGACATGAAGTCATTTCAATTCTGCAGTTAGCTTTTTTATCCTGCATGCTTAACTCAAAATCAAGACCTTTTTCTTCTGAATTTTCAGAGCAGCTAAGCAAAATTTGAAAAAATTATCATTAGCACAAGTCTAGTTGTGAATCATCTGAGTTCCTTGCATGAAAGACTCTCTTGATTATTTGAACATTCTACTTTCACCTAGAGTTTCCCTACACAAAGGAAAGGAAAGTTGAGTTTTTCTGGTCATTCATGTCCCCAGGAACCAACCTAGAGCTATGAGGGTAAGTGTTCGTAGGTTATTTCTTCCTATTATATAGTCAACACTAACTCCAATTGTATTGTCAACTTCTGCTTGGGCTTAGCTTCAAGACTAAAATTAAACTGTAATGCTGCATAATTCTGTGCCTGTTTCCTTAGCCATAACACAGGCTAATAGGTCAACCTTTTCTCCCATAATATCCTCCTAGGGAAGCTCAGGAAGTGTGGGCTGGATGAGTGGTCAGTGAGGTGGACTGAGAACTGGCTGAATGGCAGAACTCAGAGGGTTGTCGTCAGCGGCGCTGAGTCTAGTTGGAAGC